>R15__coassemble_598_pt1 | contig 26758 bp, 21 predicted proteins | sample R15__metabat2_low_PE_046 | metagenome-assembled genome bin R15
CGGTTATATGGCGGAGGCAGAGGTAAACAGAAGCTATGTGGTGCTGTCCACCAATGTCCGCTCCCTTGTGAATCTTCCCTCGTCACTTACTCAGTCGCTCTCCATGGCGCTTGTGCCGGCCATCACCGCCGCGCAGACGAAAAACGATTTGCGTTCGCTGCGCGATGCCGCGAATCTCGGGCTGAAAATCGCCATGGCCATCGGCATGCCCTGCGCGGCCGGGCTCTTTGTGCTGGGCGTTCCCGTGATTAAAATGCTGTTTTCCTCCATTACGCCCGAATCCGTTGCCATTGCGGAGCACATCATGCCCTTTGCCGCCACATCGGTCATCTTTATTTCCCTTGTGCAGACGATGGCGGGAGAGCTGCAGGGCATCGGAAAGCATAGAATACCCGTATGGTGTCTTTTAGCCGGCGGTGTGGCGAAGGTAATCACGAACTATCTTCTCCTGCCGGTACCGTCCGTAAACATCGCCGGTGCTTCCATTTCCAATATCGTCTGCTATGCGGTGGCCGGCATTGCCGATTTGCTCTTCTTTATGAAATACTCCGGCTATACACCGGATATAAAATCGGTATTTGTAAAGCCGCTGGCCTGCTCGGTGATTATGGGGGCGGCAACCTACGGTGTGTATAAGCTTTTGTATTCCCTGCATCCGGGCCCTGCGGTTACGGTTGTCTGCATCTGCTTCGGCGTAGCCGTTTACGGTGTCAGCGCAGTGGCCTGTTCCCTTTTCACAAGGGAGGAGCTGAACTACATTCCCGGCGGAACCAGACTCAAACGCTTTTTTAAGGAGTAAAAACTATGGCTGAGCTTATCATCGCGCCGCTTTCCACCCCGTCTACGGTGAGCCTTGCCGTGTGGAATGCGGTTTGTACCGCAAAAAAACTGTATCTGCAGACCGAAGCACATCCGAGCGCGGCACCGGTAAAAAATGCAGGACTTTCCTTTGAGAGCATGGATGATATCTATGCCTCCTCGGAGGATTTTGACGTATTGAATGAGCGGATAGCGGAGCGGGTCACCGCAGGAGAGGGAGACAGGGTATACGCCGTCATGGGCGGAAGCTGCCTTGCCCAGCAGGCCTGTCTTGAAAAATGCAGCCGTGAAAGAGGCTTAACGCTGCGGATTCTTCCGGGCATCTCCTATGCACGGGCGGCCTTTCCGGAAAAGCCGCTTGGCCTGGAAATCAGCGCCAATCTGTTGCCTGCCCGGCCGGATACCTCCGTGCCGCTGTATATACAGGAGCTGGATTCCCGTATTCTGGCGGGCGAGGTGAAGAACATCCTGCAGGAGTTCTATCCGGATGACTGGACGGTTTCCTTTGCCCGGCAGAAGGAGGACGGGGCGTATTTCACAGAAACGCTTCCGCTGTACGCGCTGGACAGAACCGACGGGTATTTTTCCTCCGCCGTGCTGTATGTGCCGCCCCTTTCCTTTGCGGAAAAGACACGCTTCGGCTATGAGGATTTACGGTATGTTCTAAAGCGGCTGCGCGCGCCGGACGGCTGCCCGTGGGACAGGGAGCAGACCCATAAGAGCCTCAACCACGACCTGCGGGAGGAATGCTATGAGCTGATGGACGCCGTGGAGGAGGAAAACGACGGCCATATCATCGAGGAGCTGGGCGATGTGCTCATGCAGGTGCTTTTCCACGCCGTGATGGGGGAGGAGACCGGGGATTATACCGATTTGGATGTGACGGACGGCATTGTAAAAAAGCTTATCTACCGCCATCCCCATGTTTTCGGCACGGAAAAGGCGGAAACCGTGGAGCAGGTGCTGACCAACTGGGATGCGCTCAAGCGGAAGGAAAAGGATCAGAAAACCTATACGGATACGCTCAGAAGCGTGCCTAAGAGCTTTCCTGCGGCCTTGCAGGCGCAGAAGGTGCAGAAGAAGGCGGGGAAAATCGGCTTTGACTTTGCGGATGCAGGGAAAGCGCTTGTAAAGCTTTATGAGGAGACGGAGGAACTGAGCCGCGCTCTGGCCGGAGACGGAAGCACCGAAAAGGAGATGGGGGATGTTCTTTTTTCCGCCGTCAATGTCTGCCGGCTGCTCGGCCTCGATGCGGAGGATATATTACACGCCGCAACGGAAAAATTCATCCGGCGGTTTGAAAGCATGGAACGGCTGGCGCTGCGGGACGGCTTTCCGGTGGAGACGCTTTCTCCGGACAGGCAGAATGCATACTGGGACAAGGCAAAGGCATTGGAGGGAAAAGCATGACACGCTTACAGAAATATCTTGCGGAGGCAGGCATCTGCTCCCGCCGGGCGGCGGAAAAGCTGATTACGGACGGACGGGTTACCGTGAACGGGGCGGTGGCCACGCTCGGCATGTCGGTCAATGAAACGGATACGGTGGAGCTGGACGGACGGCCGGTAAAAGAGGAAGAGGAGCGGGTGGTGATTCTTCTGTATAAGCCCCGCGGCGTTGTTTCCACCGCATCGGACCCGGAGGGAAGACCCACCGTGCAGCAGTACTTTTCCGAGGTACCCTACCGGCTGTTCAATGTGGGGCGGCTGGACTTAAATTCCGAGGGTCTGCTGCTGATGACCAACGACGGCGAGCTCTGCAACAAGCTTACCCACCCAAAATACATGGTGGAAAAAACCTATTACGCCGTCATGGACGGAAAGCTTACCCAGGACCAGCGGACAAAGCTTATGCACGGCGTTATGCTGGAGGACGGCATGACGGCGCCCGCCGTTATCAACTATACCACGGTGAATCAGAAGGGCGATACGGGCATGTCCATCACCATCCATGAGGGGCGGAACCGGCAGATACGGCGTATGCTGGAGGCGGTGGGACATAAAACCCTGCGTTTGAAGCGGGAGGGCTTCGGCCCGCTGACCCTCGGTGATATGAAGAGCGGGGAATGGCGGTATCTTACCCGGCAGGAAATTGCTTCTCTTTTAAATGCAGCGGAAAGAAAAAGCGAAAGAAAAAGCGGGCAGCAGTAAAAATTCCTCTTTACAGGCTGGATTTACTGTGGTAAAGTAGCGGAAAATCATAGAGGCGCGGCTGTTAAGAGTATGCTGCGGTGCAAGGTAACGGCAAAACCGTTGCCGCAGCCAAAAGGAACCGCCGCCGAAGGAGAGGCTTTGCCGGCTTCTTCTGGGAGCAGGGAGAATATCCTTGCTACTGTCGCATTTGCGGAGAGCTATGTATTCCATAGGTGTATTGCCGGGGAAGGCGGAGGGCCGTATTCCGGCAAATGCAATACGGTGTTTTCGGCAAATGCGCAGGCATTTGCTTTTTTTATGGAGAATGGAGAAAATATGATTTGCAGCAATCTTTCGGTCAATGAAAAGGGGCATCTCTGCCTTGCCGGGCAGGATACAAGGGTACTGGCGGAAAAGTACGGCACGCCGCTGTATCTTATGGATGAGGAGCGCATCCGCCACAACTGCCGCCTGTATACGAAAACCTTCCGGGAGGTAATGCCCGCCGGCTCAACGGTTCTGTATGCCTCCAAGGCCAATTCCTTCAAGCAGATGTACCGCATTATCGGCGAGGAGGGCATGGGCGCGGATGTTGTTTCCTGCGGCGAGCTGTATACCGCGAAGCAGGCCGGAACAGATCTTTCCAAGGTTTATTTTCACAGCAACAACAAGACGGATGAGGACATCCGCTTTGCCGCAGACTGCGGCGTAGGCTGCTTTATTGCGGACGGTGAGGATGAGGTTCTGGCGATAGAGCGGGAGGGGCAGAGAAGACAGCAGCGGATCAAGGTGCTGCTGCGCCTTACGCCGGGCATCGATACCCACACCTATGTTGCGGTCAATACCGGCAAGGTGGACTCAAAATTCGGTACCGCCATTGAAACGGGACAGGCGGAGGCTCTGGTGCGGCTTACACTGCGGCAGGCGCATATCGACCTTGCGGGCTTCCACTGCCATGTGGGCTCCGAGGTATTTCAGGAGAATGTGTTCGAGCGGTCGGCGGCGGTGATGATGGAGTTTATTCGCTGCATGAAGGAAAAGCTCGGCTTTATCACACGGGAGCTGGATCTTGGCGGCGGGTACGGTGTGCGGTATGTGGAAACGGACCCCTATGTGGATATACCGGCGAAAATCCGTTCGGTGGCAGAGGTTATTCATTCTTTTTGCGCAGAAAACGGCCTTGCAGAGCCGAAAATTCTCATGGAGCCGGGGCGGAGCATCGTGGCGGATGCGGGGCTTACGCTGTATACCTGCGGCAGCGTGAAGCGTATTCCCGGGTATCTGAACTATGTATCGGTGGACGGCGGCATGGCGGACAATCCCCGGTTTGCCCTCTATAAGGCGCGGTATACCTGTGCGCCTGCCGATAAAATGCAGGAGGAACGGCCGTTTCCGGCTTCTCTGGTCGGCCGCTGCTGCGAAAGCGGGGATATTCTGCAGGATAATGTGCTGTTTCCGCAGAGCATAGGACGGGGAGACCTCATTGCGGTGATGACAACGGGCGCCTACAATTATTCCATGGCCTCGAATTACAACCGCCTTCTGCGGCCGCCGGTGGTCATGCTCAGAAACGGAGAAAGCTATGTTGCGGTAAAACGCGAAACCTATGACGATATTGTACATCTGGATGTTTGAAGGAAGGAACGGAATATGTTAAAGGCAATAAAATTCGGCGGCAGCTCCCTTGCGGATGCGGCGCATTTCAGGATGGCGGCGGCGATTGTCCGGCAGGACAGCGCGCGCAGGATTGTGGTGGTCTCCGCTCCGGGAAAGCGGTACAGCGGGGATACGAAGGTAACGGATTTGCTGCTGCAGTGCTATGCTGCGGCTGCGGCAGGCAGGGATTTCACCTCCTGCTTATTTGAGGTGCAGGAGCGGTACAGCCGGATACTGAGCGAGCTGGCGCTTGCGTTTCCGCTGGAGGAGGAGTTTGCCGCCATCCGTGAAAAAATAGCCGCTGCGCCGGAGCGGGATTATATCGCCTCCCGCGGCGAATATCTCAACGCAAGGATTTTTGCGGCCTACCTCGGCTTTTCCTTCGTAGATGCCTTTGATACGGTTATTTTCGATGCGGACGGGCATTTGGACGAGGAAAAGACGGATGCGCTGCTCAAGCAGTCCCTCAGCGGCACGCAGGGCGCGGTGCTGCCGGGCTTCTACGGCCGCGCCTGTGACGGGAGCGTGAAGACCTTTTCCCGGGGCGGCTCCGATGTCACGGGCAGTCTTGCCGCCCGCGCTGCAGAGGCGGATGTATATGAAAACTGGACGGATGTTTCCGGCATGCTCTTTGCCGACCCGCGCATTGTGCCGCATCCGCCGGTCATCGGCAAAATCACCTACCGCGAGCTCAGAGAGCTCAGCTACATGGGCGCTTCCGTTCTGCATGAGGATGCGGTATTTCCGGTGCGAAAGGCCGGAATCCCGATTCACATTCTGAACACCGAGGCGCCGCAGGACCCGGGCACCTGGATTGTGAGCGAGCTTGGCGCGGACAGCTTCCGCCGCACCGTGACCGGCATTGCCGGAAGGAAGGGGTTTACGGGCATACTGGTGGAAAAATCCATGATGAACGCTCAGGTCGGCTTCGGCGCAGCGCTGCTGAAGATTCTTTCCGACCACGGCATCCCCTTTGAGCATTGCCCGAGCGGTATCGATACCCTGTCCGTCATTGTGAATACGGAGCATTTTGCGGATAAGGAGACGGAAATTCTTGCGGATATAGAAAGCTCCCTGCATCCGGAAATCCTGCATGTACATAAAAACCTTGCCATGATAGCGGTTGTGGGGCAGGGTCTTGTGACGGCAAAGGGCTATGCCTCCCGCATCTTTTCCGCGCTGGCAAGCGAAAGCATCCCCATCCGCATGATCGATGCCGGGTCCAGCGAAATGAATGTCATCATCGGCGTGGACGAGGAGAAATACGAGACGGCGCTGCGGGCTCTGGCCTCGGAATTTGCATAAGGATTGCATAAATCCGGCTCTTTTCACTTCAGCCGGCTCTTTTCACAACTTTTCCGCATTTTCCCGGCATTGACATATGCCGGGTTTCTTTTTATAATTCAAGGGCACCTCTAAAAATTCTGCCGGCGGCCTTGCCGGTGCCTTTTCCGGCATCTTCTAAGCGCAAATTTCTCGATTTACCGCCAGTAAACCTTCGAAATCCGCGCTTGAACCTACCAAAAAATGCCCTCGGCAATGCACCATCATAATTTTTAGAGATACCCTCAAATGATATGCAGAAGCAAAAAGGAGATTCACGATGTATATTTATAATACAATGACGAGGAAGAAGGAGGAGCTGGTGCCGCTGGTCCCGGGGAAAATTTCCATGTACGCCTGCGGCCCCACGGTATATAACTTCTTCCATATCGGCAACGCGCGGCCGTTCATCGTTTTTGATACGCTGCGCCGGTATCTTGAATACCGGGGCTATCAGGTGACCTTTGTGCAGAACTTCACCGATATTGACGATAAAATGATTAAACGCGCCAACGAAGAGGGAACCACCGTCAAGGAGCTTGGCGACAGATTCATAAAGGAATATTATCAGGATGCGGATGCGCTTTTTGTCAAGCGGGCCAGCGTAAATCCCAGAGCCACGGAGCATATCGGGGACATCATCCGTCTGGTAAAAAAGCTGGTGGAAGCCGGGCATGCCTATCCGGCGGAGAACGGCGACGTGTATTTTTCCGTGAGAAGCTGGCCGGCCTACGGCAAGCTTTCCGGGCAGAATATCGATGACCTTGAGAACGGCGCCCGTGTGGATGTTTCCGAGGAAAAACGGGATCCCCTTGATTTTGCACTCTGGAAGGGAGCAAAGCCCGGTGAACCCTCCTGGCCCTCTCCCTGGGGGCAGGGGCGCCCCGGCTGGCATATCGAATGCTCCGCCATGAGCATGAGTATTCTGGGCGAAAGCTTCGATATTCACGGCGGCGGGCAGGATTTGATTTTCCCCCACCATGAAAACGAGATAGCCCAGTCCGAGGCGGCCACCGGAAAGCCCTTTGCCCGCTACTGGATGCACAACGGCTATATCAATGTGGACAACCAGAAGATGAGCAAATCCCTGGGGAACTTCTTCACCGTGCGGGATATCGCAAAGGAGTTTGACCTTGAGGCGGTGCGCCTGTTCATGCTGAGCGTGCAGTACAGAAACCCGGTGAATTTCTCCCGGGAGCTGATTATGAACGCGGCAAGCGCGCTGGAGCGGCTCAGAACGGCGGAGGACAGGCTTCTCCATGCCGAAACCGTTCCGGAGGAAACCGAGGGCGAGGCAGCCTTCCTTGCGGAGCTGGAGGGCTTTAAGAGCCGCTTCAACGAGGCCATGGACGATGACCTCAATACAGCGGACGCTACCGGCGTTATCTTTGATTTGGCAAGAAGCTGCAACACCTTTGTCACCGTTCCCCGCAGCGCGGAGAATGTGCGCAGGGCGCTGGCGGTTTATAAGGAGCTTACCGGTGTACTCGGCCTTCTGACCGGAGAGCGCAAGGAGGAATTTCCGCAGGAGGTTCTGGATTTACTGGAGCAGCGGCAGCAGGCGCGCAAGGAAAAGAACTACGCCCTGGCCGATGCAATCCGGGGAGAGCTGACAAAGCTGGGCTATGCAATAGAAGACACCCGGCAGGGCGCGAAGCTGAAGAAAATCTGAAAGAGCGCAAAGAGCTGACAAAGCCGGGCTATGCAATAGAAGACACCCGGCAGGGCGCAAAGCTGAAGAAAATCTGAAAAATCTAAAAGGGAGGATGATTTCATATGATTTCCGTTATTTTTTTGCTGGCGGTTGCGGTATATGTTGCCATTCCCGTGTTTACCGGCAAGGGAAAGCTGATGCAGCTGCAGTATATCAAGGAGGGCCGTGAGAAGGCGACGAGGAAGGGCCTCAGAATTGCGTATCTCGTCATGTTTATCTGCTCGCTTCTGATGGCGGGCGTAACCTATATTGAAAACAATCAGTTTACCGTTCAGAGCTATACCTGCACCTTCACCGAGGATTTTACCGCGGCGGACGGAACGGTGTATACGAACGGCCAGACGGTGGATCTTACGCCGGAAGAGTATCAGGCCTTAGCTTCCACGGATACCACCGCAACGGCTACGGCAGAGCCTGCCGAAGCTGCTGCCACGGAAGCTGCAACAGCCTCTGAAACGGCAGATACAGCGGCTGCGGCGGAAACAGCGGCACCCACGGCAGCAGCGCAGACCGCTGCCGCTTCCTGCATGGCAAGCTCTACGGCTACCGTTCCCTGCACCGTAAGCGGAGCCAATCTGCTTGCCTCCGGCATTGCGGAAAAGTTCCCCGGCGAAACCGGCATGGAAAAGTACAACTTTATCCGCAGGATCAGCCTGATTCTCTTCGGCCTTTCTGCGGCGGACATCGTTTTCCTGATTGTCTTCATCAAGAAGAATACGGATAAAGCGGCCAAGGCCGCTGCCGAGAAGGAAGCTGCGGCCAAGCAGGGCGGCGGCCGCCGTGCTGCCGGCAGTATGCCGAGGGGCGCCTTCGTTTTCGATGACGAGGATATGGTAAAGAAGGAGTAATATGGAACAGAAGGCTGAAATGACGGAGAGGGAGTATATCCTGTCCCGGTACAGGCAGCAGGGCGATTTCAATATTTTTCCGGACAGCGTTGTTGCGGCGATGACGGACGAAATGCTCTCGCTGAACGAGGCATATATGGAAAAGGCCGGCTGCGCGGACGGCGGGTTTTACGATGATGACGAGGCGTACGAGTTTTTCATGGAAAAGCTTCCCGAAAAATTCCCCGAGCAGAAAATGTACCTGATGCGGTTTATCGAGGACTTTATGGAATACGATGAAGCGTATCTGGAAAGCACCGGCGCGATAGAATGGGAATAGAATAGCAGTACATACCGGGCCAATGACTGCCGGCTCCTTCCGGCGGTCATTGACTTTTTACGCAGAACACGAAATATGATATACTTTGATAACAGCGCAACCACACGGATGGATGACACGGCGGCGGCCACGGCCATGCACTTTATGTGCGAGGATTATTTCAACCCCGCCGCGGCCTATGCTTCCGCTGCGGAGACAGAAAAGAAAATCCATACGGCGAGGGTCGTTTTTGCTGAGGCGCTTGCCTGCAAGCCGGAGGAAATTCTCTTCACCTCCGGGGGCACGGAAAGCAACAATATGACCGCCTCCGGCGTGATAAAAAAGTGGAGGGGTCCGGGAAAAATCATCACCACCGAAATGGAGCATCCCTCGGTATATGAAACCCTCCGGGCAGCGGCGGCGGAAAGAAAGCTAACGCTTGCCGTTGTTCCCGTGGATGAAGCGGGGCGCCCGTCAGCGGAAGCACTCGGGAGTATGCTGGACGATACAACGGTGCTGGTTTCCCTGATGCATGTAAACAATGAGCTCGGTACCGTGACGGATATCGCCTCGTTGTATACCATGGTCAAGGAAACGGCTCCGCAGGCGGCATTCCATGCGGACGGTGTGCAGGGCTTTCTCAAATGCCCCGTTTCGGCAGCCGCCATGGATTTTTACAGCGCCTCCGCCCATAAATTTCACGGGCCGAAGGGCGTGGGCTTTCTGTACGCCAGAAGCGGCGTCCCCTTTTCCGGCGGACAGACCGGCGGCGGGCAGGAGTTCAACCTCCGCTCGGGAACGCTGAATGTGCCGGGGATTATGGCGGCGGCTGCGGCCGTGAAGGCGTACCGGGAGCAGCATGAGGCCATCCTTTCCACACTCCTTGCCTGTAAGAAACGCCTGTACAGGAACATGACGGCGCTTGGCGATGTACTGCTGAACGGACCCGGGATAGAGGAGGGAGCCCCTCACATTCTCAACCTTTCCTTTATGGGTGTGCGCTCAGCGGTGCTTATCAATGCGCTTTCGGCTTTGGGTACCTATGTTTCCGCCGGCTCTGCCTGCTCATCCCATAAGAAAAACGGGAACCGTGTTTTAAATGCCGCCGGCATCACGGGAGCGCGGCAGGAAAGCGCGGTAAGGTTCAGTTTCGGCAAATACAACACCGAGGCAGAGGTGGATACCGTCAGCCAGCAGATAGAGGATCAGATTAAAATTTTGCGCAGATACAGGAGAAGATAGCCATGGAATCGGTCATTGCGGTCAAATATGCGGAAATACATTTAAAAGGGCTGAACCGCCCCTTTTTCGAAAAAAAGCTTGTGGATAATATTAAGGAGAGCCTGAAGCCCCTGAACGCGAAGGTGGTCCGGGAGCAGGGCAGGCTCTTTATCTACGGTATTCCGGCGGAGGAGACACAGGCGGCTGCGGAAAAGCTGCAGAAGGTGTTCGGCATTCATTCCATCTGCCCGGCCATGTCCGTGGAAAAGGACTGGGATACCATCTGCGCCGAGGCCATCCGCCAGCTGCGCGCGGAGGGGGAAGGGAAGTCCTTCAAGGTGTTCGCCCGGCGTGCGGACAAGCGCTTTCCGCTGACAAGCGAGCAAATCTGCCGGGAGCTCGGCGGCGTAATTTTAGAGGCAATTCCCTCATGGCGCGTGGATGTCCATCAGCCGGAAGTCCGGCTTACGGTGGAAATCCGGCAGGAAAGCGCCTTTATCTATACAAGAGAGATAGCGGGCGCGGGCGGTATGCCCGTGGGAACCAACGGAAAGGCCATGCTGCTGATTTCCGGCGGCATAGACAGCCCGGTGGCGGGGCATATGATTGCCAAGCGGGGCGTTTACCTCGATGCCATTCATTTTTACAGCTATCCGTATACGAGCGAACGGGCCCGGGATAAGGTCATAGAGCTGACCAGAATAGTGTCCGGCTATGCGGGCACCATTCATCTGTATCTCGTTCCCTTTACCGAGATTCAGACAACGATTTACGATAAATGCCCCTCCTCGGAAACTACGGTGCTGATGCGCCGGCTGATGATGAAAATTGCGGAGCGGACGGCGCTCTCCTCCGGCTGTCAGGCGCTGATTACCGGGGAAGCCATCGGTCAGGTGGCCAGCCAGACCATGGAGAGCCTTGCCGTAACGGACGATGCCGTAGCCATGCCGGTTTTCCGGCCGCTCATCGGGTTTGATAAGGAGGAAATCGTGGAGCGGGCCGAAAAAATCGGCACCTTTAAAACCTCCATTCTGCCCTACGAGGACTGCTGCACCGTGTTTGTGCCGCAGCACCCCGTGACCAAGCCCAAGGTGGAGCGGCTGCGGGAGAGTGAAGCACTGGTGGATTTTGAACCGCTGATAGCCAAAGCTATGCAGGATACGGAAATGCTGAAAATCACACCGGAAACGGAAACGGGAGGGAATCTGCTGTGAGGGAAATCTGCAGAATCATCGGTGCGCTGGTCTTAATTCTTGCCGTAGCGCTGTTTTCCATCTACAAGCTTAATGACATCGGCCTCATCAAGGGCTCCCTCGGCGACTGGGCCAACAATGCCATCGGGCATTTTGTCGCTATCTTTGACGATACCAAGGAAATGCTGCAGAAGGAGGGTATTGTTAAGGAAACGGAGACGGATGCCGGCGAAATGCGGGCGGGCTTCAAGGAAAACCTGGACGGCTGCGAAATGCAGATTCAGGCCTATCTGGAGTTTTTGGAAACCTACGATGAGACCAACACCGCATCCCGCGAGCGGTATCTGTCGCTGCAGTCCTATTATACGGCGGCTACGGAAAAGCTGCTCAAGGCGGGCGAGGAGGAAATGAATGCGGCGGAGCAGAAGTATTACCTTGAGGTCATGACCCGGGTCAACCGCCTGCTGCTCGGTACAAATTAAAGTAGTTCCGCCTATTGCCTAATCCGGAAAATAGTTGTATAGTATATTTCAGAGCTGCGCGGGATACGCACTCAAATATTACAAAGGAAGGAATTTTATCAATGAAAAAAGCACTTGCACTTGCCCTGGCGCTTGTCATGGCCCTCGGCCTCTTCACGGTAGCCTCTGCCGATGAAAAAGCCCCCGAAGAGTACACCGGCAATCTCGTAGTGTATTCTCCGCATGATGCCGATCCTCTGGCGGCCGGCATCGCCCTCTTCTCCGCAAAGTATCCCAACATCCAGGTGGATGTTGTTGCTGCCGGTACCGGTGAGCTGGGTCAGCGCGTTATCGCTGAGTCCGAGAACCCTCAGGGCGATGTATTCTGGGGCGGCGGTGCGGACTCTCTGGCTGCATGGGTAGATTACTTTGAGCCCTATGTCTGCGCCAACGATGATGTCATCGAAGAAGCATACAAGGATGCGGACGACCTCTGGATCGGTGAGTCTCCGCTCCCCATGGTCTTCATCTACAACAAGACCATGATTGCCGAAGAGGATGTCCCCAAGACCTGGGAAGACCTGACCAACGAGAAGCTGAAGGGCAACATCGCCTTCACCAGCCCCGCTAAGTCCGGCTCCGCCTATACGCAGCTGTGCACCATGCTCTTCAGCCAGCCCTCCATCGAAGAAGGCTGGGAGCTTGTGAAGAAGTTCATTGCGAACCTCGACGGCAAGGTACAGGATTCCTCCGGCAACTGCCATAAGCTGGTTGCCGCCGGCGAATATGCCGTGGGCGTAACCATTGAGAAGTCCGCTGTTCTCTACAACGACAATCCCGATATCGGCTATGTCTATCCCACGCAGAACTCCGCCGTTCCCGATGGCGTAGCTCTCATCAAGAACTGCCCCAACCCCGAGAACGCGAAGCTGTTCATCGACTTCGTCACCGGTATGGAGTGCCAGGTGGATCAGAACACCAACTGGAAGCGCCGTCCCGTCCGTTCCGACCTGTCCCCGGTAGGCCTGTGCGAGCTGTCCTCTCTGGACCTTTGCAACTATGACTTTGCCTATGCGGCCAACAACAAGGCGGACATCGTTGAAATGTGGAACGACCTGACCGTAGGTTAATCCTTTTCCCAAATTTCTATAATATTTTATCCCAAATGCAGGGCTTCTCTTTACAGAAGCCCTGTTTTTATGCTATATTTTATCTTGAAGCGATGTAGCCTATACGGCAGGAGGAATAAAAGAATGAGTAATGAGGTAATCATTCGAAACGCGGTAAAGCGTTTCGGCGACTTTACGGCGGTGGACGGTATCTCCCTGTCTATCAAGGCAGGCGAATTTTTTACACTGCTGGGCCCTTCCGGCTGCGGAAAAACCACGCTGCTCCGGATGATAGCCGGTTTTAACTCCATTGAGGAGGGCGAATTCTATTTTGACACCAAGCTCATCAACGATGTTCCGGCGCATAAACGGGATATCGGCATGGTTTTCCAGAACTACGCTATTTTCCCGCATCTGAATGTGCGTGAGAATGTGGCCTACGGCCTCAAGGCGCGGAATGTTCCCAAAAAGGAGATTGAGCCCAAGGTAGCGGCCGCGCTGGAAATGGTGCAGATTGCCCACCTTGCCGACAGAAAGCCGAACGAGCTTTCCGGCGGCCAGCAGCAGCGTGTGGCCCTCGCCCGTGCGTTTGTTATCGAGCCGAGCGTTCTTCTTATGGACGAGCCGCTTTCCAACCTCGATGCAAAGCTCAGGGTGCAGATGCGTACCGTTATCAAAAAGCTGCAGCGCAGCCTCGGCATAACGACCATCTATGTTACCCATGACCAGGAGGAGGCGCTGGCTATCTCCGACAGGATTGCCATCATGAAGGACGGGCACATCATGCAGATCGGCACACCCTCGGAGGTCTACGCCAAGCCGCAGAATCCGTTTGTTGCCAATTTTATCGGCGTCAGCAACTTCATCTCCTGCGAGGTGGAGGCAGACGGCTATGCCAATGTGCGCAACGAAATCCGCATTCCCATTCCGATGCGCCGCAGCTATACCGGAGCCGCAACCATCTCCGCCCGTCCGGAGCAGCTGTTCTTCGCTCCCTCGGGTATGCCCGGCACCGTCACGATGTCCACCTTCCTCGGCGACTTCATTCAGTATGAGGTAAAGCTGAACGACGGGCAGGAGCTGGTTATCAACGACTATACGAAGGATACCGATATCCGCCATGCGGACGGCGAGCAGGTATGCATCAGCTTCAATCCGGAAAGGGTCAGCCTGTATGCTGCCGAAACGGAGGAGGTGCTGAGCCTGTGAAGAAAAAGGCGCAAAAGTGGAAGCCGGATTTCTGGTTTTTCGTCAAGGCGATTGTTATCGTTGTGATGATAGGCTTCATCGTCTATCCGTTCTACAATATCATTACAAAGAGCGTCTTCTCCAAGAAAGTGGAGGGCGTGACCCTGTATAATTTCATCCGTTTTTTCACGAAGCCGTATTATTATAAGTCCCTGCTCCGCTCCCTGTTTGTCTGCTCTATTACGGTGCTGACCACCACGCTTGTGGGCGTTCCCATCGCGTATGTCATGACCCGTTATAATGTGCTCGGCAAAAATATCCTGCATATTTTCATCATTATGTCGCTGATGAGCCCGCCGTTTATCGGCGCCTATTCCTGGATTATCCTGCTGGGGCGCAACGGTATTGTCACAAAGCTGATAGAGGCGATAGGGATTACCGCGCCGACGATATACGGCCGCGGCGGCATTATCTTTGTGTTCACACTGCACCTGTTCCCGTATATCTACCTGTATACCTCCGGCGCCATGAACAGCATCGACAGCTCCCTTGAGGAGGCGGCGGAAAATCTCGGTATGAACAAGCTCCGCCGCATCTGGACCGTTACGCTGCCGGTCATTCTGCCCTCTATCCTTGCCGGCTGCGTGATGGTATTTATGACCTGTCTCGCCGACTTCGGCACGCCTATGCTCCTCGGCGAAGGATATACGGTGCTTCCCGTGCTTGTATATAATGAATATATGTCGGAAAGCGCGGTTAACCCCTATATGGCCTCCACGCTCTCCGTAATTATCGTTGCCTGCTCGCTGCTGGTGCTGACCTTCCAGAAGCTGGTGATTGATAAGCGGAACTATCAGATGAGCTCCCTGCGTCCGCCGAAGGAAATTGAGGTGCACGGAGTCAAGCGGTTCCTGATTTCGCTCCCCATCTATATCATTGCCTTCATCGCCTTCCTGCCGCAGATTGTGGTTGTGTGCCAGTCCTTTGTGGAGCGGAGCTTCTCCGGCGTGGTAAAGGGAATCAATCTGAACAATTACCGCTCCATTCTCTCAAAGCTCGGCACCAACATCCGCAATACCTATGTATTCTCCTTTGTTGCCATTATCTTTATCATCATTGTCGGCATTCTCGTTTCCTATATCCTCGTGCGCAAACGCGGTAAGGTGGCGGGCATCATTGACTTGCTCATCATGTTCCCGTATGTTATTCCGGGCTCCGTCCTCGGTATCGGACTGATTGTTGCCTTTAACCGCAAGCCGATTGTCCTTGTCGGCACGGCGGCGATTATGATTATTTCCTATGTTATCCGGAAGCTCCCCTATACGGTCCGAAGCGGGACGGCCTTCCTGTATCAGATGGACCCGTTTGTGGAGGAGGCCTCCATCAACCTCGGCGTATCCCCTATGAAGACATTCTTTACCGTTACGGCGCGTATGATGCTGCCGGGCATTATGTCCGGCGCGGTGCTCAGCTGGATTACCTGTATCAATGAGCTTTCCAGCTCCATCATGCTGTACGGTGGCAAAACCTCCACCATTGCGGTTGCCATCTATCAGGAGGTTGTCCGTATGAGCGACGGAACGGCGGGCGCTCTTGCCACCATTCTGACGGTGACCACCATTATCTCGCTGCTCATCGTGTTCCGCGCCACAAAGGGCAAGGTCAAGATAGTTTAAGAAGGAATGGACGGCATGATTAAAAACATAGTATTCGATATGGGCAATGTCCTCATCTACTTTGACCGGCAGCTGTTTCTGGACAGGGTCGGTGCGGACAATCCGCAGGACCGGGAGCTTCTGCTGAGAGAGGTATATCTTTCCCTGGAGTGGGCGCGCATGGACCGCGGTTCCCTGACACCGCTGCAGGCGGAAAAAATCATGTGCACGCATCTGCCGGAGCGGCTGCACCCCTATGTGACAAAGCTTGTTTCCGAGTGGTCGCGGCCAATACTGCCCATACCCGGTATGGCGGATCTGATAAAGGAGCTGAAGGAGGCGGGGTACGGCATCTACCTTCTCAGCAACGCCGCCTATGACCAGCATAAATACTGGGACAGCGTACCCGGCTCCGAATATTTTGACGGCACTCTGATTTCATGTGATGTGCTGCATGTGAAGCCCGAACGGGAGATATACGCCTGCCTGTGCGAGAAGTTTTCCCTCAAACCGGAGGAATGTGTGTTTATCGACGATGCGGCGGCCAATGCCGAGGGCGCGTACCGCTTCGGCATCACACCGATTGTGTTCCATAACGATGCGCAGGAGCTGCGCCGGAAGCTGCGCACACTGGGCGTCAGCTGTAAAAATTAGAGGCTCCATTTAATTATTGCGTTGCCGCTGCCGCCGGAAGACGGTTCCGGCAGCGCAGCCCCGGTTGATTGTACCGGAAAACGGAAAACGAAACGAAAAACGGAAAACGAAACGGAAGGCCTTGCGCAAAGCCTCAGATAAATGTTATAATCATGTTTTGAAAAAATATGATTTTCGGAGTATCAAATGTACAGCATGACAGGCTTCGGCCGCGGCATAGCAGCAGCGGACGGCCGTGAAATCACAATCGAACTGAAGTCGGTGAATAACCGGTTTCTGGATATTGGCTTAAGGCTGCCGCGCCATCTTTCCTTTCTGGAGGATGTTATCCGGCAGACGGTTTCCTCCCGCCTGAGCCGGGGGCATATCGATGTGTTTGTCAACTACCGGAACAGCCGGGACGACAGCAAGAAGCTGCTGATTGACGATGCCATTGTCCGGGCATATCTGGAGGCAGGCAGGAATCTGGAAACGGCGTTCGGAATTAAAAACGATATTACGGCTGTTTCCCTGCTCAGCCTTCCGGACACGGCGGAGGTTATTTCTGCCGATGAAGATACGGAGGCGGTGATTGGACTTTGCCGTACCGCTGCGGATATGGCATTGGATGAAATCATCTCTATGCGCTTAGCGGAGGGAGAACGGCTAAAGAAGGATCTTGCCGAGCATGGCGAAAAGCTCAAACAGATTATTTCCCTGGTGGAGGAGCGGGCGCCGCTGGTGCCGGAGGAATACCAGAAAAAGCTTACCGCCCGTATCGAGGAGCTTCTCTGCGGTACCGAGGTGGACAGAACGCGGCTTGCTACGGAGGTGGCGCTGTTTGCCGATAAGGCCGCCATCGATGAAGAGATTGCCCGGATGCACAGCCATTTTGCGCATTTTGATGCGCTGCTGGAGGATAAGGAACCTGTCGGCAGAAAGCTGGATTTTCTTATACAGGAAATGAACCGGGAGTGCAATACCATCGGTTCCAAGGCAAACGATGCCCAACTGACGGATGCGGTGCTTTCCGCCAAGGCGGAAATTGAAAAGCTCAGAGAGCAGATACAGAACATTGAATAACCGGAGGTTACGATGAGCCAGTCAAGAAAAGGTCTGCTGTTGGTGGTGTCCGGTCCTGCCGGAGCCGGAAAAGGCACAATCGATACGATTCTTTTGTCGAGACACAGCAATATGAAGCTGTCCGTTTCCGCAACCACCCGCGCGCCGCGTGCGGGCGAGGTGGACGGTGTGCATTACTTTTTCATAACGGAAGAAAAGTTCAAGGATATGATTGCCGAGGATGCCTTCCTTGAGTATATGCATGTGTTCGGCATGAACTATTACGGCACGCCGAAGAGCTTCGTGGAGGAGCAGCTGAAAAACGGCATCGATGTGATTCTGGAAATCGATGTGCAGGGCGCGATGAAGGTGAAGAAGGCGTATCCGGATGCCGTGCTTATCTTTATAGCCCCGCCCTCCATGGGTGAGCTTAAATCCCGCCTTATCGGCCGCGGAACGGAGACGGAGGCGCAGATTGAAAAGCGCTTTGCCACCGCGTTTGAGGAGATTAAATATATTTCCTCTTATGATTATGTGATTGTAAACGATGTTCCGGATATGGCTGTGGCGAAGGCAGAGGCCGTTATTGCCGCCGAACGCTGCAAAACCGAAAGTAACACCGGACTTTTAGAATCTTTACGGGGAGGTATGGAACTATGATGAATCGTCCGCCGGTTTTTGAACTGGCACAAAAAGCGGGCAGCCGCTATATGCTTGTTACGGCCGTTTCCAACCGCGCACGGCAGCTGCAGGATGACCCCGATAAGCTGGAGGGAAGAAAAGCGGTTTCGGTTGCGGTGGAAGAGATTTATGCGGATAAGCTGACCATCACACCGAGAGAGTCCTAAGGAAGCACTGATTAATTCACTCGTGCTGCATAAACAGCCAATTTTCCCCGCAGCTGTGTCGAAAAATCTTGAAATAGCGCAATGCCGTTCGCTGCGAAGCGGCGGACTGAATTTTATTCCGGCGATTTTTCTCCTTGCTGCAAAAAAATTTGCATATTTATGCTGCCACTCTGAATAAATCAGCACTTCCCTAAAACAGTAACCTTGGCCCGTTTCCAAAGGAACGGGTCTTTGCATATAAGGAGGTACGGCATTTGGCACAGTATGCAAAAATTATCATAGATGTGGCGCACGCCGCTGTGAACAAGCCGTTCACCTATCTTATACCGGAAAATCTCTGCGTTCTTCCGGGCCACCATGTATATGTTCCCTTCGGCAGCGGGAACAAGAAAAAAGAAGGCTTCGTTGTCGCTGTTTTTTCACCTTCGGAAGCGGATGCGGCGGATATTCCGGAAAACTGCAAGGAAATTCACTCCCTTATAGAACCGTATACACTATTTACGCAGGATCAGCTGAGCCTGGCCCGCTGGATGTGTGAAAACTACAACTGCCTTTGGATAGATGGCCTTCGCTGCATGATACCTGCGCAGATACGCGGCGGCCGAATCAAGGAAAAAACGGAGACGGTATATTCTGTGAAGGATATCGGTAAAGCGGAGTCCCTGCTCCCGTTTATGCGTTCCTCCCTGCAGAAAAGCATTCTTGCGCATTTACTGGATACAGAAGAACATGCCGCCGGCCGCGCAGAGCTGCAGTCGCTTTTTCCCCAGCCCGGACAGGCTCTTGCGGCACTTGTTAAAAAAGGCTTGCTGGTTACGGATACCAGAACGGTGCTGCGCCATCCCGGCAGCGGACTTCCGGCAGCGGAGAAGCCGGTTCTTACAGGGGAACAGGAGAAAGCAATTTCGGATTTCCGGCAACTGCCCTCCGGAGCGGCGGCGCTTCTGTTCGGCGTTACGGGAAGCGGAAAAACCGAGGTGTATCTCCGGCTGATAGAGGACTGCCTTCGCGCTGACAGAGGCGCAATTGTTCTCGTTCCGGAGATTTCGCTGACACCGCAGACCGTGGGGCGGTTTTCTGCCCGCTTTGAAGATAAAATCGCTGTTTTGCACAGCGCGCTGACACCCGGAGAGCGTTTTGACGAATGGAGAAGAATCCGGAACGGCGAAGCCCCGATTGTCATCGGAGCAAGAAGCGCGGTGTTTGCGCCGGTGCATAACCTCAGTCTGATTGTTATTGACGAGGAGCAGGAAACCAGCTACCAGAGTGAAACCGTGCCCCGGTACAGCGCTTTGGAAATAGCCCGCAAGCGAATAACGGATTGCGGCGGAAAGCTTCTTCTTGGCAGCGCAACGCCGTCTCTACTGAGCTATTACCGGGCAAGCAGCGGCGCGTATTCTCTTTTAACCCTGACGGACAGAGTCTGGAACCGGCCTATGCCTGCTGTGCATATTGTGGATATGCGCTCGGAGTTCCTGTCCGGCAATACGGGCATTTTTTCCGCGCCGCTGGTTGCTGGACTTAAAAAGTGTCTGTCCCGGGGCAGGCAGGCCATGCTGCTTATCAACCGCCGGGGCTACTCCACCTTTATTTCCTGCCGTTCCTGCGGCTATGTTTTTAAATGCAGCTGCTGTGATATTTCCATGACCTACCATAAGGCGGAAAACCGTATGCGCTGCCATTACTGCGGGTCGGTGCAAAAGCTTCCGGAGGAATGTCCGAATTGCCGCAAGCCGTTTATCAAGCAGTTCGGCATCGGTACCGAGCAGGTAGAGGAGCAGCTGAAGGCCCTGTTCCCTTCCGTACAGGCGCTGCGCATGGATACGGATACCGTCAGGGGCAAGAACGGGTATGAGGAGATTCTCGGCACATTTGCCTCCGGCAAGGCGCAGGTACTCATCGGCACCCAGATGATTGCCAAGGGGCACGATTTTCCCAATGTAACGCTGGTCGGTATTGTGGCGGCGGACCTTTCTCTGAACCTGCCGGATTTCCGCAGCGCGGAGAGAACCTTTCATCTGCTTACCCAGATGGCAGGCCGCGCGGGCCGGGATACAGAGCCGGGGGAGGTGTATCTGCAGACCTATAATACGGCGCACCCCGTGTTTTCCTTTGCACGCACGCATGATTACCCCGGGTTTTACCATTATGAAATTGCGCAGCGGCGGAAGTGCCTGTATCCGCCCTTTTCCGTTTTTCTGCGGGTGATACTGCACGGCGCGGATGAAAAGACGGTCAACGGGTTTGGAGAAGCGTATGCCAGGGAGCTGGAGGGGATTATCTTACATTCGCTGGGCAAGGAAAACGGGGGAGATTTATTGCTGGTGCATGCCGCCCCGGCACCCATTATGCGGATTGCCGGAGAATACCGATATCAGATTCTGTTTAAAATTCTCCGCACACCGCGGCTGAAAAGCGTACTCCAAGCCATATATGCTTATGAAAACGAAAACCGGAATGAATTTTCCGAAAAAATAGAAGTAAATCCCGTGGATATGTTTTAAATTAAAAGCGTAGGACGGCGTGAATTTTCCGAAAAAATAGAAGTAAATCCCGTGGATATGTTTTAAAGGTTCCCTTAAGATGAAGAAGCTGTTTACCGAAAAAAACAAAGAGTGGTCCCTCTTTATAGAATGTCTGCAGGGCTGCGGCGGATGGATGCTGCTCTCCGCCCTGTTCGTGGCGCTCGGCGCCTTCTGCTCGTTTATTGCGCCGCTGGTGACGGGGTATACGCTGGACTATGTTATCGGCGGCGATGCCTCCTCCGTCCCGGCGTTTATACTTGCCGCTCTGGATACTCTCGGCGGGCGGGAGCTGCTTGCTTCCAGACTTTGGCTGTGCGCCATGGCCTTTTTCCTCTTTTCCGCCGGGAACGGAATCTGCAACTATCTGCGGCGTAAATTTATAGCGAAGGCCTCGGAACGGATGGCGAAGACGATGCGCAACCGCCTGTATGCACACCTGAATGCGGTCCCCTATGATTACCACAAGCACGCGGCAACGGGAGATCTCATACAACGCTGCACCTCCGATGTGGAGACCGTAAGAAAGTTCCTGAATATGCAGTGCATGGAGGTAGTCCGCACGGTGTGTATGTTCGTAACCTCCCTGACGCTGATGCTTCTTATGCACTGGCAGATGGCCTGTATCTCCATGTTCGTGCTTCCGTTCCTCACCGTTTTTTCCTTCTTCTATTTTAAGCGGGTGCAGTCGGTGTTTACCGAGGCGGATGAGGCGGAGGGAAATCTTTCCGCCGCCCTGCAGGAAAACCTTACGGGGGTGCGGGTCGTGCGCGCCTTTGGCCAGCAGCGGGCGGAAAAGGAAAAGTTTCAGCGGCTGAACGCGCTCTGCCGGGATAAAAACATCCGGCTGAACCGGCTTCTGGCGGGCTACTGGGCTTTGAGCGATGCCATCGGCTATTCCCAGACGGCGGTAACGCTTTTCGGCGGCATCCTGTTCTGCGCCAAGGGTTCCTTTACACTCGGTATGGTAACGATGTTTATGACCTATACCTCCATGCTGACCTGGCCGCTCCGGCAAATGGGGCGTATTCTCGCGGATATGGGAAAGGCCTCCGTCTCATTAAAGCGGCTCAAGGAAATACTGGATGCGCCGGCGGAAACAGAGCCGGGGCGGGCGCTGCAGCCGGATTTAAACGGGGATATAGAGTTTGACGCCGTCTGCTTCGGCTATGATACAAAGGACGATGTTCTCAAGGAAATCAGCTTTACGGCGCATCCGGGCGAAACCATAGGCATTCTCGGCGCCACCGGCTCCGGAAAGAGCAGCCTTGTGCAGCTGCTGCAGAGACTGTATACCTGTACCTCCGGCCAAATCCGGATAAACGGGACGGATATAAACGATATCGATGCCCGCTATCTCAGAAAGCATATCGGCATCGTGCTGCAGGAGCCGTTTCTGTACACGAGAACCATCCGCGAAAACATCCGCATAACCTGCCCGGAGGCGGATGAAAATACCGTCACGGAGGCTGCCGAAAAGGCAGCTGTGCATACGGTGATTTCGGAATTTGAAAAGGGCTATGATACGGTTGTTGGGGAACGCGGTGTAACGCTTTCCGGCGGACAGCAGCAGCGTGTGGCCATAGCCAGAATGCTCATCCGGAAGCCCTCCATCATGATTTTTGATGATTCCATGAGCGCTGTGGATACCGAGACGGATGTAAAAATCCGCAATGCCCTGTTTCATGAAAGGGGCAGCCATATCATGTTCATTATTTCGCACAGGATTACAACATTGCGCTGCGCCGATAACATTCTGGTGCTGGACCGCGGAAGACTTGTACAGTCCGGTACCCATGAGAAGCTGATGCGCGAGGACGGCTTTTACCGGAAGGTGGCCGGAATGCAGAACGCTATAGAGGAAGGGAGGGAGATGGCCTGATGTACGATACGGAAAAGGATTTTTCGGGTGAAAAAGTAGATCTGAAGCTCTGGAAACGGCTGTTCTCCTATTCCTTTAAACAGAAAAAGCAGACTGCCGCAACGATTTTCTGCCTGATATGGGTTGCTGCCATCGATGCCCTATACCCTCTGTTTGCAAACTATGCGATAGATACCTTTATTACCCCCGGCACCACGGAGGGCGCCGGACTGTTTACCGCTGTGTATATTGCCGCCTGCTTTTTGCAGGGCGCCGGAACCTATGGCTTTATTTCCTTCTGCGGAAAGACGGAAATGAGCATTTCCTACCAGATACGGCAGGAGGGGTTTGAAAAGCTGCAGCTGCAGTCCTTTGCCTTTTATGACGGAACCTCCGTCGGGTATCTGATGGCAAGGATGGTCAGCGATGTTTCCCGCCTGTCCGAAATGATTGCATGGAGTCTGGTGGATGTTATGTGGTCGCTGTTCTATGCTCTGTTCTGCATTATCATCATGCTGATAAAAAACTGGAAGCTGGGTCTGATTGTTATTTCCGTCATTCCCGTGCTTGCATTTGCCGCCCATTTTCTTGAAAAGGCCATCCGCAAATACCAGCGGGAGGCAAGAAAGCACAACAGCCGGATTACAAGCGCGTTCAATGAAGGCATTATGGGGGCGGTAACCACAAAAACGCTCGTTCTCGAAGAAGCCAACGGAAAGGAATTTTCGGGAATCACAGACGATATGGAAAAGGCCTCCCTGAAGGCGGCGCTGCTGTCCGCCTCCTTTTTACCGGTGGTTACCTCTCTCGGCGCCATCGGAACGGCGCTGGCCATTACGCTTGGCGGAAATGCGGTGTTACATCCGGAGCTGTCCCTTTTCGGCGGCATCACCGTCGGTACGCTGGTGGCATTTATCACCTATGCTTCCAGCCTCTTTGACCCGATACAGCAGCTTGCCTCCATTCTGGCGGATTTTCAGAGCGCGCAGGCAGCGGCGGAGCGGGTGATTGACCTGCTGGATTCCGAAATTCCCGTACAGGATGCGCCGGAAATCACGGCGCGGTACGGCGATACCATGCATCCGAAGAAGGAAAACTGGGAGAAGATAACCGGAGAGATTGACTTTAAGAATGTATCCTTTGCCTATGCAAACGGAGAGCAGGTGCTGCGTGATTTTTCCCTGCATATCGAACCGGGGGAAACCATCGCTCTGGTCGGTGAAACCGGCGCGGGAAAAAGCACGATTGTGAACCTTGCCTGCCGGTTTTATGAACCGACAGCGGGCAGCATAGAAATCGATAAGGTGGATTATAAAAAGAGATCGCAGCTGTGGCTGCAGAGCAGTCTCGGCTATGTGCTGCAGAGCCCGCACCTTTTCTCCGGCTCTATCCGGGAGAATATCGCCTTCGGCCGGCCTTCCGCAACCTTGGAGGAGGTACAGGCGGCGGCCAAAATGGTGAACGCCCATGATTTCATTATGCAGCAGCCGAAGGGCTATGATACGGAGGTGGGGGAGGGCGGCTGCCTTCTTTCCACAGGCCAGAAACAGCTTGTCTGCTTTGCACGGGTGATTCTCGCCAATCCACGCATCTTCATTCTGGACGAGGCCACCAGCTCCGTGGATACCGAAACGGAGCAGCTGATACAAAACGCCATTTCCAAGGTGCTGGAGGGGCGTACAAGTCTGGTGGTAGCCCACCGCCTTTCCACCATCCGCAGCGCAGACCGTATTCTTGTAATCCACAAGGGCGCTATTGGGGAAATGGGTACCCATGAGGAGCTTATGCGGAAAAAGGGCGCCTATTACCGCCTGTATATGCACCAGTTTGAAAACAAAAAGCTGGGCTTGACGAACTGAGCGCGGTTGTGTAATATTTGTAATAATCCTTTAAAGAGAACCATAAAAGAACAGGAACCGGTATGGAAATGAAAAAATCCCCCCGCAGCGCTTCTGCGCTTGTTTTGCCGCTTATCTCGCTGCTTTCTTCAACGGGATATGACGGCTTAACGGAAGCTGCAGAAGCTGCTCCCTGCGGCTTGTGCGCAAATGCACAAACCAATGCGGGGGGGTAATATGTGATTTTACGGCAATCGGCGGCAGCGTATGCTCTCTGAACGCTGCCGAAGGCTCCCTTTCTTTTGATTCCCTTCCTTTTTATCTTACTCCCGATACTTTCGTATATCCAAAATTAAAGATAACCGCTACATACTTTTTCGCTTTTGGCGAGGAGTATGTTTTTTTTGTTCCTAAGGAAGCACTGATTTATTCACTCGTGTTGCATAAACAGCCAATTTTCACCGCAGCTGTGTCGAAAAATCTTGAAATAGCGCAATGCCGTTCGCTGCGAAGCGGCGGACTGAATTCTATTCCTGCGATTTTTCTCCTTGCTGCGAGAAAAATTTGCATATTTATGCTGCCACTCTGAATAAATCAGCACTTCCATACAACCGATTCCGGCAGCCACGCTGCCGTATATAGAAAAACAGGAACCGGGGACACATATTATTTTCAGGGTGAGAGAATATGAAACATATCTATCGTTTGCTGCTGATTTTTTGCCTGCTGTGCGTAACGGGTGCCGCGGGACGGAGGCTGAGCAGACAGTTTTACCCCCCCGGGGCAGACTGTAATGCTCGGGATGTATGAGCAGGACGGCAATTATGAAAACGGGCCGGAGCCGATAGAGTGGCTTGTGATAGGTGAAGACGGAGCATCTTTAACGCTCTTATCAAAATACATTCTGGATATGCAGATTTTTAACAACACCTGGGCGCATGTACATTGGGATGGCTGTGACCTGAGACACTGGGCAAACCGTGAATTTTTGCAGAAGGCGTTTTCTCCGCAGGAGCAAAATAAAATGCTTGAGACGGAAATTATTCCTTCCCCCAACTACCGCTATCCGGATATACAGCAGGGCGAAAAAACAATGGATAAGGTATGGCTGCTAAGCGTGGAGGAGTGGCTTGCCTTGCCGCAGGAATATCAGAACACCGTTTCCACATTTTATGCAACCTGCCGCGGCGCACTGGGAAATATTTACTGGCTCCGGACAAACGGTAACCGCGCAGCCTATGCCTGCGTTGTCCGCAACGGAGAGCTTTGGCTTCATGGGTATTATTGCATCGGCTCAAGAAAAACCAAGCCCGTTACAGGATTTCGCCCGGTAATCCGGATAGAGAAGCAGCCTACATAGAGAATCAAGGTTGTATAAGTAAAATAAAGCGCAGAGTGTTTTAAACAGCAGGAGCAATGCATTGGCACTTTCTTTGAAAAAGAAACAGAACACCGTTAAAAATTGCTGCATCCTTATACTGCTCGGTCTGTGTCTGCTCTGTATTTCTTGCCAGAATACGGAGGAAACGAAGCAACAGGCAGGGATTGAAAAGCATACTGCTCCAACCACAGAAATCCCTGTGGTTGGTTTTGATGCCTCTGTTACGCTGAAGCCATCGGTTACATCTACGCCCGCCCCAACGCCGGTTCCTACACCCACTCCGACACCTACCCCTGCTCCTACGCCGACCCCCTCCGGCCTGTGCGGCGCCCGCTATTATCCCAATGCCTTTGCTTACGACGGCGGAACTGTTCAGGATGCATATAGCTATAAGAGCGAAAATGTGGACATATCCGTCCGCATTGTGGAGGACGATGACTTCTTTAATAAACGACTTTGCTATGTGGTGGCCGATATAAAGATTCAGGATATTACATCCTTAAAAACAGCATCGGCGGGAGAAAATCCGCTGGGTCAGGAATGCGAAACGATGGAGTGGTTTGACCTGGCAGTTTCGCCCATCCTGAGCATGAACGGGGATTATGCCATGAGAAAGGACTTCGGATGCATTGTGCGCAACGGCGAGGCCTGCCGTTCGGTGGATACGACACGGTGTGATATGTGTGCGCTGACAAGAGACGGTGTGCTGCATATTTTTGAAGCCGGCACTTTTTCCTGCGAGGATATTCTGAAGCTGGAGCCGTGGCAGGCCTGGTGCTTCGGCCCGTCTCTGCTGGATGCGGAGGGGCATGCAAAGACAAAATTCAATTCCAGCCTGTACGGAAACAATCCCCGGTCCGTTCTCGGCTATTTTGAGCCGGGCCACTATTGCTTTGTAGTGGTGGACGGGAGGCAGGAGAGGTACTCCGTCGGGCTTGATTTATGGGAACTGTCTGTACTGATGGAAAGAATTGGCTGCAAGGCAGCGTATAATAT
>R15__coassemble_832_pt1 | contig 19414 bp, 16 predicted proteins | sample R15__metabat2_low_PE_046 | metagenome-assembled genome bin R15
ACGCTACGCTGCGCGAACGAACGAACGAACGAACGAACGAACGAACGATTGTCGACCCTTTCCGCCCCCTTGTCAAGCCCCTTTGCTGCATTTATTTAATTATTTTATCACCGTTCCATCTCGAACGCAATCCGCAAAAAAATTAAGGGTATCCCTAAAAATTTCATTTTCGCAGAGTTCTGAAGTCCCCGGTTTTCTTCGTAATACCGTTTTTATCAAGGTATTCGAGGATGGCCAGCGCATATTTCCGGGAGGTATGCAGCGCATCCCGAAGCTCGGCCAGAGTGATGGCTTCATGGCTTTCAAAATGCGCCTTCACGGCGGCAAAGGCCGTTTCGTAGGCGGCGCGGCTGTAGATAATTTGGGGACACAGCAGCACCAGCTCCCCGGAGGAAAGCAGACTGTCCGTCACCTGCCGCACATTGTTCTTCTCCGCCACAGGGAAGATGGCGGCAATTTCATCCGTACCCGCCGGCTCTATCCCGCCGTCCGCATAGATTTTCAGTAGCTTTGTACGGATTTCCGCCTGCCGCTTCGTATATTTTACGGAAAAATCCGCCAGGGAAAAGGCGTTTGCCCTGCGGTTGAGCCTGCCCTCCGAAACGAGCTCCATAAGATACGCATCCGCCGCCGGCTTGTCGATGCCGGAAAAGGCCTTCTGCCGCACCTCGGCGGCGGGCATACCGGCATGCAGCGGGTTCTGCTTATGGTAGGCGGAAAGAACCGCCGCGGTTTTCGTATACTGCGCTTCCAGAGAGGCGGCCGCTATGTATTTTCCGGGCAGCAGCTCCAGCATCTCTCCGCGGCTGACCGCTTCCGTAAGAAGCTCCCCCGCTTCCTCCTCCGTAAGCCCGGCTTTCAGCGCCAATGCGGCGCGCTCCCACGGGGTATTTTTTTCGGATGCGATTTTTACCAGCTTTTTATCGAGGGAGCCGCTTTCCCGAATGGCCAGTGCCTCCAGAACGGCGGGCACAAAGCGTTTGTGCTTCACCGGCTTATCGTCTAAAATAACGCCGCCGCCGATGGTCTCCACCGGAGAATAAAAGCGGATAACGAACCTGTCCCCGTTTTTGGAGGCAAGCGGCTCCGTAAGCCGCAGCTGCGCAAGGCCGTTTTCCCCCGGCTCCAGCTTCTCCTTGTCCAGCAGCACAACCTTTGCAAGGCGCACGGTGGCTCCGTGATAGAAATGCACCTGCATCCCGTTTTCGATGACACGGCCGGAATCCTTCAGGTTGGAAAGCCGCGCATCCGCCATCAGGCTTGTCCGCACGGTGCCCGGCTTTGCCACGGTATCCCCCCGCGCCACCTCTTCCTTGCGGATGCCGCTCAGATTGATGGCCACCCGCTCCCCGGCGCAGGCCACAGGCACTTCCTCAGAATGCACCTGCAGGCTCCTAACCCTTGCCTTCAGCCCGCCCGGCAGCAGCTCCGCTTCCTCGCCCGTATGCACACAGCCCTCAATCAGCGTGCCCGTCACCACCGTGCCGAAGCCGTCCACGGAAAATACTCTGTCCACCGGAAGGCGGAAAGGCACGCGTGCGCTTTTCTCCGCAGCCCGGTCTATAAGCTCCCGCAGCGCAGCCTTCAGCTCCGCTATGCCGTCACCGTCCTTTGCGGACACCGCAAGCACGGGCCTGTTCTCCAGAAAGGTTCCCTTTAAGCGCTCCTTAACCTCCTCCGTCATCAGCTCCAGCCACTCGCCGTCCACGGCATCCTTTTTTGTGATGACCGTAAGGCCGTCCCGGATACCGAGCAGCGTAAGGATGTTGAGGTGCTCCACGGTCTGGGGCATAAAGCCCTCGTCCGCCGCCACCACCAGCATACATACATCGATGCCGCCTGCCCCGGAAAGCATATTACGGATAAATTTCTCATGTCCCGGCACATCCACAATGCCCGCGCGGACACCGTCCGGCCAGTCCAGATGGGCAAAGCCCAGCTCAATCGTAATGCCGCGGCGCTTCTCCTCTATGAGCCTGTCCGTATCGATGCCGGTCAGCGCCCGGATAAGAACGGTTTTGCCGTGGTCCACATGCCCGGCCGTGCCGATAATCACATGCTTCAAGAGAGTACCTCCTCCGCTGCCGCAAGAATCCGCTCCTCGTCCCCCGCAAGCAGGGTTCTGGTGTGCAGCAGCACGGCATTGTTTTTAATTCTTCCGATGACGGGCACAGAAGCAAGCCGCAGTCCCTTTTCCAGCGCATCGGCGGAAAATCCGTCTTTTTGCAGCGCAACGGCATAGCCGGGCAGCACCTGCGCGGGAACCGAGCCGCCGCCTACCCTGTCCTCGCTTTCCACAATCTCCGCTGCATAGCCGCGCTTTGAAAGCTGCTCAGCGAGCCGGACTGCGGCAGCATACACCGTTTCCTTTTCCGCCGTCAGCATACGCAGCGCCGGTATCTCTGTCCGCGCGGTGCCGTTTTTATATGCCGTCAGCGTAGCCTCCAGCGCGGCGAGTGTCATTTTATCGAGCCGCATCGCCCTTGCCAGCGGATGCTTTTTCAGTTTCTCCAGAACCGTCTTCTTCCCGGCAAGGATGCCCGCCTGCGGTCCGCCCAGAAGCTTATCCCCCGAGAAGGTGACCACATCCATGCCGGAGGCAACGGAAGCGAAAACGGAGGGCTCGCCGGGAAAGCCCATGGCTTCCGGTTCTATCAGCGCGCCGCTGCCGAGATCCTCCACCGCATACAGTCCCCGCGCACGGGCAAGCTCTGTTAGTTCCTTTCTGTCCGGAACGCCCGTAAAGCCGAGGATGGCAAAGTTGGAGGTATGCACCTTCAGGAGGATTTTTGTCTTCTCCGTGATGGCCGCCGCATAATCGGCGATATAGGTGCGGTTGGTTGTACCGACCTCCTTTAATATGGCGCCGCAGCTTTCCATAATTTCCGGCACACGGAAGGAGCCGCCGATTTCCACCAGCTCGCCCCGGGATATGACCACCTCGCCGCCCCCGGACAGGGCGCTCAGGGTAAGCAGCACGGCGGCCGCATTGTTGTTGACGGCGAAGGCATCCTCCGCTCCAGTAATTTCGGCCAGCAGGGAGGATACATGGTCATGCCGTGAGCCGCGTTCGCCCCCGGCAAGATTGTATTCCAGCGTGCTGTAGCCCGCCGCAGCCGAGTGTACCGCCTCCAAGGCCGCCGCCGAGAGGGGTGCGCGGCCGAGATTGGTATGCAGGACGATGCCCGTGGCGTTGACAACCCGCCGTAAGGATGGCTGCAGCAGCTTCCGTATTTCCGTTTCCGTCCGCAGCTTCAGTCCTGTTTCCGCCGGTATTTCCTCTGTTTTTCCGGATAAGATATCCTCTCTGAGGCTTTGCAGCACCGCCCGGACCGCCTGTGACTTCACCTGCTCCGGCGCCGGATTATCCTTCATCAGCCGCAGCAGCGTATCCACCTGCGGGATGCTTCTGAGTATCGCCTTGTTCATCGTCCGCCTCCGCGTATTTTTATCCTATATAGCCCGCTTCCCGGAGAAGCTTTACCGCCTGCTCCTTATGCCGTTCCGGCAGCATGACAAGCGGCCCGGTACAGCCCATGCCGGTCTCGGCGTAGATGCCTGCCCGGAGAAGCACCGCCGCCGCATCCTCAATATCCGTCACATCGATACCCGCCACGGAGAAGGTGCAGGGCTCCTTCTTTACCTCGGGTACGGCCGCTTCCGGCTTTTTTTCACCCGCATGCCGCGCCGCAAGCAGGGCATCAAGACCCGCCGCCTCTGCCTTTTTGTATTCCTCTGCCGCGATTTTCGCTACGCCGTTTTCCACCAGCTCGCCCGCAAAGCAGATAGCGTTGGCAATAAGCGGTGCGCCGGAGGCGCGGGAGATAATCAGCACCAGACGGTCATACCCCCTGCCGATGCCGGGGCCGTAGCCGTAGCCCGTTGTCTCGAACTGCCCGCCGGAGGTAAAGGCGGAGAGCATTTTAATGAGTACATTGCCCGTCAGCGAGTCGGTCACAAGCACATCCGGGGTGCCGAGCAGTACATCGTTGCCCCGCAGCACTGCGCCGCCGTCGCTGCGCTTTGATTCCGCCCAGGAGAAGGCATAGCCGTTACTTCTGAGCTTATTCAGGAGGATTTCCGTCTGGCGGGCGCCGTCCACATTCAGAATACCCACCTTCGGGTCCGCAATGCCGCAGGCCTTCGCCGTGATGATGCCGGAAACGGCATTGAGCACCATGCCGTCCACCCTGTCTGCAGACGAGGTGCCGGTGGTATTTGCAATGAACATCTCCCGTCCGCCGGCGGGGGTAATGGCTCTTCCCACGGTGGATACACCGATGGGGAACGGATAGTGCATGGTAACGGCAGCCTCCGCCCTTCCGGAGGAAAGCAGCGCCTCCATAGCCCGGTGGGCTTCCTCATCCGTCTGCGCCGGCACCGTCTCCACAAGGGGCGAGGTTTTCGTGCCGATATAGAGCACCTCCACGCCCTTTCTTGCAGCAGCCTCCGCAGCGGCCATTACATTCTCCTCCCCGTGCTCGCTGCCGATACCTGTGACGGCAACCTTCGGGCGGCGGCCTGTTTTTCCGCCCTCCAGCATAGCGGCCATATCGAGGAAGGTCTCCTTCAGAATTCTGTTCACCTCCTGCATCGGCTGCCTCCTCATGCATCCATGGAGGCGGCAAAGCCCCGGAGCGCCTCCGCAATCAGCTTTTTAATCTTCTCCTCGCTGACGGCAGCTTCCTCCTCTGCGCCGGTGTTCTTCTCGATAAGGAAGGACACACCGTCAAAGAGGTTGGTCATACGGCCGAGGAACAGAGAGCCCTTGCCGATAATCATCACCCGGGAAAGGGTTCCGGCCAGCATATCCCGGACGGCAAAGCCGATGTAGGGTACACCGGAGGGAATATGCCCCTGCGTGGGCGCCCAGCCGGTGAGGCCCTTTTCCGTAAGGAAGGCGGGCAGCTTTGCCTTTTCCAAATCCCCCTTCTTCACCGCCAGCGCGCCGATCATCTTGTAGTTGGCCAGCGGCACATCGCCGGCACCGGCAGGCTTGGTAATATCGGGGTTCTGCATCTCGGGGGAGAACTTGTCCACGTCCGTTACCTTCAGCCCGATTTTGTCCAGCGGGTCGGTTACAAGGGCGGAAATCACCGCCTGCGGCGCAGAGCCCGTGCCTACCGTGTGGCGGCCGACGGCCTTCAGATTGATAACGGGATGGATGCCGTCATTCTTTGTGATAATCACGGCAAAGCCGCCTACCATATCTTCAAGCGCAGGCAATCCCTTCTTGACATGATCCTTTGCGTTCATGCCGAGCTTTGCCGTGCAGCCGCCCGCGCAGACGCAGACCGTTTCGTAGGTACCCGCCGCCACAAGGGAGGCCGCCGTCACAATGGCGTGGGCGGGCGCCGCGCAAAAGCCGCGCACATCGCTGCCCGTCGTATTCACAAGACCCGCTATTTCCGCAACGCTCTTGGCAAAGTTGCCGCCGCCGCGCTGGTTCATATCGCCGCAGGCCTCCTCGGAGCAATCGATGATATAGTCTATGGAATCCGGCGCCGTTTCGGTTACCTGCAGCGCGCTCAGAACGCTGAGGACGCAGGAGGCCTTGGAAACGAGATTTTCGTGGATAACATGGGCAGAAAGGTTCGCATCGATATCATGGGCACGCTTGACACAGCCCACAGGCTCCCCGGCAAGATACAGCCCCTCGCTGTGCTCCTCTTCGATAAGGCGGAGTATCTCCTCTTTTTCGATGCCCTCGCCGACCCGCGCGGCAATTTCCTCCGTGATAAGGGGATTGGCCTTGAAGGCAGGCAGTGTTTTTTCGGTAAACTCCTTTGTGAGGAACACAAGGTCAAACACATCCGCTGCCTTCATAAGCAGGTAAAACTCCTCCTCCGGCATCATCTGGCCGAAGGCGCCGTAGCGGCTGTTTACATCGCATTGCTTATCGTGCCAGGGCTGCGGCACGGCAGAGAGCTCCGCCGGGGTTTTGTTGCCGATATAGACCTGGTTCGGCCAGTAGGCAAGCGCCTGTTCAAAGCTGCGGATATGACCGGGCAGCTCTTTTAAATACTCGCTCCCGGGATTGACGATTTTTTCCGTCGTCTGGGTTGTGCCGTTATGCAGCACCATATCGGGGGTATGGGCCAGAATGTAGCCCGCGCCGCGGATAACACTCTTCATATGTATATGCTCCTTTATATATGTGGATAGAGAAAAGGCGGCACAAAGCGCGCCGCCCGGTATACAAACGCTTAATACTTGCAGAACTGCTCACGGATGGAGGTCATTTCATTGACGATATCGTCAACATCCAGCACCATTTCCATCATCTCCACCTGGTCACTGTAGACCTCGGCATCGAACTCCTGCTTGATTTCGGGTTCGCATACATGGTATACCTTGAGTCCCAACTGGACTCCTGTCAACGGACCTGCATAGGTCGGGTCACCGTTGGTGACCGTTTCAGCCGCGAGACCGGCCGCTTCGCCTTCCGCAGCACCGAGAAGAACCACTACATTCTCCGGCCCGTACTGCTCGGCAAACGCCTTGACGCGCTTCTGATTTTCCAGGTCCATTGCACCCGCGCTCGTTCAGACAAAGCACTCCGTAGAGGAGAAGACCACATCCGCGCCTGCGCTCTTGGCGCAAAGGGCGATGGCCTGCCCGGGAATACCGTCACGGTCGCCGATGACAACTGCCTTTTTTCCGGCTAAAATACCCATCTTTATCCTCCTTTTCTTTCGAATTTAGGGAACCTATAAAAATTACGGCGGTGCATTGCCGAGGGTATTTTTCGGCAGGTTCAAGTGCAAATTTCGAAGGTTTACTGGTGGTAAATCGAGAAATTTGCGCTTAGAAGATGCCGGAAAAGGCACCGGCAAGGCTGCCGGCAGAATTTTTAGAGGTGCCCTTTATGTAGAAAAAGTTTCCGGAGAAACCCTGCTACCGTTGTTTGCAGCGAATTTGAGCTGCCTCATCCTCGGCTGCTATGCCTCAGATGTTCTTGAGAATCATTTCCTCCACTGCCTCAGGCGTAGCCTCCTCCTTCACGAGGGAGGCAATCATGGCGCCGTTTTCATAGATGGCGATGACGGGCAGTCCCAGCACCTTCTGCGCAATGGCAAGGCGGCGGGCCTTGGTGGTATTGAGGGCGCAGAATTTCAGCTTGCCCGCATACTTTTCCGCAAATGCATGGATGTGGGGCATCAGCGCGGCGCAGGGAACGCAGCCGTCGCCGTAAAAGTCCACCAGCACCTTGCCGGGGGCCTTGAGCACTTCTTCTTCAAAGGTGATTTTATCTACTTCCAGCATGGTTGTTCCTCCTGTAAATTACTGTAAACCGGAAATGTATTTTTCCGCCTGCATGGCGGCGATGGCGCCGTCCGCCGCTGCGGTGACCACCTGCCGGAGACTCTTCTTACGCAAATCACCTGCGGCAAATACGCCGGGAAGGCTCGTATGCATATCGTCATCCGTCAGAATATAGCCGTTCTCCGCTTCCACCTGCCCTTCATAGAGGGCGGTGTTCGGTACAAGGCCGAGGAAGCCGAAGACGCCAAAAATACCGTCTTCCTCATCCGCTTCAATCTTGGTCAGCTCGCCGGTCTTGGTATTCTTGACGACCATGCTGCTGAGAAGCTCGTCTCCGTCCACGGAAACCACCACGGTGTTCCAGAGAAAATGCAGCTTTTCGTTTTTGAAGGCCTTCTCCTGAATGGACTTGGCCGCCCGCAGCTCGTCCCGGCGGTGAATAATCGTTACCTTACGGGCGAATTTGGTCAGATACATGGCCTCCTCCACCGCAGCATCGCCGCCGCCCACAACATAGACCTCAAAGTCCTCAAAGAAGGCGGCATCGCAGGTGGCGCAGAAGGAAATGCCCTTGCCGGTAAACTTTGCTTCGTTTTCGCAGCCGATTTTACGGGGGGAAGCGCCCGTTGCCAGAATGACGGCCTTCGCTTCATAAATGCCCTTCGTGCCGGTAATCTTCTTTACGGGTCCGGTCAGTTCCACGCTCTTTACGGTATCGCTCACGCGCTCTGCGCCGAAATTCTCCGCCTGCGCCGTCATACGGGCAATCAGGCTCGGGCCGCTCTCACCCTCAAGCTGCTGCCCGGGGTAGTTCTCGATTTCATCCGTAATGGCAATCTGGCCGCCGTCCTGACCCTTTTCGATGACCAGCGTTTTCAGCCGGGAGCGCCCCGCATACAGCGCCGCCGAAAGACCCGCAGGGCCTGCGCCGAGAATAATTACATCATACATATTATTTCCTCAGCCGCCGGATAGCCGGAGCAGAGCCGGCAAATCCGGGGCAACATCCTGTCAGTTGTCAAACACCGTCTGCCCGTCCACCTCGGTGGTCAGGGCGCTGAGGGCTTTGAGAACCAGCTTCTTTCTGAGGGCATATTCCTCTTCTGCGGGAAGCGCGGGGTTTCCGAGCGGATGGGGAATTGCGATTGTCGGCACGATTCTGTTGGCGCCGACCGTAACGGAAATGGGGGTTACCGTGCACACATGCACCACGGGGATGCCCGCCCTTTCAATTTCTTTCACCATCGTTGCACCGCAACGCGTACAGGTGCCTCACGTGCTGGTCATGATGACGGCATGCACGCCGGCCTCGTGCAGCTTCTGCGCATACTCGGAGGCAAAGCGCTTGGCGTTGGCCACGGAGGTTCCGTTGCCGACGGTGGCATAATAAAGGTCATGGAGCTTGCCGATAACGCCCTCTTTTTCCAGCTCCCGCAGCACATCCACAGGCAGCACGCGGTTCGGGTCCGCATTGGCATAGACCGGGTCATAGCCGCCATGGGCGGTCTCAAAGGTTTCGCTCGTCAGCTTTTCCACGCCCTTGAGGGAGTACTCGCCGTAATGGGATGCGGAGGAGGACTCAATATGGTCGGGGTTGCCCTTCGGTACGATACCGCCGGAGGTGCAGAGGGCGATGGTCGCCTTGCTGAGATCCTTTACCGCCTTGTTGGGAGCCACCCTGTCAAAGGAGGGCATCGGATACTCGGTGGTGAAGCTTTCGCCCTTGAGCTTCTTCAGAAGCATATCCACGGCGCGCTTGCTGCCGCGTTCCTTTTCAAAGAAGTTGACCCGCACACCGTTGGGCATATAGCCGTCTACACAGGAGGCTGCAAGGGGTTCGCCCTTCATCAGCTTGAGAGCAAGCTTCGCCATGGCGGGGGCTGCCTTACGCATACCGGCGGCGCTGTTGGCGGTGGGAACAATCAGAATCTTATCCTTCAAATCCGCGCCGGGGTTTTCCTCATACATACCGGTGAGCACCGGAATGCCCAGCTCCTCCTTCACCGCAAGGGAGATGGTGGCGCAGGCATAGCCGTAACGGCCGGCATTGAAGGCAGGACCTGCGATAAAGATATCGGGGTTGGCCGCTTTCACGGCTGCAAGGATAAACTCCTTTGCTTCCTTCTCATGCTCGGCATAGTAGGAATCGCCGCAGACAACGGTGGAAACGATTTCCGCCTCCCCCTTCCAGCTCTGCTCCAGCGCCAGACCGGGACCCACCTTTCCTTCCCGCACCTCGGGAGGCACATGGGCCATTTCCTCGCCGCCGATCTGGGCAAAGAACTGGTTGATATAATGAACAACTCTATAGCTCATTCGTATTCTCCTTTCTCCGCATCAGCGCGCGCTGAGTGTGCCGAAGCCCATCTCGTTGGTGGAGCCGGTAATGACCTGCAGCTCCGCCTCAATGGAACCGTCCGGACGCAGAGAGCCGGCATGGCCGCCCGCAATCTTATCCACATAGTCGAGCGTACCGATGACCTTCTCCATCGGCGGAAGCACGATGGGCATATTGGCGTTGCCGCCGGTAACCACGGCATCCGCCAGCGGGTTTGCATCCGCAAGGGACTGGGAGCGCCCGTCCTGCCCGGCATATTCGTCCGTGATGATGGCGGTCTTTACGCCCACCTGCTCAATCTTCGTTGTATTCATAATCAGGTCGGTATCGGGGTTGCCGAAGCCCTCCTGCGAAATGATGACACCGTCTAAATCGAGGAAGCGGCAGAGCTTTGCGCTCCAGTCGCTGGAACGCTTCTTGTCCGCAAGGTAGACATTCTCGTTGGTAATGATGTTGCAGACATAGTTCAGCGTTTTGCCGTGCTGCTTGAACAAATCCGCCACCACCGGGTTGTTCTGGTGATGATAGGTGGTGTTCTTATCGCAGGCGGAAACGCAGTTGCCGCTGATAATCGCGCCGTCCATGGTCTCCGTAGGATAGAGAATAGTGGTAAGAGAACGCTTGGCATCCACACCGTATACATAGGTATCGTGCAGCAGACCCTGACTCTGGAGCATATGCACATAGCCTACCCGCGGCAGGTCGGGGAACTTTCCAAGTCCTTCCTTTACGCCGTAGGTTTCATAGGTCTCCACCGTATCGGGCGCAGCGGTTTTGCCGATTTCGCCCACAAAGGTGGCTGCCCGCAGACCCGCCAGCCGTACCGCATGCTCGTACTCATGCTGATGTACCCCCTCCACCGGCTCGCAGACCATCACAAGGTTGATGAGCCTGGAGAAGAAGGTGTAATCGGCGCCGGGACCGGACATATCGATGATGCCCTCCTGGAAGCCGACGATTTTGCCCGCCGTCACCACGGCCATACCCCGCAGTACATGGGTCCTGCCGGAGCCGACGGTATCCACCTTTGCGATAACGCCGGGGAACTCGCCGCCGGGACCCTCTACCTTGACCCGGGGTTCAATAACATCCTTGACAGGGGTGATGCGTACGCTCTCACCCGGGTGTGCGATATCAAATGCAACCGATTTTACGCACGCCTTTACATCGTCATCCGCATAGACGAATGCGCGCAGCGAAGGCGCATCCACGGTAACGATACCGTTTTCAAGCCCGTTTTTTTCACCGAGAACCACATCCTTGATTTCGATGAAGCCCAATTCCAGTTTCAAACGATTCAGTCCTCCTTTTTTGTATTTTAGAGCCCTTCTTTTTCTCTTAACCGCTGCAGACCCTCGGCAGCATCAAAGTCCATGGCGCCGGCAATCAGCGTATAGTCAATCAGCTGAAAATCGGAAAGCACCTTTTCGCTGTAATGCCTCTCCCGCTTTTTAAGCTTTTCCGCCGTTGCAACCGCATCCGCCATCATGAGCACCTCCGCGCTGTCCGGCGTTCCTGCGGAACGGGAAAGCAGCAGCGATTTATACGGCGTTTCGTTCGGCTTCACGCTGCCGGAAAGGGGGTGCGTATACAGCCGGTATCCTGCATAGACCATATCCCGGACACGGATGAGCATCGAAAGGCAGCTGTCCGCAGCCACAAACTCCACCGGGCAGATTCCGGTAAAAACCGCCCGGCACAGGGGATTATTCGTGACCAGCTTGCAGTTGCTCATGCTGCGCATACACACCTCTGCCGTTTTGCGGCAATAAAAAAAGTCAGGCAAATAGCCCCGCGGGGCCGTGCCTGACTCTGTTTTACCGGATACAGCTTATCGCGTACCGCTACCTGAGAGATTCCTCCGCCAAACACGGAGTTGCACCTTCGGCGCTTTCGCTTTTACAGAGTTTTCCTGCCGTGCAGTCCTTTTGCCTGAGATATTCACGGTAAACCGGCAAGCTTTACCGCTTATTCCTTCGGCTTCCGCCCGCTGCCGAAGCACTGCGGCGGAATCTCCTGCGCAGAGGAGCCTGTTGAATTGTTTTAAGGAAGTGCTGATTAATTCAGAGTGATTGCATAAATATGAAAATTTTTCTTGCAGCAAGGAGAAAAATTGCAGGAATAGTGGCGCTATTTCAAGATTTTTCGACACAGCTGCAGGGAAAATTGGCTGTTTATGCAACACGAGTGAATAAATCAGTGCTTCCCTAAGTATACCGCAACCATAAAAAAAGTCAACGGGTATCCGGCTGATTTTCCGGCTGCGCAGGCTGTGTACATCAGTACCAAAGGGAAGCTTGCAGATATAAGTCCATGCTTTTTTGTATCCAGTAATCAAAACGCGTACCGGGCGCACAGGCTTCATACGCCTTGAGCGATTGGTACAGCGGCATCCCGTCCCCCGCATCGCGCCAGATATCCGCAAAAACACAATCATACGCTCCGGGCTTCAGCGCGGCGGCAAATTCCAGCGCATCGGCTTGCAAAACAGTTATTTTCTCTTTATGCGGAAAATGCGGCAGCAGATTCTGCTTGAAAAGGTCAATCGCCGTCTGCTCTCGTTCCACCACCGTAACGGATTTTACTTCCTCCTTTTGCGCCGTCATAAAGGGATAATAGCCGAGGCCAAGCCCGTAGGTCAGCACCCGGCCCTCCGCTGCTTCTATCGGCGCGCGCAACGTTACGGTTTCATTCGGGGCAAGGCTCATCCAGTCCCGCCCGTTTTCAAATACCGCCGGAAAGGAATAGCTTTCCCGGAAAAAGCCGAGCTGCGGGAGCACGCGGCCGGCTGCTGTCAATACCATGTCGCCCTCCACAAACAGCTCCATCGGAATGATTGTTTCCCTGCCGTAGCACCATTTTCCCTGTGTCTGCCCGTGAAAGGGAACGGTTTTATAATAGAGGTCCTCACGGTACGGCGCGGGATTGCTTTCATGCAGGGAGGGGCGCAACCACCGCTCCAGAAGCTCCCTGTCCTCCGCGCTGCTCTCCGGCGACAGCCCTGCGGCCGAGGCCAGCAGAAAGGCAAGCCCGTCCTGCAGAGACAGTCCGCAGGATTCGCTGTAGCCGGTTGCCTCCTGCAGGGTAAAGAGCGGCTGCTCCGCTTTTAGAAGGGCTGCGGCCAGCTGCATCATCTTCATATTTCCTTCTTTTATATTCATATGCGTTTGAGCGGACCCGAGAACGAAATCCGCCGCTCCTTGTTTCCGTTATCAAACAGTACCCGGCAGCAGCCTGCCGCCGTATCCACCTCTGTTATCTCTCCCGCGCCGAACACGGGATGCTCCACCCGTGTTCCCTTTGTAAACAGCGCGCCGTGCCCCCGCAGCTTCTCCTCTCCCGCGAGGATTTCCCGCCGGCCCCGTTCCGCCACATCCCTCGGCACAGGGACCAGCGTTTTATAGCTTTCCTCCCCCATATCCGCCAAAAAGCGGGAGGGATAACGGGCCGACCCGGTGTGATCCAGTCCGTCTGCGTCCGTCAGCGTCAGCGTTTTCTTCGCACGGGTACATGCCACATAGCAAAGCCTTCGCTCCTCCTCCATCTTCTCCCATGTATCCGTGCGCCGTGTCGGGAACATCCCTTCGTTGAGGCCGCAGAGTATCACATGGTCAAACTCCAGTCCCTTTGCATTGTGTACGGTCATAAGGCGTACCGTACTCCTTTTATCATCCCTGTCCCTGTCGGTAAAAGCGCCGCCTGTTCCAGATATTCCGCCGCATCGCATTTTTCCCCGGCGCTCTGCTCATATTCCTCCACGGACTGCAGCAGCTCTGCGATATTGTCCAGCCGTTCCGCATCCCCTGCGGTTTTGAGCATACCGAGATAGCCGCTTTCGGAAAGCAGCCGTTTCAGCAGCTCGTTCAATGTCAGGCTTTCAGCACAGGCCTTGTATTTTTCAATGAGAGCAACATACTCCTCCGCGCGGCTGCTCTTGAGAAGCGGCTCCGGAAGCAGGGCTTTCATTGCCGCATACAGTGTACAGGCATGGGCTTCGGCATAGGTCTTGATAAGGTCAATCCTCTTTCGCCCGATGCCCCGGCGCGGCTCGTTTACCGTGCGCAGAAAGGCAAGGTCGTCTCCGCGTACCGCCATGCGCATATAGCATAGCGCATCCTTGATTTCCTTGCGGGCATAGAAAGCGGTTCCGCCCCAGATGATGTAGGGTATCCCCTCCGCAATAAACGCATCCTCAGTGCTTCTTGAGATATAATGCGCCCGGTATAAAACGGAAATGCTGTCAAACGCGGCGCCGCCCTCATGCAGTGCCTTCACATGCGAAGCAATGTACCTTGCTTCCTCTGCGGCGTTTTTTGCATGAAAATACAGAGGGATTTCGCCCTCCGGCAGCAGGCTCCTTAAGTTCCGCTCCACACGCTGCCTGTTTTTGGCTATCAGCGTGTTGGAAAGCCGCAGAATCTCCGGTGTGCTACGGTAGTTCTCCTCTAAAAGAAGCGTTTTTGCGCCCGGATATTTCTGCGGAAAATCCAGAATATAATGTACATCCGCACCGCGCCAGGTGTAGATGGTCTGGTCCGGATCTCCCACAACAAACAGATTGCCGCTGCCCTTGGCAAGAATATCCATGAGCAGGTACTGCATTTTATCGATGTCCTGAAACTCGTCCACCAGAATATATTCAAACCTGTCCTGCCACTTTTTCCGCGCCGCTTCGTTTCTCAGCAGCAGCGCACAGGCGGCATCCACCAGATCCTCAAAATCAAGTCCGTAAACCTTCTTCTGCTCATAGAGATAGCGCAGGAACATCTCCCGCACCCGGTCGGTTTCCCGTGCGATTTTTTCCCGCAGCTCCTCCGGCTTCGTTCCCATCAGAAGGTCGATATACTGCATATCGATTTTCATATCCTCCGTGATGTCCGCTGCATGCTTGAGGGTCATCTCCTTCAAGGTCATGTGCATATCCGAAAACACGGTGGAAAGAAGGGCGCTCTTATCCTCGCTGTCCAGCACCGTAAAGGCGGAAGGCCAGTTCAGCGCGGTGATGTCCTCCTTTAAAATCTGCAGGCCGAGGGAATGGAAGGTGCAGATATACCCGGTATCCTTCTCTCCGATTAACGCCCGTACCCGCTGCCGCATCTCATTGGCGGCGCGGTTGGTAAAGGTAACGCAAAGGATGTTTTCCGGCGGAATACCGAGCGTTTCCGTAATATAAACATACCGCGCGGTCAAGGTCCGTGTTTTGCCCGTCCCCGCGCCTGCCACCAGCCGTACCGGGCCTTCGGTTTCCTCCGCCGCCCGCTGCTGGGAAGCGTTCAGAGGGTAATTTTTCTGTTGTTCCATTGTCTGCTCCGAAGCGTTTTTTGTTTTTTCATTATGGCATACTCTTTGAAAAATGTAAAATCCCGGGCGCAAAAAAAGAGGCTCCCGGTTGAGAGGCCTCTTTCATTTTTATTTTCGGGCTATGCAGCATCAGTGGCCGCAGTTGGTATTGGTGGGCTTGAAGGGCTTGAGATGGCCCTCGTTGATGGCAGCCTGTGCAGCGGCCAGACGCGCGATGGGTACGCGGTAGGGGCTGCAGGACACATAGTCCAGACCGACCTTCTCAAAGAACGCCACGGAGGAAGGATCGCCGCCGTGCTCGCCGCAGACACCGAGGTGCAAATCGGGATTGGTGGAACGGCCCTTCTGCGCGGCCATGGCCACGAGCTGGCCTACGCCCTTCTGGTCGAACTTAGCAAACGGGTTTGCCTCATAAATCTTGTTCTCATAGTAGTAGGGCAGGAACTTGCTGGCATCGTCACGGCTGAAGCCGAAGGTCATCTGGGTAAGGTCGTTGGTGCCGAAGGAGAAGAACTCGGCTTCCTTGGCGATTTCATCCGCAGTCAGAGCGGCGCGGGGGATTTCAATCATGGTGCCGACCTTATACTTCAGCGCAACGCCGGAAGCGGCGATAACTTCATCTGCGGTCTTTACAACCACATCCTTTACGCACTTGAGCTCCTTGACCTCGCCTACGAGGGGAATCATGATTTCGGGAACCACATTCCAGGCGGGATGCTTCTTCTGCACATTCAGAGCGGCCTTGATGACGGCGCGGGTCTGCATGGCGGCGATTTCGGGATAGGTGACGGCCAGACGGCAGCCGCGGTGACCCATCATCGGGTTGAACTCATGGAGCCTGTCGATAACCTGCTTGATATATTCTACGCTCTTGCCCTGGGCCTTGGCGAGCAGCGCAATGTCCTCTTCCTCCGTGGGAACGAACTCATGGAGCGGGGGATCCAGAAAGCGGATGGTGACGGGATGGCCTTCCAGCGCCTCAAACAGGCCCTCAAAGTCGCCCTGCTGCATCGGCTCAATCTTAGCCAGCGCCGCAACGCGCTCCTCCACCGTCTCCGCGCAGATCATCTCACGGAAAGCGGCAATACGGGAGGACTCAAAGAACATATGCTCCGTACGGCAGAGGCCGATGCCTTCCGCGCCGAGCTCACGGGCCTTGCGGGCATCCTTCGGAGTATCGGCATTGGTGCGGACACCCATCTTGCGGTACTTATCGGCCCAGGCCATGATGCGGCCGAACTCGCCGGTAATGGAAGCATCCACCGTGGGGATGATACCGTCATAGATGTTGCCGGTGGAACCGTCGATGGAGATGTAGCTGCCCTCATAGAAGGTCTTGCCGCCGAGCTCGAACTTCTTGTTCTCCTCGTCCATCTTGATTTCGCCGCAGCCGGAAACGCAGCAGGAGCCCATGCCGCGCGCCACAACCGCCGCATGGCTGGTCATACCGCCGCGAACGGGCAGAATGCCCTGCGCCGCCTTCATGCCCTCGATATCCTCGGGGCTGGTCTCAAGGCGCACCAGAACCACCTTTTCCTTCCGGGCCGCCCATTCCTTGGCATCCTCAGCGGTAAAGACAACCTTGCCGCAGGCAGCGCCGGGGGAAGCGCCGAGGCCCTTGCCCATGGGAACCGCCACCTTCAGGGCAGCCGTATCGAACTGGGGATGCAGCAGGGTATCCAGGTTTCTCGGGTCAATCATCAGAATAGCCTGACGCTCATCGATCATGCCCTCGTCCACGAGGTCGCAGGCAATCTTCAGAGCGGCCTGGGCGGTACGCTTGCCGTTGCGGCACTGGAGCATATAGAGCTTGCCGTTTTCCACGGTGAACTCCATATCCTGCATATCGTGGTAATGCTTTTCCAGCATGCTGCACACATTCACAAACTGCGCGAAGGCTTCGGGGAACTTCTGCTTCATCTGGGCGATGGGCATCGGCGTACGGACACCGGCCACAACATCCTCGCCCTGGGCGTTGGTCAGAAACTCACCCATCAGCTTCTTTTCGCCGGTGGCGGGATCGCGGGTAAAGGCAACGCCGGTACCGGAATTGTCGTTCAGGTTGCCGAACACCATGGGCATAACGGAAACCGCAGTACCCCAGGAGTAGGGAATATCGTTATCCCGGCGGTAGACATTGGCGCGGGGGTTGTCCCAGGAACGGAACACGGCCTCGATAGCGGCCTTCAGCTGCACGATAGGATCGGAGGGGAAGTCCTCGCCGAGCTGCGCTTTGTACTCTGCCTTGAACTGCTCGGCCAGCTCCTTGAGGTCTGCCGCGGTCAGCTCCACATCGAAGGTAACGCCCTTCGCTTCCTTCATCTTATCGATGAGAACCTCGAAATACTTCTTGCCCACGCCCATGACAACATCGGAGAACATCTGGATGAAGCGGCGGTAGGAATCGTATACGAAGCGCTCGAACTTCGGGTCGGGATTGCCGGCGATCATGGCCGCCACAACCTCTTCATTGAGACCGAGGTTCAGAATGGTATCCATCATGCCGGGCATGGAAGCGCGGGCACCGGAACGGACGGAAACGAGCAGGGGCTTTTCGCAGTCGCCAAACTTCTTTCCGTTGATTTTTTCGATTTTTTCCACATACTGCATGACCTCGGCCATGATTTCCTCGCTGACCTGACGGCCATCGTCATAGTACCGGGTGCACGCTTCGGTAGTGATGGTAAAGCCCTGCGGCACGGGCAGACCGATGTTGGTCATCTCGGCGAGGTTAGCGCCCTTGCCGCCCAACAGGTTCCGCATATCCTTGGAGCCTTCGGAAAACAGGTAAACATACTTTTTAGCCACTGTTTTATTTCCTCCTGGTTATTATCTGTTTTTAACGACTTATTATAGCAAGCCGGAAAAAATCTGGCAATAAAATATATCCTCTACTAATTCACAACTCTTTTTTTGTGGTTTCCATAGTATCACGCATCCAGCTTTTTCAGCAGCCGCAGAACATACAGCGCATTTTCCTCCAGCTGCGCCCGTGTCAGAGCCCCTTCCCGCAGCGCCTGCACGGTATCCGGCGCCGCATGGGATTTTTCATCCCGGCTTGTTTCGTTGCCGGGCATCAGTACATTGACTCCCGCCGCGATTCTGGCAGGGTTGCCCTTTTTTCCGGGCAGACAGGGTGAGGTGCCTGTAGCGGGCCACCAGTCCGAAATCACAAGCCCCGTATAGCCCCATTCCCTGCGAAGAATTTCCGTCACCAGCTCGTTATGATAGGTGCAGTAGGTGCCGTTGACCTTATTATATGCCGTCATAAGGCACTTCGGCGTGCTGTACTGCAGACAGTATTCGAAGTTTTTCAGATACAGCTCCCGGAGGGCGCGCTCGCTCACAATGCTGTCCGAATACTTGCGCTCCGCCTCACGGTGATTGCAGGCAAAATGCTTCGGACAGGCGGAAATGCCCGCGCTCTCAATACCGCGCACGGCGGCGGCCGCCATGATGCCGCTTAAAAGCGGATCCTCGCTGTAATATTCAAAATTGCGTCCGCACAGCGGCTCCCGGTGCAGGTTCATGCCGGGGGCAAGCAGCACATCAATCTGCATCTGCTTCGCCTCTTTCCCTAAGCATGCAAGCACCTCCTCCGTCAGCGCCGGGTCAAAGGAAGCGGCAAAGGCAGCGGCGCTCGGAAACAGGGAAACAAGGGTTTTTAACCGCAGACCGGAGGGACCGTCTGAGGTAATCAGCGGACGGATGCCCTTTTCCCGTAAGGACTCCGTTATACCGCCGAAGGCGCCGGCGTTACCGGGGGTGCCCAGCTTTGTATCCATAGCGCCCTCGCCCCGGGAAAGCCGCTCCAGCTCCTCTAAGGAGAGCGAGCTCAGCAGCCATTGCTCCTCCTCCGTGATTTTTACATGCAGCGGCTCCGCGCAGGGCGCCTCTGTCTCTCCTGCCGCCTGCGCCTGCCTCTCTCCTGCGCCTGAACGGACAGCAAAGCTTTTTTTCGGCATAGCGAGGGGACGGCAGGCGCGCAGGCATTCCGCCTCCTGCAGGGTAAAGCGGCCCACCTCCTCCGCCAGTGCGCTGCTGCCGCCATAAACAATATATTCGCCCGCCGGCAGCCGGTAGGCATGCTGATTTTCGGAATAGGAACAGAAAATATATTTATTCGCCGTAAGCGTTACCGTTTCCCGCTCTCCGGGCAGCAGCAGTCCAGTTTTCCGGAAGGCGGCAAGCACCTTCTTCGGTACGGGCTGCTCCGTTTCCGGGGCGCCGACATAGAGCTGCACCGTTTCCCGGCCGGGACAGCCGCCCGTGTTCGTAACGGTAAAGGAAGCGGAAAGCTTGTTGCCGTCCCGGTTTATATCCGTACAGACGGTAGAAAAGGTCGTATACGACAGGCCGAAGCCGAAGGGAAACAGAACCTTCTCCGGCGCCAGCGTACTAAAATAGCGGTAGCCTGTATAGATGTCCTCCGTATAGATTACATCCGTATGTCTCTGCAGCGGGGAAACGCAGGGATAGTCCTCATAGCGGGCAGCAACGGTATCCGGA
>R15__coassemble_1056_pt1 | contig 15814 bp, 13 predicted proteins | sample R15__metabat2_low_PE_046 | metagenome-assembled genome bin R15
GCTTTATCGTTTTTGCAGTGGAGATGCTTTATAAGGATATGCAGGTTTTTAAGGACTCCGAGTATCCGTTTGTCATGCTGGACAACTCCTTCAAGGTAAACGATGTGGACACGGTGGCCATCAATAACACCAGCGGCACGCGCAGCGCCATGAACTATCTGCGCCAGCAGGGGCATAAAAAAATCGGCTATATCCGCAGCAAAATACGCATAAACAGCTTTGAAGACCGTTTTATTGCCTACAAAAATGCTCTTTCGGAGCTGAATTTGTCCTTTGATGAGGCCTTCGTGGCAGAGGTCGGATATTCTGACAGCGAAGCCCGTGCGGATATGCTTGAATACATCCGCAACGCGCAGGCTCTGCCCACTGCGTTCGTAGCGGATAACGATCTGATAGCCTGCGGCGCGCTGAAGGGCATTCAGGATGCGGGCTTGTGCGTGCCGGATGATATATCGCTGGTCGGCTTTGATGACCGGCCTATAGCGCAAATGGCCACGCCGCCGATTTCCACCATGTCGGTGGCGAAGGATGCTTTCGGTAACAAATGCGTGGATTTACTGATGGATAAGATAAACAATCACCGGATGTATGCGATGAAGATTGAAATCGGGACGGTGCTCATACGGCGCGAAAGCGTGAAGCAGCTTTCCTGAACGGAACACATATACATGACAGAGCCCGTAAGCCGGGCTCTTTTTTTATGGCGATTTACTAAATTAAAGTAAATTATAATAAATTTTCTCTAAAATTTATCAGAATTATTTATTGACATAAGATAAAAAATTTAGTAAGCTTAACCTAAGCAGGAAACTGCAAATAACAAGGGAGGAAACCCCGAAATGAAGAAACTCATTACACTCGTTCTGGTCGCACTGCTGGCTCTCTCCGCAGTCAGCGCATTTGCCGCATCCGAAGATGCCGGCATGGACATTTATTGGATTGGCAAGACCCTGAACAATCCCTGGTGGATTTCCGTTGCCGACTTTGCGCAGCAGGAAGCCGATGCTCTCGGCGTAAACCTGACCATCGCCATCCCGCAGGAAGAAGTTGACCTTGAGCGTCAGATCAGCATGATTGAAGCCGCCGTTGAGTCCGGTGCCAAGGCGCTGGTTATCTCCGCTGCAAGCTCCGACGGCGTTGCTCCCGCCATTCAGGCTGCCCGTGAAGCCGGTCTGAAGATCGTCAACTTCGATACCCGTATCTCCGACAAGTCCCTGGTGGATGCTTTCGTCGGCGGCGATGATGAAGAAGGCGCCTACAAAGCCGGTAAGTTCATCTGCGAGCAGCTGGGCGGCGAGGGTGAAGTTGCTGTTATCACCGGTCTGCTTGAGCAGTCCACCGGCGTTGACCGCCGCGCGGGCTTCCTCCGTGCCTGCGAAGAGTATCCCAACATCACCGTTGTGGCCGAGCAGGGCGCAGAATGGTCCAGCGACAAGGCGTTCGATGTTATGACCAACATCCTGACCGCCCATCCCAACCTCAAGGGTGTCTTCGCCTGCAACGACCAGATGGCCGTAGGTATGGTGAATGCTGCTGAGGCTGCCGGTAAGGCTCCCGAAGATCTGGTGCTCGTCGGCTATGACGGAATCCTTGACTCCGTCAACATGATTCTCGAAGGCCGCCTGGATGCTCTCGTATCCCTGCCCAACCTCGATGAAGGCGCCATGGGCGTAAAGCTCGCCGTGGCTCTTGCGCAGAACCCCGATTATCATTATGACCGTGAGATTCTGTATGACTGCACGCTGGTCACCGCTGAGTTCGTCGAAGGCCTGACCGAGCAGACCATCTATGAGTATGCTGCCGAGCGTTTCCCGCTGCGCGGCATCACCGAGAAGGGTTATTAATTTCCTTTCCGAAAAAACCGAGCGCGGATGCCGGCGTATCCGGCTCACACATAATTGTCTCCTTCCGGCATTGTATGTGCCGGAAGGAGAGAGCGAACATTGCCTGGTTTCATAAATCAGGCAATATCTTTTAAAGAGGACAATTCCGGAAAGAGAGGATACAAAATATGGAAGCAAAAAATACGGCTCTTTCCGTTCGCCATATCTGCAAAACATTTCCGGGCGTAAAAGCGCTGGACGATGTTTCCATGGAGGTTGAACGCGGTTCGGTTGTGGCGCTGCTGGGTGAAAACGGCGCAGGCAAGTCAACGCTGATGAAGATTTTAAGCGGCGCCTATGCGCGGGACAGCGGAGAAATCGAGCTCGACGGAAAGATTCTGCCCAAGCAGTATTCACCGATGGAGGCGCGCAGGTTCGGCATTGCCATCATTTATCAGGAGCTGAGTCTCATGAATGAGCTGACGGTGATGGAGAACATCTATATGTGCAACGAACCGGTGAAAATCAAGGGTGTCATCGATTTCAAGACGATGCAGGCGAACGCGGAAGCGCAGCTCAAGCGTCTGAACGCAACTTCCATTCCGGTCAAGGCCAAGGTCGGCTCGCTTCCGCTGCCGCAGAAGCAGCTGGTGGAAATCGCGAAGGCGCTGGCGCTGGAATGTAAGATTCTGATTATGGACGAACCGACTACCTCGCTGACCGATGAGGAGGCGGGCGAGCTGTTTAAGGTAATCCGGATGCTTCAGAAGCAGGGGATTTCTATCATCTATATTTCCCACCGGCTCGATGAAATTTTTAAGGTCTGTGACACCGCAATTATTATGCGTGACGGTAAAATTTCGGGCACCATGGATGTGCATACGGGTACCCGGGATCAGCTTGTGGATATGATGACCGGCAAAATGCTGTCATTTGATAATGTTGCCCGTACAAATATGGATTATGCCTGTCAGCCGGTGGCCCTTGAAATTGAGAATGCCTGTGACGGCGGCTTCATACAGAATCTGAGCATGAAGGTGTATGAGGGCGAGGTTGTCGGCATCGGCGGTCTGATCGGTTCGAAGCGTACCGAGCTGTTCCGGATGATATGCGGTATCGATAAAATGAAGTCCGGCACGGTAAAGATTAAGGGCAAAGAGGTTCATATACAGACACCGACCGCGGCCATCCAAAACGGTATCGGCTATCTGAGCGAAAACCGCAAGGAGGATGGCCTCTCCCTCGGTATGTCCGTGGCGGAGAATACCATTCACAGCGATTTCGGCAAGGTTTCCCACAACGGCATTCTGAACTGGAAGCGCGTGCGCGAAATTGCGGATAACTATATCGGAAAGCTGAAGACAAAGGGTACCTCCCAAATGCGCGTGGAGAATCTTTCCGGCGGAAACCAGCAGAAGGTATCCATTGCCAAATGGCTGCATGCCGGCTGCAGCATTCTCGTTTTTGACGAACCGACACGCGGAATCGATGTGGGCGCCAAGGCGGAAATTCATAATCTGATTCGTGATTTTGCCCGCCAGCCCGGCAATGCCGCCATTGTGATTTCCTCCGAGGCCAACGAGCTGATGGCGGTCAGTGACCGGGTCATCGTTATGTCCAAAGGGCACATCATCGATGAAATTGTCGGCGATGCTATTCAACTGAACAATCTAACAAAGAGTATTACAAGGTCGGAAGTAGGTGAAACCGCATGAAAAATACAAATTTGAAGCGGCTCATGGCCGGTACTGTCGGCACACTGTGCCTTTTGATTATCCTGCTGGCGGTGTTTGCATGCCTGTCGGATATTTTCCTCACCAGCAGCAACATTTCCAATCTGCTGGTGCAGAGCGGAACCAACGCGATTATTGCCATCGGTATGACCTTTGTCATCATCTCGGGCAATATCGATATTTCCGTAGGCTCCATCCTTGCGCTTTCCGGCTGTGTCGGCGCAAAGGTTATGGTTGATACCGGCAGCACGATTCTCGGCGTTGTGGTCGTACTGTCCGTGGGCGTTCTTCTGGGCCTGTTCAACGGCGTTCTAATTTCCTATCTGAACTTCCAGCCGTTCATCGTGACCCTTTCCACTATGTGGCTCTACCGCGGCATGGCGTATCTGTATACGGGCGGCCGCGCCATCGTGGGCCTTCCGGATGCGCTGGTAAAGCTCGGGCGCGGAAAGCTGCTGGAGCTGCCGAATGTGGTATGGCTCATCATTGTTCTTTATGCCGTGTGCTATTTTGTGCTGACAAAGACCACCTTCGGCCGTAAGATTTACGCCATCGGCGATAATCAGGAATCGGCCCGTCTCTCCGGCATCAATGTAAAGAGAACAAAGCTGATTGTATTTGCCATGAGCGGCTTCTTTGCCGCGCTGAGCGCTCTGGTTTACATGTCCCGTCTGAATTCCGGGCAGCCCATTGCCGGCCAGTCCTATGAAATGTACGCAATTGCAGCCTCCGTTATCGGCGGAGCGAGTCTGGTCAAGGGCGGCATCGGCGATGTTATCGGTACGCTGATCGGGGCTATCTTTATCGCAGGTCTGCAGAACGGTCTGACGATTCTCAACGTCAGCACCTACTGGCAGCAGGTCTGCATGGGACTCGTCGTGCTGATGGCTGTCGGACTTGACCGCCTGCGTAAGACGATAAAGTAAAGGGAACATAAGAAAGGAGTAACACTCATGGAAGGCATGATGAAAGTTTGCGTATTGACCGGAAAGCAGAAAATGGAATGGGTGGAACGCCCGATTCCGCAGCCCAAAAAGGGCGAGGTGCAGGTCAAGCTGGAATATGTCGGTATCTGCGGCTCGGATTTACATTTCTTCCAGGAAGGGCGTCTTGCGAACTGGGAGCTTGACGGTCCGCTGGCGCTCGGCCATGAACCGGGCGGTGTTGTCAGTGCGGGCGGTGAAGGCGTTGAAAATCTGAAGGTCGGCGACCGTGTTGCGATTGAGCCGGCTGTCGGCTGCGGCGTGTGCGAGGACTGCCTCAAGGGACATTATAATCTCTGCAAAAATGTGAAGATGCTTGCCATCCCGCATGAGCGCGACGGTGTAAACGCGGAATACTGCGTCCATCCGGCGAGCATGTGCTTCAAGCTCCCCGAAAATGTGGACACGATGGCCGGCGGCCTTATGGAGCCGCTGAGCGTCGGCTTCCATGCAACGGAGCTTTCGGATGCCCGCATCGGCGAAACGGCAATTATCCTCGGCAGCGGCTGCATCGGCCTTTGCACGCTGATGTGTCTCAAAGCCCGCGGCGTAAGCGAGATTTATGTTACGGATGTAATGGATAAACGTCTGGAAAAGGCCAAGGAGCTGGGTGCAACGCGTGTTTTCAACAGCCGGAGGGAGAGCATCGAGGAGTTTGCCAAGACTCTGCCCGGCGGCGGCGCAGACCTGGTGTATGAATGCGCCGGAAACCGCATTACCACGCTGCAGACCTGCCGCCTTATCAAGCGGGCAGGGCGCGTAACCCTTGTCGGCGTATCTCCCGAGCCTGTGCTTGAGCTGGATATTGCGACACTCAATGCGATGGAGGGGGTTATCTATTCCGTATATCGCTACCGCAATACATACCCCAAGTGCATTGCTGCGGTGGCCAGCGGCGCTATTCCGCTTAATAAGATTGTTTCGCATGTCTTTGAATTCAAGGACTGCATCCACGCCATCGAATATTGCAACGCGCACAAGGACGAGGTAATCAAAGGCGTTGTCAAGATGTAATTTCACATCTTGCAGGCTGTATTTTGTATCAGTCAGGGCATGCGTGTCCTGACTGATGTTATCATTGGGAAAGGATGGTTGCATTGATGAATCTTAAGGCAAAGGCTTATGCACTCCGCCAGGATGTAATGCGGATTATTATGTCGGGCGGCGCCGGACATACCGGCGGCGATATGAGTGAAATGGAAATCCTGATGGCATTGTACTTTCACGCAATGCATATTTCTCCGGAAAATCCGGAGGATCCGCAGCGTGATTTATTCGTGCTGAGCAAGGGGCACTGCGTAGAAGCACTGTACGCGGTTCTGGCGGAAAAAGGCTTTTTCAAAATTGAAACGGTTATCCGTGAATTCTCCCGCTTCGGAAGTCAGTTTATCGGACATCCCAACAATAAGCTTCCCGGCATAGAAATGAATTCCGGCTCTCTCGGTCACGGTCTGCCGGTGGCGGTGGGCATGGCTCTCGCTCGTAAAATGGACGCTTCTCCCGCCCGGGTTTATGTCCTTATGGGGGATGGCGAGCTCGCAGAGGGCTCGGTATGGGAAGGAGCCATGTCGGCTTCTCACTATAAGCTGGACAACCTGTGCGCGATAGTGGACCGCAACCGTCTGCAGATTTCCGGCAGCACCGAGGATGTTATGCATCAGGACAGCGTGGAAGAACGGTTCACCGCCTTCGGTTGGAATGTTATCAGTCTGGCCGACGGAAACGATATCTTCGCTGTGATGGCGGCATTTGACGAGGCAAAGACCGTAAAGGGCAAGCCCACACTGGTTGTGGCCAATACGCTTAAGGGCATCGGCAGCCCGCTGATGGAAAACAAGGCGGCTTGGCATCACCATGCACCGACACAGGAGGAGTTCGAGCAGATTATGGCAGACCTGAAGCAACATGAGGAGGCGGCAGAGCATGAATAAGATTACGAACCGGCAGATTATCTGCGAGGTGCTTTCCGAGCATGCGCGCAAGGACAGGGATATCGTTGTGCTGTGCAGCGATTCACGGGGCTCGGCCTCTCTGACACCGTTTGCCAACGAGTTCCCGGAGCAGTTTGTGGAAACCGGCATAGCAGAGCAGGATTTGGTCGGCATCGCCGCCGGTCTTGCCAAGTGCGGCAAAAAACCTTATGCGGCTTCCCCCGCCAGCTTTCTCAGCACCCGGAGCTATGAGCAGGCAAAGATTGACTGCGCCTATTCCGGAACGAATGTTAAGCTTATCGGCATCAGCGGCGGCATCAGCTACGGCGCGCTGGGTATGAGCCATCATTCCGCCCAGGATATTGCGGCTATGAGCGCCATCCCGGGTATGCGTGTGTATTTGCCGAGTGACCGTTTTCAGACACGCTGCCTGTTTGAAGCGCTGCTGCAGGATGATAAACCTGCCTATATACGCACGGGCCGCAACGCCGTGGAGGACACCTATACGGAAGACTGGATTCCGTTCACAATGGATAAAGCTACGGTGGTAACCGAGGGCGCGGATGCGCTGATAGTCGCCTGCGGTGAAATGGTAAAGCCCGCTAAGGATGCCGCGGTGCTTCTCAGGGAAAAGGGTATCGGCGCAACAGTGCTGGATATGTACTGCGTGAAGCCGCTTGACACGGAGAGCCTGCTGAAAAATGCCGAGGGTAAGAAGGTTATTGTGACGGTGGAGGAGCACTCGCCCTTTGGCGGCCTCGGCAGCATGGTCAGTCAGGTAATCGCGGCAAACGATCCGAAACGGGTAATCAATCTCAGCCTGCCGGATGCGCCTGTGATTACGGGAAATTCAAAGCAGGTCTTCGATTATTACGACCTCAATCCGCAAGGAATTGCCGCAACCGTGGAAAAATGGCTGCGCTGACAGACGGAGGCTGCAGATGAAGAAGTATGTATTGAGCATTGACCAAAGCACACAGGGAACCAAGGCGCTTCTGTTTGATACTGACGGGCGGCTCCTTCATCGTATGGACCGGCCGCACCGGCAGATTGTCAACGAACACGGCTGGGTAGAGCACGATTTGAATGAAATCTGGCGTAATACACTTCAGGCCGTAAAGGATGTTGTGGAAAAGGCCGGCATCGACAAAGCCGCAATCGCAGTACTCGGCATAAGCAACCAGCGTGAGACGGCGGCCTGCTGGAACAGGCTGACAGGTGAGCCGGTGTATAATGCCATCGTCTGGCAATGCGCCCGCGGCGCCGCCATTTGCGATGCGCTGGAAAAGCAGGGCTATGCCGAAATGGTCCGCAAAAAGACGGGCATACAGCTTTCACCCTATTTTTCTGCGGCAAAGCTCGGCTGGATTTTCCAAAATGTACCCGGTGTGGATGCGGCGGCAAAACGCGGTGAAATTGCAGTCGGCACGATAGACAGCTATCTCGTATATAAGCTCACAAAGGGAAAACGCCACCAGACGGATTATTCCAACGCTTCGCGCACGCAGCTTTTTAATATTACGGAATTGAAATGGGATGCGGATTTGCTTGCCCTGTTCGGCATTGACCCGAAGTGTATGGCTGCGGTAACGGATTCCGACGGTGATTTCGGAGAGACGGATTTTGACGGCTGGCTCGAAACGCCGATTCCCATCCGCGGCGTGCTCGGCGATTCTCACGGGGCGCTGTTCGGTCAGGGCTGCCTGCATCCGGGCATGATAAAAACCACTTACGGAACAGGCTCATCGATTATGATGAATATCGGCGAAGCCCCCATTTTCAGCGATTCCGGTGTGGTTACCTCATTGGCATGGAAAATCGGCGGACATGTAAATTATGTATTGGAAGGCAACATCAATTATACCGGCGCTGTTATCACATGGCTGCAGAAGGATCTGAAGCTGATTGAGAGTGCCGGGGAAACGGCGGCGCTGGCCCTGCAGGCAAATCCGGGCGATAGAACGTACCTCGTTCCCGCTTTTTCCGGACTGGGCGCTCCGTACTGGGACAGCAAGGCGACAGCCGCTATCTGCGGCATGACCCGGATTACAGGAAAAAATGAAATTGTGCGCGCTGCTCTGGACTGTATTGCCTACCAGATTACGGACATTGTCCGCGCCATGAAGGAAACGGCGCAGATTCCCATCCGCGAGCTTCGTGTGGACGGCGGACCGACACGGAATGCGTATCTGATGCAGTTTCAAAGTGATATGCTGGATATTCCTGTCCGCATTCCGGATTCGGAGGAGCTTTCCGGAATCGGGGCGGCCTATGCGGCGGGACTTTCGGCCGGAATTTTCTCGGACAAGGTATTTTCGGTGCTGAACCGTATTTCCTATGCGCCGGAAATGGACGAAAAGGTAAGAGAAAACAAGTACGCCGGCTGGAAAAATGCGGTTGCCGCGACAAGAGCGCATAGCTGAGGCGCCCCTGCGCGATACGGCTGATTCCGAACCGGCTGCAAAAAAATTTCACATTCGGTATAAAAAATATTTACAATCCCCTTTTTCCTATGTTATACTGTTTAATAAGGCGGGGGAGAACCCGTCAAATTCATAAAGGAGTATCGTTTCCATGAAGAAAATCCTTGCTCTCACTCTCGTGCTTTCGATGCTGCTGTCCTTTGTGGCTGTAGCTAAGGCCGATGAAACCTCCCTGGTTGTTGCCGCTCCCGATGAGTCCGCAACCCTGTCCACCACCGCGCACGATGCGCTCGTCACCGCGTATCTGAACCTTCTCAGCTACAACGGCCTGATGAAGCTCGACTACAACCTCAACCCTGTCTGCGACCTCGCGGAGAGCTATGAAATCTCCGAGGACGGCTGCACCTGGACCTTCCATCTCCATCAGGGCGTCAAGTTCCATGACGGCACCGAGATGACCAGCGAGGATGTTGTTGCTTCCATGATCGCCGCCCAGAGCGAAGCGAACGTGGCCAACTACACCAAGGATTACACCGCTGTGGAAGCTACCGATAAGTACACCGTCACCATCACCACCGACGGTTACAACTCCAACCTGCTCTTCTCCCTGGCGAACCACGGCAACTTCGTTCTTCCGAAGGCCCTGCTCGAGTCCGGCCACAACTTCAACGAGGAGCCTGTGGGCACCGGCGCTTACAAGTTCGTCCGCTGGAACCACGGCGACAGCATTGAGTATGTTGCCAACGAGGATTACTTTGCCGGCGCTCCCGCCATCAAGAATCTGACCTGGGCCTTCATTCCCGAAGGAACCTCCCGCTCCCTGGCTCTTGAGTCCGGCGATGTGGACTTCGTTATCGATGTAGACGCCGCCAACATGTCCGGTATCGAGGATAACGACGAGCTGCAGATGATTATCGTCGACTCCGTCTCCCTCCAGTTCCTCAACCTCAACGATGAGAAGGGCTACCTCTCCGATGTCAATGTCCGTAAGGCCATCAACTGCGCCATCAACAAGAAGGCGGTTGTTCAGATTGCCGAGAACGGCCATGCCATGCTGGCCTACTCCCAGACTCCCATCGGCTTCTCCGGTGCCACCACCGCGGGCTGCGATACCGAGTATGATGTAGAGAAGGCCAAGGAATATCTGGCTGCCTGGGGCGGCAATCCTGCCGATATCGAGCTCACCATCATCTGCTCCAACGATGCGAAGAAGCGCGCCGCTGAAGTTATCCTGTCCAACCTGAAGGATGTGGGCATCAACGCCACCATCGAGCAGATGGACCTCTCCACCTATCTGGATGTTACCGCTGCAGGCAACCACACCGGCTTCATCGGCGGCTACACCGCTTCCTCCATGGTTCAGTACCTGATGATGAACTTCCACTCCACCGCTATCGGTGCTGCCAACAAGTCCCGTCTGAATGATCCCGAAATCGATGCTCTCATCGAGAAGGCCGCTACCTGCCGTGAGGACGAGGAGCGCGCTGCCATCATCACCGAGGTCTGCACCAAGATCAACGAGCTCTGCCCGCAGGTCTCCCTGTATCAGAACCAGAAGCTGTACGCCTCCAAGGTGGGTCTGACCAACGTCAACGTCCTGCCCAACGGCTACTTCTACGTAAGCGAATGGTCCTGGGAATAATTCCGGAATCTGACATCATATAATTCCATTTAATAGTACTGCCGAAAAGTCTTCGGGCTTTTCGGCAGTCTACTTTGGGCACCTCTAAAAATTCTGCCGGTTGCCTGCATCTTCTAAACGCAAATTTCTTGATTTACCGCCAGTAAACCTGCGAAATCTGCGTTTGAACCTGCCCAAAAATGCCCTAGACAATGCACCACCATAATTTTTAGAGATACCCTGTTTTCCCTCCGGGGAGGTGCCGCCCGCAGCTGCGGACATGACCCGGAGCTACTCTTGAAGAAGGGATGTGAAAGCGTGCTAAAGTACATTGCCAAACGATTGCTGACCATGATTCCGGTCATTCTCGGCGTTACGCTGATAGTGTACCTGATTATGAGTCTGGCGCCGGGCGACCCGGCAAGAAGCATCCTCGGCGAACAGGCTACCGAGGAACAGGTACAGGCGCTCAGAGAGGAGATGGGTCTTAACGATTCCGTCTTTGTGCAGTATGTCCGTTATATCTGGAATCTGCTGCACGGAGACCTCGGCACCTCCTACCAGAGCCGTATCGATGTAAATAAAGAAATCTGGTCCCGCTTCCCGAACACCATCAAGCTGGCGCTCGCAGCGAGCTTAATATCGGTGCTGTTCGCCTTACCGCTGGGCATCATAGCGGCGGTGAAGCAGAACACCGTCTTTGACAGCGCCTCCATGTTTGTGGCCATCATCGGCATCTCCTGCCCGACCTTCTGGTTCGGACTCATTCTGATTCTGATTTTTGCCGTAAAATGGAAGCTGTTCCCCGTCAGCGGCCACGCCACGGAGCTAAGGGGCATCGTGCTGCCGGCGGTTACGCTGGGCTTCCACAGTATGGCCTCCATGGCGCGTGTTACCCGCTCCTCCATGCTGGAGGTTATCCGGCAGGACTATGTGCGTACCGCCCGGGCTAAGGGCGTTTCCAACAGGAACGTCATTCTGCAGCATGCGGTGCCCAACGCCATGATTCCCACCGTAACCATCATCGGCCTTCGCATCGGCGGCCTGCTGGCCGGCTCCGTAATCTGCGAAACCGTGTTTGCCTGGCCCGGCATCGGCCGTCTGCTGGTGCAGTCGATTTCGTCCCGCAACACCCCCGTGGTGCTCGGCTGTATCATCATCTTCTCCGTGTGCTTCTCTCTGGTCAACCTGATTGTGGATATTCTCTACGCCTTCATCGACCCGAGAATCAAGTCACAGTACAAGTAAGGAGGCTACAAATGGAAAAATCGGAATTCAAACAGAGAAGTATGTTTGCCGAAACCTGGAAGCGCCTCCGCAAGAACAAGGGCGCCATGGCGGGTCTTGTCATCGTGATTATTCTGCTGCTGCTGGCTCTCTTTGCCGGTGTCATCTACGATTACGATACGGATGTTATCGGGCAGAACTACGATGAGCTGCTGCAGTCCCCCAGCTGGAAGCACATCTTAGGCACGGATGAGTGTGGCCGCGACCTGCTGGCCCGTATCATCTACGGCTCCCGCGCCTCCCTGTTCATCAGCTTCGCCGCCGTTATTATCGCGGCCTGCATCGGCTGCTTCTTCGGCGCCATCGCCGGCTATTTCGGCGGCTGGATTGACAGCGTCATCATGCGCTTTACGGATATACTGCTGGCCATTCCGGAAACGCTGTTTGCCATCACCCTTGTGGCGGCGCTGGGCGCGAATACGGCCACGCTTATCTTTGCGCTGGCCATCTCCAATATCGCCATCTACTGCCGTCTGCTCCGAGGCTCCGTTATGACCCAGCGCGGCAGCGAGCATGTGGAGGCGGCCAAGGCCATCGGCGCCCGCACCGGCACCATCATCGTGGACCATATCCTGCCCAACTGCCTCGCGCCCGTCCTTGTACAGCTTACCCTGAGCGTGGCCACCACCATCCTCACGATTTCCGGCCTCAGCTTCCTCGGACTCGGCGTGGCCGCGCCCATGCCGGAATGGGGCTCCCTGCTGTCCAGCTCCCGTTCCTATATCCGTGAGCATACCTACTACACTATTTTCCCGGGACTTGCCATTATGACCACCATCCTCTCACTGAATTTGCTGGGTGACGGCCTTCGTGATGCGCTTGACCCGCGGCTTCGCTAAGGAGGCATTCCATGGCTGTGAATTTGCAGAAAAATATGAATACCGCTCCTGCCGAAGCGAACGCACCCTATGCCCTCGAAATCGAGGATCTGAAGGTGGAGTACCATGTGGATAAGGAAGTGGTACACGCCCTGAACGGTGTCAGCTTCAAGCTCAGGAAGGGCGAAACCATCGGTCTTGTAGGTGAAACCGGCGCCGGAAAAACCACCACCGGCCTTTCCATCCTCCGCCTGATTCCCTCTCCGCCCGGCGTGGTAAGCGGCACAATCAAGCTCCACGGCGAGGATATCGGAACCAAGACGGAAAAGCAGATGGAGTCCATCCGCGGCAATGTGGTTTCCATGATTTTCCAGGACCCGATGACGAGTCTCAACCCCACCAAGACGGTGGAGGCGCAGATTGCGGAGGTTATCCGTCTGCACGAAAAGTGCGATAAGAAGCAAGCCATCGAAAAGGCGCGCAGGATGCTGGAGATGGTCAACATCCCCGCCGACCGCGGCATCGAATTTCCGCACCAGTTCTCCGGCGGCATGAAGCAGCGGGTGGTCATCGCCATGGCGCTGGCCTGCTCCCCGGATATTCTGATTGCGGATGAGCCCACCACCGCTCTGGATGTTACCATTCAGGCGCAGGTGCTGGATATGATCCGCGAGCTCAAGCGCAACTACGATATGTCCATGATTATGATTACCCACGATTTGGGCATCGTGGCGGAAATCTGCGACACGGTGGCCATCGTCTATGCCGGCCGCATTGTGGAATACGGCTCTCTGAAGGATATCTTTGACAGGACGGCGCATCCCTATACGAAGGGTCTTTTCGATTCTCTTCCCAATATGGATGACCGTACCCAGCGCTTAAAGCCCATTCCCGGCCTGATGCCGGATCCCACCGATTTGCCCGCCGGCTGCGCGTTTTGCCCCCGGTGCGCCTTTGCTACGGAAAAATGCAAGACGGTACAGCCGGAGCTGACGGACCTCGGCGGCGGCCATACCGTAGCCTGCCATCTGTTCGGGAAGGAGAAATAAGTTATGGGCGAAAAGCTTTTAGAAGTCAAAAATGTTAAAAAATACTTCAAAACCCGCAAGGGCATGCTGCATGCGGTGGACGATGTCACCTTTTCCATCGATAAGGGTAAGACACTCGGCGTAGTCGGTGAGTCCGGCTGCGGCAAATCCACCACCGGCCGCGTGGTGCTCCGCCTGCTGGAGCCCACCGCCGGCAGCATCCTCTTTGAAGGCGAGGATATCGCCAAGTTCAGCGATGCCCAGATGCGCAACAAGCGCAAGGAGATGCAGATTATCTTCCAGGATCCGCTGGCCTCTCTGGACCCGCGCAAAACCGTCGGACAGATTATCGAGGAGCCGCTGCGGCTGCATAACATCATCAGCTCCTCCAGAGAGCGGCAGAAGCGCGTACTGGAGCTGATGGAGACGGTGGGTCTTGCCCAGCGGTACTACTCCACCTATCCTCACGAGCTGGACGGCGGACGGCGGCAGAGAATCGGCATCGCCCGCGCCCTGTCCATGAACCCGAAGTTCATCGTCTGCGATGAGCCGGTTTCCGCGCTGGATGTGTCCATTCAGGCGCAGATTCTGAACCTGCTGGAGGATTTGCAGAAGGACAGAGGACTCACCTACATGTTCATCACCCATGATTTGAGCGTTGTCCACCATTTTTCGGACGATATCGCCGTCATGTACCTTGGCAAGATTATTGAAATTGCCCCCTCCGATGAGCTGTTTGCCAACCCGACCCATCCCTACACCCAGGCGCTGCTTTCCGCCATTCCGGAGCCGAAGCTGGAGAACCGCCGGGAGCGCATTCTGCTGAAGGGTGAGATTACCTCTCCCATCAACCTGCCCTGCGCCTGCCGCTTTGCCAGCCGCTGCCTGTACGCCAAGGAGGGCTGTCACAAGGCCGAGCCGGAACTGAAGGAGATTTCTCCGAACCACTATGTCTCCTGCTTCCTCTGCGAGAAGTAAGTGGGGATAAACAAAGGGGTACCTCTAAAAATCTGCCGGCAAGGCACTGCTATAAATTTTAAAGATACCCAAAGCTATGTCCGGAAGGGACCGCCTGTGCGGTCCCTTTTGCCGTAAAAACGGAAAAACACGGTTTTCGGGCGTAAGGCTACAGCGTAGTATGTACGGGTACACGGATTTTCCGGTATGGGAGGGAGGAGAAGGATGAAGAATCAAAAGGCCGCAGCTGCTGGGCTGGCCTTGCTGGCAGCAGCGTTTTATGCATTGAATGTGCCGCTTTCCAAGCTGCTGCTTAAAAACATACCGGCAACGCTCATGGCGGCATTTTTATACCTCGGCGCCGGAGCGGGTGTCGGCATTATGTACTGCTTTCACTGGAAGCAGGAGCAAAAGAGCGAAAGACTGGGCAGAAAGGATTTGCCCTATACCGTGGGTATGATTGCGCTGGACATTGCGGCGCCGATTTTTCTGATGCAGGGTATCAAAGTCGGTACGGCTGCAAACGCTTCCCTTCTTGGAAATTTTGAGATTGTGGCTACGGCTGTCATTGCGCTTTGCTTCTTCAAAGAGAAAATTTCCGCAAAGCTGTGGACGGCTATTGGCTTTATTACCCTTTCCGTACTGATTCTTTCGTTTGAAGGGGCCGAAAGCTTTCGCTTTTCCTACGGCTCCCTGGCCGTGCTGCTGGCCACCTGCTGCTGGGGGCTTGAGAACAACTGCACCCGCAGCATCTCGCAAAAAAGCACCTATGAAATCGTAACGCTGAAGGGACTGTTTTCCGGCGCCGGCGCACTTCTTGTCGGATGCATCTGCGGAGAGAGCCTGCCCGACCTCCGGTTTATTCTTGCGGCAATGCTGCTCGGCTTTGTTGCATACGGGCTGAGCATCTTTATGTATGTCCGGGCTCAGCGGAGCCTCGGCGCGGCAAAAACCGGCGCGTACTATGCGGCGGCTCCCTTTATCGGTTCGTTTCTATCCTTCGTGCTTACGGGGGATACGCTGACATGGACCTATGCTCTGGCTCTTTTTATTATGCTTATCGGCACCGGCTTTGTGGTAGCGGATACGCTTGGAAAATAAGAGCAAAGACGGGCGGGCTGATAAGGAAGCACTGATTTATTCACTCGTGTTGCATAAACAACCAATTTTCCCCGCAGCTGTGTCGAAAAATCTTGAAATAGCGCAATGC
>R15__coassemble_1198_pt1 | contig 14010 bp, 11 predicted proteins | sample R15__metabat2_low_PE_046 | metagenome-assembled genome bin R15
CGATGACGATGTTGACGATGGGGATGAGCAGCAGCAGGAACTTCCAGCCCTTGCCCCAGGTAATCTGATAAAGAATATAGGTGCTGTAAAGGGGAATCAGGGACTTCCAGCCGGCGATGCCCGCCTTCTCGAAGATGCGCCACATAGCGACGATAGAGAGAACGCCGAGAACTATGGTGACGATGGTGGAGAAGGTTCCGTTTGTCTGCAGATACTGTTGAACTTGTTCTACCATAATTACAAAAAAACCTCCGAATCAATTTTGAACTGATTGTAGACTTTCTGTAGCAATTTGTCAATCCGGAAAATTGATTTAATTATCAAACGCTACGGTAAAGTCGATGCCGTAGTGTTCCGAAAAATGCACATGCAGATACAGATCCGTGATGTTTGCGGCGGTGATGAAGGTGGACTCCCAGCACTTGCGCTCGACTTTCTTCTCCCAGCTGTATTCGGAAAACTGCCGTATCTTTTCCGCCGTGGCGGCCAGACAGCCTTCCATATCCGTTTCGGCGGTCAGGCGGTTGTAGCCCGTGACCTCATAATATTCCGGGTACGCATAGGCCGGGTCACATTCCGCGGTGTAGAACTGGCCGTAGGCGCCCTGCTGCATCATGGTGAAGATATCCTCTTCCTCCCGCACATAGGGAAGGTAGGAAAGCTCATGGGCCAGCCGCATTTCGCCGCAGCCGAGGGTTTCCCGGGCGTATAAATCGTTGTTGATATAGAAATTCGCGTTGTACTGCGACTCCTGATAATGCCAGCTGTTGTCCGCAAACTCCACAATGATGCTGCGGCCGCTTTGGTCGGTGATGAAGAACGCCTCCTCAAAGCCCATATCCTTCATGCCGAACCAGTCATAATCGTCGATATGGGCCAGAATTTCATCGATGCTGCCGTAGTTGGAGAGCATGGTCTGTAAAAAGCAGCTGGTCCACATACGCTTAGCGCCGGGGTTGGTGGAAACGCATTCGAGCGCCTCCTCATACGGACGGATGTTGACCTCGCAGTAAAGGCCGGCCTCGCTCATAACATCGCAACAAATATAGGGGGCGATGGCGGTGACGGAATCGGGCAGGGTAAAGTCCTCACTCCAGTCCGGCAGGGATACGGGGCTGTTGCCGATGCCGATAGTTCTGTATTTTCCTGCGTTGTTGCGGACGATGAACGCCGGGGTGTCCGTGCAGTAGAAGTCATAGTCCCGCCCCACATACACCTTATCGCCGAGAGTGATTTTCACGGCGGAGCAGCCGCCCTTGGCCGCGGCGAGCGGGTCGTGCTTGAGAAGGTATTCGGCGCCGGCATCGTAATCGAAGCTTTCATAGGTAAGCTCAATCACCCGGTCCTGGAGAACCTTCCAGCTGCACTCGGTTTCGCTGCGGGCATTGTTGCCCGTACCCCCGGCGGCCTGCACAGGGCAGGCTGCGGCGGTGAGCACAGCCAGAGCTGCGGTAAAAAGGGAACACAGTCTTTTTTTCATTTGCTTCATTTTAATATACACCTCTTTTATTGATACCGCTGCTGCGGTTTTCAGAAATTCTTCTTACAGAATAGCATTCCGGCGGAAATTTTTCAACTACGGCATTGACAAACGGAATAATTTCCGTATAATAGGCAGGGTGTAAAGCAAAAGTACTTTACAGCACGGGAGCGCTATGGACGGAATTATCGAGCTTGGAGAGCTGCTGGACTGGTACGGTCCGCTTCTGACCGAACGGCAGCAGTCCATCATGGCTCAGTATACCGGGGAGGACTGCTCATTAAGCGAGATAGCCGAGCGCGAGGGCATTTCCCGGCAGGGAGTGCATGATACCATTGTCCGCGCAGGGCAGCAGCTCAAGGAATATGAAAGCTGCCTCGGTCTTGTGAAAAAAAACCGGGCGCAGGAGCGGCTTGCAAGGGAGCTGAACGCCCGTGTGATTGCCTCCCGCGCGGCGGAGGAAGAAAAGAAGCAGCTGCTTTCCTGCCTTGCGGCCATGGAAAGCGTGTGGAAGAGCTGAAAACTATTTTTATCGGGAGGTAGCCCATGGCCTTTGAAGGTATTTCATCCAAGCTTCAGAATGTATTCAAAAAGCTGACCGGCAAGGGCCGCCTGTCCGAATCGGAAGTCAAGGAGGCCATGCGGGAGATTAAGCTGGCGCTGCTGGAAGCGGATGTCAACTTCCTCGTGGTCAAGGACTTCATTAAAAAGGTGACGGAGCGGGCCGTGGGCGCGGATGTGCTGGAGAGCCTCACGCCGGGGCAGCAGATTATCAAAATCGTCAACGAGGAGCTGACGAGCCTGATGGGCTCCACCAACAGCCGCCTCGATTTCGGCCCCGTAAAGCCCTCCGTATTTCTGATGGCCGGTCTGCAGGGCGCGGGCAAAACCACTATGTGCGGAAAGCTCGCTTTGCTGCTCAAGAAGCAGTACGGCAAAAAGGTGCTGCTGTGCGCCTGCGATATCTACCGTCCCGCCGCTATCGACCAGCTGAAGGTAGTGGGCGCCAGAACGGAAACGCAGGTGTTTGAAAAGGGCAAGACGGATCCGGTGCAGATTGCCACGGAGGCCATTGCCTACGCGCAGCACAACTTCTTTGATGTGGTCATTGTGGATACCGCAGGCCGTCTGCATATAGATAATGACATGATGGCGGAGCTTGTCCGTATCCGCGATGCCGTAAAGCCGGCGGAGATTCTGCTTGTTATCGATGCGATGACCGGTCAGGATGCCGTCAACGCCGCCAAGGCCTTCCATGAAGCCGTGCCGCTGACGGGCGTGATTCTCACCAAGCTGGACGGCGATACGAGAGGCGGCGCCGCGTTGTCCGTAAAGGCGGTCACCGGAAAGCCCATCAAGTTTGCGGGTACCGGCGAAAAGCTGACGGATTTGGAGGCCTTCCACCCGGAGCGCATGGCCTCGCGTATCCTCGGTATGGGCGATATGCTCACACTCATTGAAAAGGCGCAGCAGACCTTCGATGAAAAGAAGGCCGCCGAGATGGAGAAAAAGGTTCGCAGCGCCAGCTTCGATTTGGATGATTTCCTTGAGCAGATGGAGCAGATGAAGTCCATGGGTTCCATGGAGGATATTCTCAAGATGCTGCCCGGTGCGGGAAAGCTCGGCGATATTCAGGTAGACGAAAAGGAGCTGGAGAGAACCAAGGCGATTATCCGCTCCATGACCAAAGCGGAGCGGCATGACCCGGATATATTGAACGCCTCCCGCCGCAAGCGCATTGCCCGGGGCAGCGGTACCTCCGTGCAGGAGGTCAACCGGCTTATGAACCAGTTCAGCCAGTCCAAGCAGCTGATGAAGCAGCTGTCCGGCCGGAAGTTCGGCAAAAAAGGCCGTCTGCCGTTTAAATTTTAAAAACACACAGCCCTTTTGCGGGCAAGGTGTTTCGGACTTTACGGATACCTTCGTAAAATCCATATAAAAAAGATAAATAATAAGGAGAATAAAAACAATGCTGAAAATCAGACTGCGCCGTATGGGCGCCAAGAAAGCCCCCTTCTACCGTATCATCGTGGCCGATTCCCGCGCTCCCAGAAACGGTGCGTTTGTGGAGGAAATCGGTTATTACAACCCCACCGTGGAGCCCGTTGAGCTGAAGGTGGATACCGAGAAGGCCGCCCAGTGGGTAAAGAACGGCGCACAGCCCACCGATACCGTCCGCGCTCTGCTGAAGAAGACCGGCGCCATCGACTGAGCATGGATGAACTGGTAAAGTACATTGCCACCAGCCTTGTCGACAAGCCCGAGGAGGTTGTGGTAAAGATGCGCGAGGAGGAAGATGCCTTCGTTATCGAGCTTACCGTTGCCGAGAGCGACATGGGCAAGGTAATCGGCAGACAGGGGCGCATTGCTCGGGCCATCCGCACGGTGGTCAAGGCGGCCTCCATCAATTCCCCCAAGAAATACGTGGTGGACATCCTGTGATGCGGCCATATCTGCGGGTCGGGCTGATTGTCCGGCCGCACGGGCTGCGGGGCGATGTGAAGCTGAATCCGGATACGGACGATGTAGCAAGGTTCCGCGGCATGCATACAGCCTATCTTGAGCTGCACGGGCAGTATACGCCTGTGCGGCTTTCTGTTGTTTCGGCGGCAAGGGATGCCGTCATTGTGCATATAGAGGGCTGCGATACGCCGGAGGAAGCGCAGAAGCTGAGGAATGTGTTTTTGTGCGTGGACCGGGAGAACGCCGTGAAGCTGCCGGAAAAGACCTGGTTTGTGGAGGATCTTATCGGTATGCGCGTACTGGACACGGAGGGGAAGAGCTACGGCGCGATTACGGACGTGTATGAAACCGGCGCAAACGATGTGTACGAAATCGAACACGGGGCGCTGATGATTCCCGCGCTGAAGAAGCTGATTCTATCCGCCGACCCGGCAGCGAACGAAATGCTCCTGGATGCCGCCGTGCTGCGGGAAACGGGTCTGTTTGCATAAGGAGGGACTTGGCGGTGCGCATCGATATACTTACGCTCTTTCCCGATATGTTTGCCGGACCCTTCAGCGAGTCCATGCTCGGGCGCGCGCAGCAGAACGGACTGCTGGATATTCACATCCATAATATCCGGGACTGGTCGGACAACAAGCATCTCAAAACCGATGATTATCCCTTCGGCGGCGGCGCGGGCATGGTTATGATGGTGCAGCCCATTGCGGATGCGCTTTTGGAAATAGACCCGGCGCACGAGGCCTACCGCGTGCTGATGACACCCCGGGGAAAGCTTTTTTCCACCGGGATGGCCAAATCGCTGGCGGCGCATTCCCGGCTGCTTTTCCTCTGCGGTCACTATGAGGGCGTGGATGAGCGGGTGCTTTCCCGTATGGATGCGGAAATCGGCATCGGGGACTATATTCTCACCGGCGGAGAGCTGCCGGCCATGGTGGTGACGGACGCGGTGGCGCGGTTTGTGCCCGGTGTGCTCGGCAGCAGCGAAAGCGCGGCGGACGAAAGCTTTTCCCGCCAGATTTTAGAGTATCCTCAGTATACCCGTCCCGCCGACTATCAGGGCGAAACGGTGCCGGAGGTGCTGCTAAGCGGACATGCGGCCAATATAGAGAAGTGGCGGCACGAGCAGGCGCTCAAAAAAACCCGTGAGAACCGGCCGGAGCTTATCGGTACCCACGGGAAATACGGCTATACACTCAGAAAAAGAAGGAGCTAAGCGGAAGACATCTTTACCGGATAATATCGATGCGATAGAGCGGATTTCCGGCTTAATTGAAATACACAGAAAAAACGCATACAGAAAAGTGAATGAAGAGCTTATCTCTATGTATTGGGAAGTCGGTGCGTACCTCAGTGCAAAGGTTAAGGAAGACGGATGGGGCTCTAAGGTGATAGATAAAATTGCAAATGAAGTCAGTTCAAAATATCCGGGATTAAAAGGCTTTAACCGCAGAGGCCTTTACAGGATGATGCAATTTTACGATACATATAGAGGTACTGAAATAGTGTCAACACTGTTGACACAAATAGGCTGGAGTTCTCATCTGCTGATTATGTCCGGTACTAAGAGCATAGAAGAGAAAATCTTTTATATGAAGATGTGCATCAAGAACAATTATTCCGTCAGAGAGCTGAACCGTCAGATGGACAGCGGATATTATCAGCGCTATTTGCTTTCGGAGGCCAGAGCTGCGCAAAACCTTTTGCCGTCTGTAGATGAGGAAGATATTCCGGCAACCCGTTTATTGGATACCTATGTGCTTGAATTCCTGGATTTGCCAAATGAATATTCAGAAAAGGACCTCCGAAAAGCAATAGTGCATAACCTTAAAGATTTTATTCTGGAAATCGGGAAGGATTTCACTTTTGTAGGAGAAGAGTACAGAGTTCAGGTAGGAAACCACGATTACTACATTGATTTATTGTTTTACAACCGTACATATTCATGTCTGGTTGCGTTTGAATTAAAAATAGGCGAATTCAAGCCGGAATATATTTCAAAAATGAATTTATATCTGGAAGCATTGGATCGTCATGAAAGAAAGAATAACGAAAGCCCAAGCGTAGGTTTGATATTGTGTACATCCAAGGATGATGCGGTTGTGGAATATGCAAGCAGCAGAAGTGTATCACCAACGGCTGTTGCGGAATATTCGCTGAATATCATAGATAAAAAATTACTTGAAGGCAAACTGAAGCAATTGTCTGAAATGCTTATTGACCGGGATGAAAATTTCTCGGAGAAGTACTGATTTATTCATTCGTGCTGCATAAATGCCCTCAATTTTTTCCGCAGCTATTTCTGCCTGAACAGGGCAATGAGGGCGCACGCTCCGCCGATATCCAGCAGTACACTGAGAAACCACCCGGCACTCAGCCAATCGGCAGCGATACCGCCCACAAACGCACCGGCGATGCCCAGCAGCACATTCTTCAGGAAGGAACCGCTGGAGTGCATAATCCACCGGGCCAGAGAGCCGATAATCAGCCCCGAAATAACGGACTTGAGCAGCCGCAGCAGCAGCACGCCGATTGTAACCGTGGAAATTACATCCATACGCTACCTCCAAAACAAATCTTGTATCTATTGTACGGACCGAACAGGCCGTTTGTCAATGCAAATAAAAGTCTCTCAAGGGGTGAATTACGCATGACGATTCCGGAAATTGTATACTATGAAACCGAACTGCCCGAAACGGAGTATCTGTTTTCCGTTCCGCCGGTGGAGATTTCCCTGTTAAAACAGCAGCTCGAGGAAGCCGTCCGGCAGGCGGACAGCCTCGGCGCACACAGCTTCAGCCTGCTGCCGGCGCAGGAGCCGGTGCCCTCCCGCTTTTTTGCCGTGACGGCGGCGATGCTCCGGGCGCTGACGGAAAACCGCGCCGCGCACCCGTCCCTTGCGTCTATCCGCTTTCTCTGCCGGGATAAGGCGGAGGCGGAGCAAATCTGCCGCGTGTACAATTTCTATTATCCGGAAACCAAGCAGGACAGGATGCAGCCGTAGCACCGGCAAAACCGAACGCATAAAAACAGCCGCCAAAAACAGGCGGCTGCTTTGATTCCGGTATGCTTTTCAGAGACTCTCTTCACAGGAACATCCTGATGGTTTTCACCAGCTTGTCCACATCGATGGGCTTGGCGATATGCTCATCCATGCCGGCGGCAAAGGAGGCCTTGCGGTCCTCCTCAAAGGCGTTGGCGGACAGGGCGATGATGGGAAGGTGCTTTTCCGGGTACATATCACGGATGTATTTTGTCGCTTCATAGCCGTCCATGACCGGCATCTGGATATCCATAAGAATGCAGTCATAGTAGTCCGGTCCCTTCTCCTGCAGCAGCTCTACGGCCTCACAGCCGTCCGCAGCCTCCTCCACGGCAGCGCCTGCCGTGGTAAGATACTGCTTGGAAATCTCCATATTCAGCTGGTTGTCCTCCACAAGCAGCACCCGGATGCCGTTGAGGGTGCCGTCGATTCTGGCGACGGTGAGCTCCTCCGGCTTGCTCTCCAGAACCGGATCCGGCTGTATGCGGAAGGGGATTTTCACGATGAAGGTGCTGCCGACCCTCTCCTCACTTTCTACCGTAATGGTACCCTGCATCATATCCACAATGCTCTTGGCAATGGTAAGGCCGAGCCCCGTACCCTGCTGCTTGCTGACGGTGGAGGTTCTTTCACGGGCAAAGGAGGTAAAGATGGTGCCGAGGAATTCCTTGCTCATACCGATGCCCGTATCGGCTACGGTGAAGCAGTACAGGCCGGTATTTTCCCCGCCGCCCGGCCGCTGGGTGATGGTCAGCGTAACGGTGCCGCCCTCGGGGGTGTACTTGACGGCGTTGGAGATGATATTGATGAGCACCTGATTGAGGCGCAGCGGGTCGGTGTAGATGAACTTGTTTTTGATACCCGTGGAGTCCGTGACGATGCGGATGCTCTTGCGCACGGCCAGATCCCGCATGATGGAGACGGTTTTGCTTTCCAGCGCGCCGAGATCCACCAGGGATTCGTGAAGCTCCAGCCTGCCGGCCTCAATGCGGGACATATCCAGAATATCGTTGATGAGGGAGAGCAGGTGTTCGCTGGAGGCCTTGACCTTCTTGAGACTTTCCAGCGCCTTCTCCGTCTCGCTCAGCTCGCTGATGGCCAAATCCGTAAAGCCCATAATGACATTCATCGGCGTCCGGATATCGTGGGACATATTGAACAGGAAGGTGGATTTTGCGCTGCTGGCGGCCTCGGCCTTCCGGCGCGCGCTGATGAGCTCCTGCCGGCGCTCCCGCTCCCTGCGGATTTCCTCATCCTTATCCGCAAAGCCCAGCGCCACCGCCGTGGGCGCATCGTCATCCTTTCCCACCTTGACGAACTTCATTTCGCAGTAATGGGGGGCATCCTCGTTATTGGAGCGGTAGGTGGTGAGGAAGGTCTTGGTGCCGGAGAGCTTTTCAATGATGTTGCGGATGGAGCCCGCCTCCAGCATCATGCGCTTGTCTTCCTCGTAGACAATCTTATCCACATACATTGCATAGGCATCGGAATACTTGATGCCGCTGCGGAAGATGGCGCCGAATTCGCTCTGGGTTTCCTCGTTCATGGTATAGGGGTGCAGCTCGTCGGTATCCAGGTCTATATAATACACGGAGGAGTACTCGGAGGCGAGGATTTCGATGATGGAGAAGTCCTGCTGCAGCCGCTCCTTGCCCTCCATCTCCCGCCGCGTTTCCTCATCCACATTGTGGAAGCCGACGATGATATGGTTATCGGAGGTTTCGTCCTTGACGAATTTTGCCTGATAATAGGTGATTTCCCCGTCAATCAGCGTCCGGAAGTTGACGAAATAGGCGTTTTCCTTATGGATTTCCTTTGAAATGACCGGCAGTCTTGTGGCGGCGCGGAATTCATCCACATCGTCCGGGTGCATGACGGTGGACATGAGCTTATCGAGGCGCTGGCTGAAGCTGGTAATCTCCTGCCAGCCGGGGATATGCCGCTCGAACAGCCGGTCAAAGCGGTAATGGGTTTCCTCATAGGTATCGGTGTTGACATAGACCACGCAGCCGAAGTCCTCGCTCAGTCCTCCGATAACGGCCTCCTTCTCCATCTCCTTGCGGATTTCCTCGTCCTTATCCGCAAAGCCCAGGGCTACGACCGTCGGCTCCTCGTTCTCATCGTCCACCCTGACGAACTTCATCCAGCTGTAGCGGCCCATATGGTTCTGATAGGTGGTGGTGAAGGACTTGCGCGCCGCAAGCTGGCGGGCGATGTTGGAAAGGGTGCCGGCAGCCTGCATCTGCTTTTTATACTCGTTCTTTACGAAGCGGTCCACATACATTTCGTAGGCCTCGGAGTACTGGATGCCGCTGCGGAAGACCTCGCCGAAGGCGGTTTCCGTGTCGCGGTTCATGGAGTAGGGGGTCAGCTCGTCCGAGGTGAGGTTAACGAGATATACGGAGGTATACTCGGAGGCAAGTGCGGAGATGATGGCCATGTTCCGGTCGGTTTCCTGCTTGCGTTCCATTTCCGAACGGATTTCCTCATCCTTATCCGCAAAGCCGAGAGCCACGGCATGGGGGTTGTCCGACTCGCCCACCTTGACGAACTTCATCTCGCAGTAGTGGGGATGGCCGCCGTTATCGGAGCGGTATTTCGTAAGGAAGGTCTTTTTGCCCTGCAGCTCACTGAGAATATTGTAGATGGAGCCGGCGCGGAGCATCATGGCGCGGTCGGGGGCATACACGAGGGTGTTCACATACATATTGAACGCATTGATATACTGAATGCCGCTGCGGAATATCTGGCCGAACTCAGACTCCGTTTCCTCGTTCATCGTATAGGGCGTGAGCGCGCCGGTCGTAAGGTCGATATAGTAGACGGAGGAATATTCGGAGGCAAGAATCTGAATGATATCCACATTCCTCTGGCGCACGATGGCCTCCTCCTGCTTGGCCCGCAGCTCCTCATCCTTATCGGCAAAGCCGAGAGCCACCTCCCGGGGCACGCCGCCGCTGCCCACCTTGACGAACTTCATCTCGCAGTAATGGGGCTCGCCGTTGACATTGGAGCGGTAGGTGGTGAGGAAGGTTTTCTTGTTCTTCAGCTGCATCATGATGTTGCCGATGGAGCCGGCCTTGAGCATCATGGCCTTATCCTCGGGAAGAATGAAGCTGTCCACATACAGGCGGAAGGCATCGGAATAGCGGATGCCGCTGCGGAAGGTTTTACCGAAGGCGGACTCCGTATCCTCGTTCATGGAATAGGGATTCAGCTCATCGGTGGTAAGGTCGATATGGTAGACGGAGGAATATTCGGAAGCAAGCACCTGAATGATTTCATAGTTCCGCTTGTTTTCCAGCTCCACCTGCTTTCTGTCGCGGATCTGCTCATCGTTCATGGAAAAGCCGATGACGGCGGAGCGGTCGGAGCCGATGGCTTCGCCCCGGGCGCACTTCATCTCGCAGTATTCGTTCAGATCGTTGCGGTAGGTCACCCGGTAATAGGGCAGCTCCGCAAGCCGGGCGCGGATATGGGCAAGGGAAAGCGCCTCCCGCATCAGCTCCCGGTCCTCCTGCAGCACCATCCGCCGGGTAAAGCGGGCCATCAGCGCTTCATAGGAAAGGGCGGCGAAATCCGTCCCGAGCATGGTATCAAAGCGCTCGTTCCTGGCAATCAGCTCCGCCTTTTCGCTTTCGAGATTCACGCGGAGAATGATGGAAAACTCCACGGAAAGGCTCCGGATAATATTGAATTTCTGCAACAGCTCCTCACCGGAAAGTCCGCTTTCTTCTATGCGCATGGCAGGTATCTCCTTTTTTATAACTCGATTATTTGCGGTAAGCAGTCCGCAGATTCATTTCCGGATTTTTATTTCAGCTTCCGGCTTTTTTGCATGTTACTTCCGATTTTTTCGGTTTTTAGCTCCGGCTTTCAGTTGTATGCGGCTATGTGCTGTCAGCCGTTTTTCTGCACGCTTTTTGCGGCGTACATGGCCTCGTCCGCCCGTTTGAGGGTATCCTGCAGCGTCCGGTCCGCAGCGGGGTCAAATACGGCCATGCCGGAGGCAATGGAGTCACAGCCGGAAAGCTTCAACAGGAGTCTTTCACGGTTATCAAAGTCCTCGCCTTCCAGCAGTACAACGAATTCATCGCCGCCGATGCGGAATACCTTGCTGTGGGCGCAAATGGAAAGGATGGTGCGGCAGCATTTTTTCAGATAGGCGTCGCCCGCTTCGTGACCGTAGGTATCGTTGACGGGCTTGAGGTTGTTCAGATCGCAGAAAATGACGGCGATATTCGGCACGATACCGTCCCGTATGACCCGGTCAATATCCAGGGACAGCTTTTCATAGGCAATCCGGTTGCCTACACCGGTCAGCGCATCCTCCTGCACCATGGCCTCCATATCCTCAAAGGCGCGCAGACGGTTCATATAATCGTCTGCATCCGCAAGGCTTACCGCCGCGTGACCGGCATCGTAGCCCCGGACAACGCTCAGCCGCATCCAGCGGGCGCGGCCGGTGGAGATTTCCCGGAACAGGGTGCTGTAGAAGGGGTGAGCGGCAAGGTAGTTCCGCATAAAATCCCGCGAAACGGCCCGGGAGAGCATGGGTCTGTCATCCCGGTGGACATAGGAATCGATAATCCGGGTAAAGAAGGCGGAAAAATCATTCTGTGCGCCGAACCGGTCCGTCAGCTTTCCGTCCTGCCGCAGAATACGCATGCTTCCGTCCGCCAGGTCTATATAGTAGGCGGCAAAGCAGCTGTTGAGGAACAGGTCGGCAAGGGAGGCTTCTTTTTCCGCATCCGGCTTCTGCTTTGCAATCCGGTTCCGGTCTTGCAGCTGGCGGCGCTTTTCCTGAACGGTGTTGTTTACATCCAGCAGCCCTAAAATCAGGTGGCCGGACTCACCCTCGTCCAGTATCAGGCGGATATCAAAATACCGTACTTCGCCGTTTACCGTGCCGCGGAAGCGGTGCGTGAGAGAGTGCTTCTGCCTGAGATACGCCATGGCGTTTTCCCGCTCCAGCGGAACCCGGAAGGAAGGCATATCCTCCGGCAGCACGAAGCGGTGGAAGAAGCGGTCCAAATTCTCCGGCGGCAGCTCCGGACAGTGCAACAGCGCGCCGTATTCCTTTTCAAAGCGTTCACTGAGGTGATACGGCGTGATGACATCAAGAAGATAGTTGATATGGCAGACAAAATCATAGTCCCGCGCGATGCCGGCAATGACCGCAAGCCGCCGTTCTTCCGCCGTATGCACCCGCTCATCCTTCTTTTCGGAGGCATTGCCGGAGCCTGCATAGATTTCCGTTTGCATGGCGGGAAGCACAACCGCGCCGCTGCCCTTGCGCGCCAGCTTTTCAAAGCTTTCCCGGCACAGCTTGAGGCAGGAGAGCATCTTATCGGAGAGCTTGCCGCATTCTCCGCGCAGAATCATATCAAACGCAATCTCCGGCGCGTAGGCCGATTTATAGACCCGCTCGGAGGTCAGCGCATCGTAGCAGTCCGCCACCGCCACAATCTGGGCCGCAATGGGGATGCTGTCCCCCGAAAGCCCCATAGGATAACCCCTGCCGTCCCAGCGTTCGTGATGGCAGAGGCAGATATCGTACGCGGTTTCGATAAAATCCGCATCCCAGAAAGCCTTCATGGTTCCGATGACCTCGGCGCCGCGCTCGCTGTGGGCCTGCATGGCTTTGAATTCCTCGTCCGTCAGGCGGCCGGGCTTTAGCAGAATGCTGTCCGGAATGGCAATTTTGCCGATGTCATGGAGGGAGGAGGCCATGACAATCCTGTCTACGGCTTCCTTTGTGAGCCCGTATTCGGGCAAAGCCATACGCACCGTGTCCGCAAGAACAAAGGTATAGCTCTTCACGCGGCGGATGTGCTCTCCGCTTTCCACATCACGCTGCTCCACAAGCTCGCCGAGTAAATCCACCGTGCCCTCGCTCATGCGGTGCAGGGCGGTTATCTTTTCCTTCAGATCGGCGGTACTGCGGCGCACCTGCTGCTCCACCTCGCGCCGCCGGTCGACTTCTCTCCGCAGCGCATGCTCCACGCTGCGGAAGCCGCAGACCAGCTTTTCCTTTGCTTCATCCGCATAGACAAAGCGAATCTGCCAGTTTTCAACTGCGCCGTCCTTTTTGCTGATGCGGAAGATATGGCTGTAGCTGCCGGAGGCCGCCAGCTGCCGGAGGACATAGTCCTTGCGGGTGGCAGCTAAAAAGCCGTCCCGGTCGGCGGCATGGACAAAGGAGGCGCCCATATCGCTCAGCCGCTGGGAAAAATCCCGGATTTCCGGGTATTTTTTTATATTGCCGAGCGCATTCTCATTCCAGCGGTAGACGGTTTCCGCGCCGGTACTGCAATCCACATAGAAAACACAGGCATATTCGTTGGCAAGCAGATCGATGACGGACTGCATCTCCCTGGTCTGCAGAAGGGACTGCCGCTGCTCTTCCTTCTTTATCTCGGCATCCACATTCCTTGTGCCGAGAATAAGGGTATCGTTCTTCAGCTGCCCGTCATTATTGATAACCCGGGTTTCATACCACTGCACCGTACCGTTAAGAGACACCCGGTACCGGAAGGCGTGGCGGCCCGCTTCGGCAAGAGCCTGACGAATCAGGCTTTCCTTCATGCCGCTGACATAGTCCAGCCTATCCTCCGGAATGACATAGCTATTGGCAAAGGCATCCACGCGGGTCTGATAGTCCGGGCGCTGCAGCTCCGTTTCCGGACGGACAAAGTACGGGCTTTGCCGGTAAATAACCTCCGTATTGCTTTTGAAATCAAAAAGGATAAGCTCCTCGTATGCTTCCGTAAGGGCGGATATAAAATCGTTTTTTCTGGCAAGAGCCGCTTCGGCAGCCTGCTTTTTCCGGAAGGAGGTAATCCGGCTGCTGAGAAAACGGGCGGCGCAGCGGAGACTGAACAAATCCTCCGTGCAGCGGCGCGGATTGTCTACCCCCACAAAGCCGGTGATTTCACCGTCGGAATAGAAGGGAGCCGCAAGCAGGCTTTCGATTTTCTGCGGGGCGAGAATTTTATAGGTGAGACTGTCCGGGTCCGTATCC
>R15__coassemble_1217_pt1 | contig 13779 bp, 12 predicted proteins | sample R15__metabat2_low_PE_046 | metagenome-assembled genome bin R15
GTATAGCCCTCCGGCACACTCTCGCCCTCATACACATAGCCGCACAGGGGGCAGACCCACGCCGCAGAGGCAGCGGTCGCCGCAGGGGCAGCTGCAACCGGGGCTTCCAACACAAAGTCCTCCTTCCCGTGGTGGCAGAGCGGGCACTCATAGTCATCGGGAACCTCGTCCCCCTCATACACATAGCCGCAGACCGCACAGACCCAGCGCTTTTTACCGTCTTCGGCGGGCTTGGCGGGCTTCGGCTTGATATCGGACTGGTAGTAGGCATAGGTACAGGAAGGCAAATCGGAAAGGGTTCTTGCCTCTGCCAGCGTGGCGATAAAGAGCATATGGCTGCCGAGGTCAAAGCTCTGTTCCACCTTCGCCATAAGCACGGCGTTCGCCGCAGTATCATAGAAAAGGCCGTTTTCGCCGCGGACTGCGCCGGGATAGTCTGCAAACTTATCCGCATCCCGCCCGGACTGCATACCGAAGCGCTGAAATACGGAAAACGGCGTGTCTTCCGTCAGCACGCTTACGCTGAATACACCTGTGCGCTGAATCATTTCACAGGTAAGGTTTTTCTTTATTACCGAGACAGAGATGCGCACCGGGTCATTGGCCACCTGCATCACGGTGTTTACAATACAGCCGTTGTCCTTCTCCCCCTCGCGGGCGGTCAGCAGGAACAGGCCGTAGGAAAGCTTGAAAAGCGCTTTTTCATCCATAAGGACAGCTTCTCCTTTTTATTTTTCAAACAGCAAAGGGGCGTTGCCGCCCCTCGTTTCACCGCACCGGCGGCTGATTTTTTTCTTTAAGAGGTCTGCCGGTTGTCCAGAATCTGCTGTAGCTGTATACGAAGAGCAGGAAAATCATCCCGGACGGTGTTCCGGACATCTTCCATTCGCAGTGTCTGATACTTATGCGCTGTCAGGTCTCTGAGCCCGGCTACGGCCTTCCACGGAATCTCCGGCCATTGCTGACGCAGCTCCTCCGAGACATTCTTTATCAGTTCGCCAATATTGATTACTGTCATACACACAGCACGCTTTGTTTTTTCATCCTTGCAAAAGGAATCTAAAGAAAGCTCGCCTAACAGCATACAGCCAACATCGATTTCGCTGATAATTTTTTTCAGAATAATCTCATCTCTATGCTGCATACAATGTGATTACTTTTCCCGGCTGAATCAAATCGCTCTCCCGGAAGGGCCCGTGTATCAAATCCACATCCAGTCCGAGCGCTTCCTCCAGCCGAATCCGCATAGAAGCTAATGTTAAAAGAGAAACGGGAGCAGAAAATTCAGCCATTAAATCCACATCGCTGTCGGCACGGTTGGTACCTTCGGCGCGCGAACCGAACAAGGACAGCCTACTGACAGGATAAGCCTCGATAACCGGCTTTATTCTGCTGACAATATCTTCGATGCTCATGGCTGCACCTTCTCCCACTTTCTGCTTGTTCTTCCTGCTTTGACGGCAGGCGGCTGATTCTTATTTGAAGTATCTCTTCAGAAGGCCTTCAAAGGCTTTGCCGTGTCTTGCTTCGTCCCGGGCCATCTCATGGATGGTGTCATGCAGGGCATCGAGGTTATACTGCTTGCAGAGCTTGGCCAGCTCGAACTTGCCGGCGGTAGCGCCGTTCTCGGCATCCACGCGGACGGCGAGGTTTTCCTTGGTGGACGGGGAAACGAGCTCACCCAGAAGCTCCGCGAACTTTGCCGCATGCTCGGCTTCTTCATAGGCGGCCTTTTCCCAGTAAAGACCGATTTCGGGATAGCCCTCACGGTGGGCGGCGCGGGCCATGGCCAGGTACATACCGACCTCGGTGCATTCACCGTTGAAATTGGCGTGCAGACCGTCGATAATCTTCTGCTTTGCTTCTTCGGGAACGCTGTCGGGGAACTGCTTGCCCACACCGATAACATGCTCGGCAGCCCAGGTCTTCTCAGCAGCCTGCTTCAGGAACTTGGAGCCGGGCACCTTGCACTGGGGGCACTTGTAATCAGCGGGGAGCTGATCGCCGTCATATTCTTCCACATAACCGCAAACGGGGCATACAAACTTCATAACTTTTTCCTCCATAGTATTCATTATATTCAACCCGTGTCAGGCGGGGAATACGCTATTTAGGGTATCTCCGGAATTTTTAGAGGCACCCTTTACGCAGTCGGCGCAGAGGCCGCTGAACTGTATCTGCATTCCGGTAATCACCGCGCCCTGCGCTTTGGCAGAGGCTAAATCCGCTTCCTCCGGCTCTGTCCGCTCCGTGGCAAAATCCTGTACCGCGCCGCACCGGGTGCAGACAAAGTGCGCATGGGCGGAGGTATCGCCGTCAAACCGCTCCTGCCCGGCCACCGTGCCGAGACTTTGTATCTCTCCTTCCTTTACAAATAAGGAAAGGTTCCGGTACACCGTGCCGAGACTCAGATCCGGAATTTCCGGCCGCACATGCCTGTAAATCCATTCCGCAGTCGGATGCTCCCGCGTTGCCCGGAGGCAGGCAAGAATGGCATCCCGTTTCCGGCTGTGCTTACGGATTTTTTCCATCGGCTCTCCTAACGATAATGATTATCATTTTTGATTTAATTATAGCAGTAAATCCGTCCCTGTCAAGAGGAGAAGCAAAAAGAAAAGCCGGCAGCTGTTCGCCGACGGCTAATTACTGAGATAATCCGGGCTATTTCAAAAAGCCCTCCAGAATCTTTTCCTCCGCTTCCTCCTCGGTAAGGCCAAAGGTCATGAGCTTTAAAAGCTGGTCTCCGGCGATACGCCCGATGGCCGCCTCATGAACCAGCTGCGCATCGGCGGAGTTGGCGCGGATGGCGGGGATAGAGGCCACCTTTGCGCTGTGCATGATGATGGAGTCGCACTGCACATGGCCGAAGCACTTGTTTTCGCCCGTCATGCAGGGGTAGAACAGCTGCTCGGAGGTATCCTGCGCCACGGTACGGGAGACGATACGGGCGGAAGAGGCCTCGCCTTCCAGATACACGTTCATTTTGGACTCCGCCTTCTGCTTCCCGTGGGTGAGCAGCCGCTCGGTAATGGCCGCCTCGGCGCCTGCGCCCACATGGATTTCGGTGGTGCGGTTGGTGGAATCGATGCCGCGAATCTGCGTGCTCTCCATTTCCAGCCGCGCGCCCTCCTCCAGATAGACCACCGTGCCGGGATTCATGACCCGTTCCCCGGTGCCCTCGCCGTCGCCGTAATGCTTTTCCACATATTTCACATGGGAATTTTTACCGATATGGAAGGTATGCACGCCGTCATGCCGGCTCTCCTGGTTGCCGCAGTTGTGGATGCCGCAGCCGGCGATAATCAGCACATCGCAGTCCTCGCCCACGAAGAACTCATTCCGCACGGTCTCCGTAAAGCCGGTTTTCTGAATGATGACCGGAATATGCACGCTTTCGTTTTTCGTACCGGGGGCGATGCGGATGTTGATGCCGTCACAGTCGGTACGGGTTTCTATCTGAATATGGGCGGTGTTGTTCCGCGCCGCCTTTTCGCCGTCCTTGCGGATATTGAAGGCGCCGACGGGGACCTCATGTAAATCCGCTATGCTTTCGAGAAGCTTTTTATCCTGTTCCGTCAGAGCCATATCATTTTCCTCCCAGCGCACTGCAGGTAAAGATGGTGCTGCCGGAGATTTCCGGCATAATTTCCTTGGCGCTGCCCCGGCGCGTGATTTTGCCGCCGCTTAAAAGCAGGATTTCGTCCGCCATGGAAAGAATCCGCTCCTGATGGGAGATGATGAGCATCGTTACGGACGGATCCCTGTGGATTTCGGCAAAGGTTTCGGTGAGCTTGTTGAAGCTCCACAGGTCGATACCCGCCTCCGGCTCGTCAAAGATGAGCAGCGGCGTTTTCCGCGCCAGCAGCGTGGCGATTTCAATGCGTTTTACCTCGCCGCCGGAGAGTGCGGCGCTGATTTCCCGGTGAATATAGTCCTTGGCGCACAGCCCCACCCGGTTCAAATAGTTGCAGATTTCGCCCTGATTGAGCTTTTTGCCCGCCGCCATGGAGAGCATATCGCTGACCGTCAGTCCCTTAAAGCGGGGCGGCTGCTGAAAGCCGTAGCTGATGCCGAGCCTTGCCCGCTCCGTAATGCTCAGATGCGTAATATCGGTGCCGTTATATATAATGGAACCGCCGGTAGGCTCGCTGATGCCCATGACGGTCTTGGCCAGCGTGGTTTTTCCGCCGCCGTTCGGCCCCGTGACCGCAATAAAGCTGCCGTCCTCTATCTCTAAATCGATACCGTTGAGGATATCCTTCCCCTCCGCGCTGAAGCGGAGGCCCTTTATCTGAAGCATGGTGAATGTCCTTTCCGTACAATTGCACATACCTTACCACAACCGCCCCTCTTTTGCAAGGCCGGAAAAACAGCGGAAAGGGTGCAGCGTTACAGTGCACGGTGTAAATCAGTACTCCTGCCTGAGGCTGCTGCCCCGGCCGTCCGGGCGGCGGAAGACACGGACGGTTTTGCTGCCGCCCGCCTCCTGCATGGCCTCCACATGGCTGATGATGCCTATCTGCCGTTTTCCGCCGGAAAGGGAGGAGAGCACCTCCGTCATCTGCTGCAGGCTGTTGGCATCGAGCGAGCCGAAGCCCTCGTCGATGAACATGGCATCCACCTGCACGGTGCTTGCATGGCTCTGCACGGCATCGGAAAGACCGAGGGCAAGCGCCATGGAAACCTGAAAGCTTTCACCGCCGGACAGACTGCCGATTTCCCGCTTCTGCCCGGTCAGGTTATCCGCCAGCAGAATGCAGAAATCCGCTGCGGAGTTGCTTCTTGCGCCGGCCGCCTGCGTATCGTGCTCCAGAGCAAACTTGCCGCCCGTCATGCGGTTCAGGTACAGACAGGCAAACTCCAGCACCTCCTCAAAGGTTTTCCCGAGTACATAGCCGTCAAAGGCGCGCTTGCCGCCGGCGGAGGCGCTGCCGTTGGCCAGCTCCGCAAGACCGCCTACCCGCAAGAGAGCGCGCTCGGTACGCCGGAGCCCCGCCTGCTCTCTTTCCACCACCTGCAGCGCGGCTGTATGCCCGTTTTTATGCAGCTGGAGCGTATCCCGTTCCTTTTCCAGCGCCGCCCGCGCCGCTGTCTTTTCCGCAAGCTGTTTTTTGAGCGCCTCCATATCCGTCCGGACAAGAGGGCGGGTCTGCTCCGTCAGCTCGCCGATGCGCTTTTCCGTCTGCGCACATTCGTTGATATAGGCGCGGTATTTTTCCTGCTGCGCCGCAATCCATGCTTCCGCATCCCCCGCGCCGGTGCGCGCCATGGCGGTGCTGTAGGCGGCCTCGTCCGCAAAGCCGTTTTCACCGAGCAGGGCCGCAAAGGTCTGCTGCTTTTCACCGAGAAGTGTTTCCGCCCGCTGCCGGGCGCTTTCCTTTTCGGCAAGCTCCGTCCTTGCCCGCGCCAGCTCCACCGCTGCGCTGCGGCTGTCCTCTGCGGCTTTTTTTATCAGCATATCGAGAGCCGCCGCCTTTTCCTCCAGCCGCCCGGCCTCCGCCTCTGCCGCCGCTTCGGACATATAGGCCGAGAGCTCCGCCTTTTTGAGGGAGGCAGACAGGGAATCCGCCTGCTCCTGCGCCGCCTGCCCGTTGGCTTCTGCCGTCCGAATCTGCAGCTGCCGCTCGTGCAGCTGCTCCGCCAGCGCCGTCAGCGCCGCCTGCCGCTGTTTCTGCTCCTTTTCCAGCGCCGCTTTTTGCGCCGCGCTCCTTTGCGCCGTCAGGAGCGCCGCCTGTTTTTTATCACATACTGTACGGATTTCTTCCGCCGCCTGTGAAAAGGCATCTGAGCAGAGCGTTTCCCATGTCCACGGGCTGCCTGCAGGCAGAAGCTCCTCCGCTCTCCGGCAAACAGTCTCCTGCCGCGCTTCAAATGCCTTTTGCGCTCCGTCGGCCTTGCTGCGGGCTGTATTCAATGCTTCGCCGGCTGCCTTCTGCGCCGTCTCCGCGCTATTCAGCTCCGCCTCCGAAGGCGTGTTTTCCAAAAGTCCGGCAAAATGACGGGGCATCTCCCGGGTAAAGTCCGTGCCGCAGACGGGGCAGGCTGCGCTGCCGTTCCTTTGCAGCGTTTCCTCCAGATCCTTGGCAAGCTTTCCCGCGTATCCGCCGATATACCGCCGGTAGACATCCCTGTAGACCGCATCGGCCTTTTCATAGGCGGCATAGGCTTTTTCCACGCTCCTGCGGGCGGCGCCGGCGGTTCTTTCCTCCTTTGCCGCAGCCGAAATATCGGCGGCAAGGCCGTTCTTTCCGTTGACGGCCCCGTCCAGCTGCTGCGCCTGCCGAAGCTCCGTTTCCGCTCGGAAAACCGTCTGCTGCACCTCGCCGAGGGTCTGCAGCTCCTTTTCTATCGCGCCGAGCCGTATAAGCTGCTCCTTCTGCTCCGCCAGCAGCTCTCCGACCGCCGTTTTGCCGGTCAGAAGTATTTGCTCTGCCTGTTGGATTGTGTTTTGCGCCTCGCGCCGCTTCCCGATTTCCGGCAGGTGCTCACGAATACGGACGGCGGTGTCCCGGAGAAAGCTTTTCTGCGCCTCCCGCTGCGCATTTTCCTGCACGGCTTTTTCCGCTGTCTGCAGCCTCTCCTCTGCGTATGCAAGACCGGCCTTGCTTTCCGCTATCCGTGTCTGCGCGGCGGCCGCTTCCTTTTCCACCCCACGCACGGCCTCCGCCGCCGGCCGGACCCGCCGGAAGGCGCGCTCGGTTTCGGCTGTCTCACGGGATAAAGCCGTATATTCCGCTTCCCCGGCGGCAAGCGCCAGCTGCCGCTGCCGCTTTGCATCCAGCTCGTCAAAGAGCCGGTTATTCGCCTCTGCGGCCCCGGTCCGGGTCTGTATTTCCCCGATGGCGGCATCCAGCGCCGCAAGACCGGCTTGAAGCTGCGCCTCCCCGGCCGCCTCTTTTTCCGCCAAACGCCGTATATTTTCAGCAAGCGCGGGATGCTCCGGGGCATACAGCGCCCGCTCCGCTTCCTCCGTTTCCTCCGGCAGGAAAAACGCTGCCGGATCCACGCAGGCGCGGATTCTGCTACGGCCTTCCTCCCGCTGCCGCAGCAGCCGCTGCTGCGCCTTTAAAAATACCGTCTGATACCGGGTATACAGTCCGCTTTCAAAGAGCCTGCCGAGGATGTCCTTGCGCGCATCGTCCTTTGCCTCCATAAAGGCGCGGAATTCCCCCTGCGCCAGCATCACAATCTGCCGGAACTGCACCGCGTTCATATGCAGTATACCCTCTACGGCCTTTGTTACCCGCAGGGAGCCCTCCACAGCCTCCGCGCCGCCCGTCAGCTCCGCGTAATACTCCGGGTCGCCGTAGCCGCCGGCCCGTTTCTTTTTGAACAGAATCCGCCGCTCCACGGTATACCGTCTGCCGTCCGCCTCAAAGACAAGCCGCACCACGGACGGCTCGCTTTTGGGGGCGTAATCGCTGTGCATCATGCGCTTGGAGCGGATGGCCTCCGGGTTTTCGTCCTTTCCTCTTGCGTTGCTGCGGCTGACCTCTTCAAACAGGGCAAACATCATCGCATCGAAAATCGTGGTTTTGCCCGTGCCGGTATCCCCTGTAATGAGGTAGATGCCGCTGCCGAACGCTTCAAAATCGATGGGCGCGGCCTGTCCTGCAAAGGGTCCGAAGGCTTTCATTTCAAGGCGTATCGGCTTCATATTTCTTCCTCCTGTGAAAGGGCCATGGCGGCCACGGCATCTGCGAGGGCATCCGTATCCGCCCCGTCAATCGCCGTAATCCGTTCTGCGGCAAAGCGGATAAGCGCCTGCTCCTTATCATCCGGGTCATCGAAGGGCTTCCGCTTCCGGTAAAATGCGAGAAATTCCTCCGCAAGGGTCAGCTCCTGCCGCTGTTCCCGCTGCGGGTCGGCCTCCTGCGGGGTATATTCCTCCGGCGCCCGGGAGATATCCAGCAGACGGCAGCCGTGGGATGAAAACAGAGCCGCAAGCGCTTCCCGCGTACCGGGCTCCGCACGCTCGGTAAGCTGTACGGCCACATATTCATTTCGGGCGGTGCTTTCCGTTTCCCTTGCCGTAATTTCCGCCGCCGTACCCCGCATAACGGGCCGTACCCGGTGCAGTACCGGCAGCTCCGTTAAGGCAATCTCCGGCAGGCGCCCCTTTTCGCCGAGGGCTACCTCCAACGCGCCCTTTTTCTGCCCGGCCTCCGAGAAATGATAGGCAAGCGGCGCTCCGGCATACCGTATCCGGTCCGAGCCTACCTTTTGCGCCCCGTGCAGATGCCCGAGGGCAACATAGTCAAAGTCATGGAATACGGAGGCATCCACCGCGCCCGTCCCCCCGATGAACACCGCCGTTTCGGAGCCGCTTCTTTCCGGCGCCGCGTCTGCATACATCACCGTCTGGTGCGCAATAAGCACATTTCTGTGCGCCGTATCGATGGGCTGCGCTTCTAAAAGCATCCGTACCGCATCGGTATAGCTGAGCTGTACATCGTCTCCGAGTCCGAGCGCCTCCCGAACGGCGGCAGGGAAGAGGTAGGGCATCAGATAGAAGGTGACGGGGCCGTATCCGTCATGAAAATCAAAGGTGCAGCGGGTCAGCTCCTTTTTTACGGTACCCGCGATATAGATATTCTCCTTCTTTAGCAGCTCCGAAAGAAATTCAAGCCGCACTCCGCCGTCGTGGTTCCCCGCAATGAGAAGCACGGGGATGCCTGCGTCCGCTATGCCCGAGAGCAGCCGGCTCAGAAGCGGAACGGCCTCCTTTGCAGGGTCGCTTCTGTCATATACATCCCCGGCAAGGACAACGGCATCCGGCCTTGAAATATTTATATACGCAAGCAGCTTTTCAATCCAGTACGCCTGATCCTCTACAAGGGAAAGGGAATGCAGGCGCTTTCCGAGATGCAGATCCGCAAGGTGCATTAGCTTCATATGCTTACTCCTGTGGCTTATGGAAGTGCTGATTTATTCAGAGTGGCAGCATAAATATGCAAATTTTTCTTGCAGCAAGGAGAAAAATCGAAGTAATAAATTCAGTCCGCCGCTTCGCAGCGAACGGCATTGCGCTATTTCAAGATTTTTCGACATAGCTGCGGGGAAAATTGGCTGTTTATGCAACATGAGTGAATAAATCAGTGCTTCCTTATGTTTGTATATATTTTACCTTACATTTTCTGCGATTACAACATGGCGGCAGCGACATGGGGGTACTTCACATTTTTGCCGCATTTTTATCACTGCAAGTCCACGCATTTCTAAGGTTCATTTAAGGAACGGGCAGTAGTATGGATGCGCAGGCGGAAAGTAGTCCGCCATGACCCAAAGAAAGGAACACAGTAATGGAAGAAGCAATCGCCAAGGAACACACCGCAGGGCAGCTCCGTATCCCGGACAAGCTCAGGCAGAAAACGAAATCAAAGCATTTTATCCGCAAAATCATAGTGGCCGTATTGATTATAGCGCTGCTGGCGGGCGCAGTATGGTATCTTTTCCGTTCCCTCAAATCGGAGTATACCGTCAACTATCAGCCCTATACCGCCACCGTAGGCACCATTTCAAACTCCCTGTCCTTTAACGGCACCATGCAGGCCGTGCACAACACCACCTATACGGCCGAAAGCAGCGGCACGGTCCGCGCAATCTATGTTTCCGCCGGGGATACCGTGCACAAGGGCGATAAGCTCATCCGACTTTCCACCGGGCAGGTGGAGGAAGCGGAGTTTGACGGCACGGTGAATGTGATGAATCTTGAGGTCGGGGACTCCGTGGATGCGGGCGATACCCTCTGCCAGGTGGTGGACTTCAACCATATGAAGACCAGCATCCGTGTGGATGAATACGACATCAACAGCGTACATATCGGCGATGAAATCCGCGTAACCACGGTAGCCACCGAAAAGGAGTTCTCCTCCTCCATCGCCGCTATCAACTATGTTTCCTCCTCCTCCGGAAGCGTGGCCTACTATACCGCCACCTGCTATATAGATGTGGACAAGGAGGTCTATCCCGGCATGCAGGTTACCGTTACCCTCCCGCAGGAGGAAGCGGACGGAGTTGTCATCCTGAAGGCGGATGCCATCAGCTTTGACGAGGAAAACAGCGCCTTTGTCTATACCATGGACGAAAAGGGCAATATGGAGAAGACCTATATCACCACCGGCGTGAGCAACGGCAGCTATACGGAGATTAAGTCCGGCATTACGGACGGCACCACGGTATACACCGAGGTAAAGGTGGAGAGTACAAGCGGCAGCAGCCTGCTCTCAAGTCTCTTCGGCGGTTCCAATGTTATGGGCGGCGGTATGCCGGATGCCGGCGGCGGCGGTATGCCCGATATGAGCTCGGGCGGCGGTATGCCCGGCGGTGGCGGCGGCATGCCCGGCGGCGGAGGCGACAGATGACAGAGTCCCTCTATAACGATTCCTTTTTCCGCATGACCGGTATCCACAAATACTACCGGCCGGGCGATGAAGGGACCCATGTCCTCCGGGACATCTCCCTTACCATAGAGCGAGGAGAGTTCGTATCCATCCTCGGGCCCTCCGGCAGCGGAAAGTCCACCCTCATGAACATCATCGGCTGCCTTGATGTGCCGACCATGGGTGAATATTATCTGCACGGACAGGACACGAAGGGTCTTTCGGAGCGGGAGCTTGCCGGCATCCGCTCCCGGGAAATCGGCTTCGTTTTCCAGAACCACCAGCTGCTGCCGCGGCTGACCGCCTGCAAGAATGTGGAGCTGCCTCTTATCTATGCCATGGTTCCCCCGAAGGAGCGGCACCGGCGGGCGAGGGAAATCCTCTGCCGCGTGGGGCTGGAGGACAGGATAGATTATTATCCCAACCAGCTTTCCGGCGGTCAGTGCCAGCGTATTGCCATTGCGCGGGCTCTGGTAGGAAACCCCTCCATCCTGCTGGCGGATGAGCCGACCGGCGCGCTTGATCAGAAGACGGGTAAGCAGATTATGGAGCTGTTTCACGAAATCAACCGGGAAGGTAAGACCATTATCATGATTACGCATGATATGAACATTGCCAAGCACGCCCGCCGCATTGTCCATATCATCGACGGTGTTCTGACGGAGGGAGGCACAACGGAAGATGCTTAAAAGCTTTAAGGCACGCCTTACCATCCTGGCCGAATGCCTCGGCATGTCCGTCCGCAACATCCTCGGCAACAAGGTCCGCAGCTTCCTGACCATTCTCGGCATTCTCATCGGCGTGACGGCTGTCATTGCCCTGATTACCACCGTGAACGGCTTCAGCGGATCCCTCACCTCCAGCTTTTCCGGCATGGGCGCGGGAACGCTCACGGTCAGCATCAGCGGCAGCGATTTAAAGACAGGCCTCAGCACCGAGGATATAGAGACCCTGACGGCGCTTGATGCGGTGGACGGTATTTCTCCCTCCGTATCCCTTATTACACGGGTGTCCCACGCAGGGCAGTACGAAAAGAACATCATGGTTTCGGGCAAGAACGCCTACTATTTCTCCGTGAACCCGGATACCGTCAAGCGGGGCCGGAGCCTGAACAAAATAGACGATGAGAACCGCACCTTTGTCTGCCTCATCAGCACAGAGCTGATGGAGGAGCTCTACTACGGGGTCAACCCGATTGACCAGACCCTGTATATCGACGGCATTTTGTTTACCGTAGTCGGCATTCTGAATGACGATGATACCGAAAGCGTTTCGGATATGTTCAACGGCAGCCCGGATATCATTATCCCCTACACAACGGCTATGAAGCTGAACAACGAGAGCGAGATTACCTCGTTTACGGTCTATGTTGCCGATAATGTTACCTCGGATGATGCCACCACGGTGCTGGAAAATACGCTGGATGCTATGTTCAGCTATGAGGATGATACCTATACGATTACAAGCATGTCCTCTATCGAGGATACAATGGAGAGTATGCTTTCCATGGTGTCCACCCTCCTCAGCGGCATTGCGAGCATTGCGCTGATTGTGGGCGGCATCGGCATTATGAATATGATGCTGACCACGGTGACGGAGCGGACGGCGGAAATCGGCCTGAAAAAAGCCATCGGCGCCATTCCCTCCCATATCCAGATTCAGTTTCTGGCAGAAAGCATTCTCTTAAGCCTCATCGGCGGTATCGCCGGTGTAATCTTCGGCCTTCTGCTGAGCGTCATTCTGTGCAACTCCATGGGCTCCACCTTTACCGTATCCTACGGAGCCATTGCCCTCGGCGTAGGCTTTTCCACCGCTGTCGGCGTCATCTTCGGATGGGTTCCCGCCAGAAAAGCCAGCAAGCTCAACCCCATCGACGCGCTGCGTTCCAACTGATTATCAAGAAAGGTATATAGATATGAAAAACCGTATTATGAAAGCAGTTTCTCTTTCCCTTGTCTGCCTGCTGGCGCTCACGGGCGCCGTCTCTCTGGCCGATGTAGCCTCCTTTGAGGTGGACGGCACCGTCATCAGCATTGCCGAAACACCCGTTGCCTCCACCTATTCCGGCACCGTAGATACGGTCTATGTCCGTGAGGGCGATACCGTTTCAAAGGGCGATACCATTGCCACGCTGAAAACCACCAAGGTCTATGCCGGGGAGGACGGCACCGTCCGTTTGTTCGGCTCTGTGGGGGACAGCGCCTCCATGGTAACCGACCGCTACGGCGCGGTGGCCTATGTGGAGCCTGAGCTGGTATTCACCATTTCCGGCTCGACAAAATATGCCTACTCCACCACGGAAAACAAGCTTATTCATCCGGGCGAAACGGTGTATCTGCGTTCCAAAACCAGCACCACACACAAGGGCACCGGCGTTGTGACCGAGGTCAGCGGCACAAGCTATACGGTGGAAGTACTGGACGGAAACCTGGAAATCAGCGAAAGCATAAACATATACCGGGATGAAACCTATCTGGATACCTCCCGTATCGGCCGTGGCTCCACCTCCCGGGTGGAATATTCCGCCTATGAGGGCAGCGGCGTTATCGTCCGCTACGGCGTAAAAAACGGCGCGGCGGTGAAGAAGGGCGATCTGCTGTTTGAAACGGTGGAGGGCGATTATGCCGGCGACAGCGCGGATATCGACTGCATCAAGGCCACCGCAGACGGTGTCATCGGCAGTCTTTCCATCTCAAACGGCAGCAGCGTGACGGCAGGGGATACCGTATGCACCCTCTATCCGGACGGCGCTTTGCGGATTGAGGCCTCGGTTGACGAGGAAAGCCTTGCCTATATGCCGGTAGGTACCGCCGTGAAGATTTCCTTTTCCTACTTCAAGAACGGCAGCTATACGCTGGAGGGCGTGGTAGAGAGCCTTTCCGCTGTCGGCAGTGAGGATGAAAGCAGCGACAGCGATGCTTCCTACTTCAAGGCCATCATTGAACCCGCCTCTGAGGAGGGCATTTCCTACGGCCTGACGGTCACCGTGAGCAACGGATAACGGATAACAACGGAACCACTTTCCGATAAAGAGCTTATTCATAGGAAAGGAGGCAATAATAACGGCGCCCCGGGCAATTCGTCCGGGGCGTTTTGCGCTGTATGCAATTCACCTGCTGCTTCAAAGGCCGTTTTTAATTATTCAAGATTCCCGGAGTATCACGCTGCTTACGCCCCTTCGAAATATTACTTTTCAGTATAGTGAAAAGTACCTGCAGCAAAAAATTACCCCGGCAAACCTTCGAAATCCGCACTTGAACCTGCCGAAAAAGAAACCGGCAATGCGCCATCTTAATTTTTTGGGATTTCCTTTGGAAGTGCTGATTTATTCAGAATGGAAGCATAAATATGCAAATTTTTCTTGCAGCAAGGAGAAAAATCGAAGTAATAAATTCAG
>R15__coassemble_1266_pt1 | contig 13189 bp, 12 predicted proteins | sample R15__metabat2_low_PE_046 | metagenome-assembled genome bin R15
TATTAACTTTTCCGCCGTCACCATATAAATCCGCCATTTGCGGCGGAAAGCCTTCGGGAGAGGGTGCGTTTCCGGTACAGGTGTTACCATATCAATCGTCTTCCTCAGGCGCGAAGGCTATGCCGCCGCTAAAGCGGCGTATTTGAAGGGATTTCACTTTAATCCCTCTGCTGCAAATAAATGTGGCATACCTCCTACCTGCGAACACTAGCACAATTATCAACATTTATACGGCAATATCCCTCCGGCGGTTGCAATTCTTTTTTTCACCTGTTATAATGATAATCACAATTATCAATCCGCTGCTAAAACAATTCAGAACGGAGGCATATCGATTTGCAGGAAATATTACGGATGGAGTCCATCAGCAAATGCTTCGGCAGCTTTTATGCCAACAAAAATATCACCCTTTCCGTAGCTCCGGGCGAGGTACATACCCTTCTTGGGGAAAACGGAGCCGGCAAATCCACCTTGATGAATATCCTTATCGGCCTGTATCAGCCGACGGCCGGGAAAATTTTCTTTAAAGGCAGAGAGGTTTCCCTGAGCTCTCCTGCGGAGGCGGTGCGGCTCGGTATCGGCATGGTGCATCAGCACTTCATGCTGGTGGAGGCCATGACGGTATTTGAAAATATCATTCTCGGAGACAAAAATTCCAAAGGCCTCTTTATCGATAAGGCCGCCCGGCGGAAGGAAATAGAGGCGCTGAGCGCACGCTATAAGCTGGATATAGAGCTTGATAAGCTGATTACGGAGATTTCCGTCGGCGCGCAGCAGCGGGTGGAGATATTAAAGGCGCTCTACCACGGAGCGGATTTGCTGATTCTGGATGAACCTACGGCAGCGCTCACCGATATTGAGGTGGAAGGTCTTTTTGCCATCATGCACAAGCTGAAGGAGGAGGGGAAATCCATCATCTTCATCAGCCACAAGATGCGTGAGGTGCTGCACATTTCCGACAGGATTTCCGTCCTGCGCGCGGGCGAGCTCGTTACAACCGTTGCCTGCCGGGATGTGACGGGGCAGGAGCTGGCCAACCTCATGATAGGCCGGGAGCTTTCCGGCGCAAAGTACACAAAATCGGTGTCCGCCGGGGAGGCTGTCGCGGAGCTTTGCGGCGTTTCCGTCAATAAAAACAACAAGCATAACGGGCTCAATGCGGTTTCCCTTTGCATACGGAAGGGTGAAATCGTCGGCATTGCGGGCGTGGACGGCAACGGGCAGACGCAGCTGGCGCAGGTGATTACCGGCGTGCTTGCGCCGGAGGAGGGGACGGTACAGCTTTCCGGCAGCCGTGTAGGCGTGTTCGATCCCTCCGCCTTCATTGACCGGGGCGTTTCCCATATTCCGGAGGACAGAAACCTGCAGGGACTGGTCGGCGATATGTCCATTTCCGAAAACATGGTGCTGAAACGGACGAAGACCGCCGATTTCAGCAAGGCAGACGGCTGGATACTGAAAAAGAAGAAAATTTCCTCCTATGCGGATGAGATGATAGAAAAGTACGATGTGCGGTGCCTCGGCAACGCCCAGTCCGTGCGAAGCCTGTCCGGCGGCAACCAGCAGAAGGTCATTCTGGCGCGGGAGCTGGAGTCCGAACCGGATTTACTGGTGGCGGCGCATCCGACCCGGGGTCTTGATATCGGCGCAACCCGCTTTGTACACGATAAAATGGCGGAAGCCAAGGCAAACGGCACCGGCATTCTGCTGATTTCGGCGGATTTTGACGAGGTGCTGGAGATGTCCGACCGGATTCTCGTATTGTTCGAGGGGCGGATTATGGGTGAATATTCCGGGCAGAATCCTCCTATTGAGGAAATTTCGCTTGCCATGACCGGCAAATAGGAGGGATATATGAATATAAAGAAATCCGTTTCCAACCTGATTGTTCCGGTGCTTTCCATTATGATGGCCCTTCTTATCGGCTGCATCATTATGCTGGCGCTCGGGAAAAATCCGCTGACGGCGCTGCAGTATCTCTTCATCGGCGCCTTTGGCGGCAAGAGCCAGATCGGTACCACGCTGACAAAGGCTACGCCGCTGATGTTCACCTCCCTCTGCGCCTGCTTTGCCTATAAGTGCGGCGTGTTCAATCTCGGCGGGGAGGGGCTGTTTATCATCGGCTCCATCGCCACCTACCTTGTGGCGTATTTAAGCGGCATTACCGGTGTGGCGGGCATTCTTCTTGCGCTGCTGGCCGGCACCGTGGCCGGCGGTCTGTGGGCGCTGATTCCGGGCATTCTGAAGATTACGCGCGGACAGAACGAGATGATTATCTCCATCATGCTGAACTATGTGGCCACGCTCTTTATGGGCGTTATCTATACCAACTGGTTCCGGGACAAGAGCGTACCCCAGACCATTCAGGTAGCCTCGGAGGTAAAGCTGCCCCGCGTGATACAGGGCATGCGCTTTACCTGGGCGTTCGTGATTGCGCTGGTGCTGGCTGTCCTCATCTATCTGTTCCTGTTTTATACCTCGCCGGGCTTCAAACTCCGCGCGGTGGGCTTCAATATGACGGCCAGCCGCTTCAACGGCTTTCCGGTAAAACGGCTTGTTCTGCTGAGCTTTGTTGTTTCCGGTGCCATTGCGGGACTCGGCGGCGGCGCGGAGCTGCTGGGTACCCAGTACCGGCTGATTAACGGCTTCGGCTCCGGGTACGGCTTTGACGGCGTGGCCATGGCTCTTATCGGGCAGCTGCATCCGATTGCCACCATCGTTGTAGCCATCTTCTTTGCGGCGCTCAGGGCGGGCTCCACGGCAATGCAGGCGGCTACCGGCGTTCCCACCAGCGTATCCGATATTATTCAGGCACTGGTGATTGTATTTTCTGTGGCGGGTATGGCCTTTACCAAGCTTCCGGAGTTTGAAAGCTTCAAAAAACGGCTGTCCGGCAGAAAGGAGGCATAACATGGCTGTGGATTTCACCTGGATTGCAAATCTGATTTTAGCCACCGTCCGCATGGCGGTACCCCTTATCTTCATTGCCATAGCGGAGCTGTACGGGCAGCGGGCCGGCATGGTAAATATCGGTCTGGAGGGTCTGGCCACCATCGGCTCTCTGGTGGGCTTTCTCGTCTGCTTTGTAACGGGCAGCACCTGGCTCGGTATCCTCTGCGGCGCGCTTGCGGGCGCTGTGGTCAATATGATTTACGCTTTTTCCACCGTCAGCCTCTGCGCCGACCACACGGTTTACGGCATGGCCATCAACATATTCGCTCCGGCGTTAGCCTCCTTTATCTATAAGGTGTTCTTCGGCGCCGGCAGCGAGCTGAGCCAGATTGAGCTTATGAAGGGCATCGCCATTCCGGGGCTCAAGGATATTCCGTTTATCGGCGAGCTGCTCTTTAACCAGACACCCATGGTGTATTTTGCGGTGGTACTGGTTATATTTACCGGAATTTTCTTCAATAAGACCAAGGCGGGTCTGAATTACAAGGCCGTGGGCGAGCATCCGCAGGCGGCGGCTACCCTCGGTATCGATGTAATCAAAACCAAATACATTGCCTGTCTTATCTGCGGCGCGCTGGCGGGATTGGGCGGCGCATATCTCAACATCTGCTATTCCAACACCTATTCCGAGGGCAGCGTGGCAGGGCGCGGCTTTATCGCCCTTGCTGCGGTGATTTTCGGCCGCTGGTCGGCGCCCGGCATCCTCTTGGCCTGTCTCTTCTTCGGCTTCTGCGATGCGCTGCAGATTCGCCTGCAGGTGGCCTCCATCGGCATCCCCTACCAGTTCTTCCAGATGATTCCCTACATTGCCACCATTGTTGTTTTGGCGCTGCTGGGCGCCAAGAAGGCGGGCCCGAAGGCCTGCGGCAAGCCCTACCGCCGCGAACAGCGGTAATTCCCATGATAATAACCGGCTCCGGTTATTAAATAAAAAGTCCAAAAGGAAAGGAAAAAACATGAAAAAATTTGTTGCACTGCTTCTCTCCCTGGCATTCGTTCTCGGCCTTGCCGGCGTTTCCTCCGCAAAGACCTATAAGGTTGCCATGATTTGCGATTCCAGCATTTCCGACGGCGGCTGGGGCTCTGCCTGCTACAACGCCATGATTGATGCTGCGGAAAAGATGGGCTGGGAGACCGCCTATGTAGACTCCATCGCGCAGAACGAGTACTATGATTCCATCGTGGCCTACTGCGCCCTCGGCTATGACCTTATCTACGCTCCCGGCAACCAGTACACCGATGCGGTTATGCAGGCGGCGGAAGAGTATCCCGACATCTGCTTCGCTCTGCTCAACGGTGCCGCCACCACGCCCGCTGAGGCCGTCAACGGCAATGTGACCTCCCTGCTTCCGAACGCTCAGCAGATTGGCTGGATTGCCGGCGCTCTGGCAGGTCTTATGAGCGAGTCCGGCGTTATCGCCTTCATCGGCGGTATGGAGCTGGATACCACGAAGGCCAAGTATGAAGGCTTCGGCGAAGCTGCCAAGTATGTGGCCGCCCAGGAAGGCAAGGAAATCACCCTGCTGGACTGCGTATATGCCGGTTCCTTCAACGATTCCGCCAAGGGCATTGAGTTTGCCAACGCGATGATTGACCAGAAGGCAGATGTCTTCTTCGGTGATGCCTCCGCCGTTGACTCCGGCGCCCGTCAAGCCATCGATGCCGCGAACGCCGCTGCCGGTGCCGTAAAGATTTATGATATTGCGCAGCCTGCCGACTACCTCGGCCAGAACGAGTGCATCATCGGTTCCCAGGTAACCGATAACTCCGCCATGATCGCCGCTTCCATGCAGGCCTGCATGGACGGTACCTTCGGCGGCGAGACCCTGTACGGCTCCCTGCAGAACGGCGCTCTGAGCGCCGGCAAGCTCAACGACCTCGTGCCCACTGAAATTCAGGAGAAGTATCTTGGCTACATCGACCAGATGATGAACGATACCTTCATGAAATAATACCGGCTGAAAAGAAAATAAGCGGAAGCCCCTCTGCGGTTCGCCCGGAGGGGCTTTTTTCATGGACATGATACAAAAGCCCGGTACAATGCAAGTGCGGAAAAAAGCGTTGCGCTGCGCGGCAAAAGAGGGTATACTGAACCGGACTGCAGCAGCTTTTCAATGTTTACTTAATGCTGCTTTTATATACTAAGGAACTGCAGATAAATAAGTTGTGCAGGAAGCGCCGGATAAATTTCTTTTATGCAAGGCGGAGGAGGAAGGCGTAGTGGTGCTACGGTGACCGACGACAACGCAGCAGAAAGGAATTTAGACAAGCTTGATGCATAAGTTATTTAACGAAAGTTCCTAATATGAATTTTGAAGGAAAGAGGATAAAAGCCCCCTATATGAGCCGCAAGGATGCCGACCGTGTTAAAAATTTGGACGGATTCCATTCCGTTGTTCCCTATGTTATGCCCAAACGCACCGAGGCCGAGGTCAGCACCACGGAAACCTTCGATGTAACGGATTTATTGGCTTATATTGCCCGGAAAAATGCCACGGGTACGCACCTGAAGCTGTTCCACGCCTTTTGTACGGCCGTGGCGCGGACTATCACCCTGCGGCCTCAGCTCAACATCTTTATTTCCGGACGGCGCTTCTGGCAGCGCAGGGAGATTTCCCTTTCCTTTGTGGCCAAGCGCGCTTTTAAGGACGGCGCCGAGGAAGCGCTGATGTTTCTGGATGTGAAGCCGGAAATGAAGCTGGAGGATATTTCCCGTATTATTCTCGGCGATGTGACCCGTATCCGGGAAAATAAATCCAACGATGTGGGCAGCCTTATGGACCTGTTGGCCAAATTCCCCCGTATTGCGATGATGCTTCTTTTCGGCGCGGTGCATTTGTTTGAATTCTTTGGCATCATGCCGGAGGCGCTGAGAAAGGGGGATCCGAACTATTCCACCTGCCTGCTTTCCAATTTAGGCTCCATCGGCGCAGGCTCGGCCTATCACCACCTCAGCAACTACGGCACCTGCTCCATGATGGTCACCATCGGTACCGTGCATAAGGAAAAGCGGATTATGCCGGATGGCACAGAGCAGGACAGGGATATTCTCAACGCCACCTTTACGCTGGATGAACGGATTGCGGACGGGTTCTATTTTGCCAAATCCCTCCGCATCACAAAATATCTGCTGGAGCACCCGGAGCATCTGAACGAGCCTATGTGTATGCCCGTCCCGGTGGAATGCTGAAGCCTGTCTTTTTTTAAACAGAACGAATAAAGTGAAGCAGAGTGCTGAAAAATACAGCACTTTTTTTATCAGAAAAACACGCCCTTGACGAAAATCTCGATGCCGATACCGATGAGAATTGCGCCGCCGAGGATGCCGGCCTTGCTCGCAAAGAGGGTGCCTACCTTTTTGCCTATTTTTACACCGGCCATACAGATGCCGAAGGTTACCGCCGCAATCAGCAGCGCGCAGACATTGGCCATCAGCAAATCGTATTCCGCAATCGTAAAGCCGACGGAAAGCGCATCGATGGAGGTGGCCACGCCCTGCACCATCAGGACGGCGAAGGTAACACCGCCCTTACGGGTGCTTTCCTCCGGGTCCGTTTTTCCCCGGATGCCCTCGATAAGCATCTTACCGCCGATATACAGGAGCAGAAGCAGCGCTATCCAGGGGATGAATTTTTCAAATTTTGAAAAATACTGCACGATGGTATGGACGCACAGCCAGCCGATGAGGGGCATAGCGTACTGAAAAAACGCAAAGGTACCCGCAACCGCAAGGGCCTTCGCGCGCTTCATGTCCGGCTCGTGAATGCCATTGGCAATGGAAACGGAAAAGGCATCCATGGCAAGTCCCACGCCAAGCAGGGCGCTGTTAAAGAAAAACAAAAAATTCCAGTTCATTCTCATACCTCAGGCTTTTTTCTCTGTCCACTTTCCTTTTTTAAGGTAAAGCAGGAAGATACAGCTGGTGATGCACCAAGTGAGGGGATAGGCGGTAAAAAGGAGCTGAATGGAGTGCTTCAGCTGCATAAGCACCGTAATATAGGTGATGCGGAACACGCACCACACGCCCAGCATGGAGGCCATGGGCACCGTGCCCCGGTCGGCCCCGTAGCAGACGCCGGAAACACAGTGGGACAGGGCTAAAAACCCGTAGAACAGGCATTCCGTGTGGCACTGCAGCGTGCCGATACGAAGCACCTCCGCATCGGCATTGAAAAGGCTGATGAAGAACGGCCCGAACAGGAAAATGATAACACCCACAGCCTCCGCCGCAAGGAAGCCGGAGAGAATGCCGAACCTTGCACCCCGCTTGGCCCGGTCTACCTTGCCTGCGCCGAGATTCTGTCCCACAAAGGTGGTGAGCCCGGAGGAGAAGGAGGTGACGGGCAAAAAGGCAAAGCCCTCAATCTTGCTGTAGGTACCGCAGGCTGCCATGGCATCTGCGCCGAAGCTGTTGATATTCGTCTGCACGAGGACATTGGCGAAGGAGATGACGGAATGCTGCACCCCCATCGGCAGCCCGATGCGGAAGGTTTCCCGCAGCATGCGCTTGTTAAGGGTGAGGGCGCGGAGGGAAACGGTGTACAGCTGCCCCTTTTTCATAAGATGGATAAGGCACAGAACGGCGCTGAGCCCCTGAGAAATAACGGTGGCCACGGCCGCCGAGCCTACGCCGTAGTGCAGAAGGGCGATGAAGACATAATCAAGGATAACATTGGTCACCGAGGAAAAGAGCAGATAGTAAAGCGGGCGTTTGCTGTCTCCGAGGGCAGTCATGATACCCTTGAAGCAGTTGTACATAACGGTAGCCAGCACACCGGAAAAATACCAGCGGAAATAGGAAATGGAAAGGGGCAGCACACTCTCATCCGTGCCCATCCAGCGGAGAATCTGCGGCGTCAGCAGCACGCCGAAAACGGTGAGGAAAATCCCGGCAAAAAAGGAGAACAGAATATTTGTATGGATGGCAAGGTGTACCTTTTCCCGGTCGCCGGCGCCGAAATACCGGGAGATGACCACGCCTGCGCCGGAGGAAAAGCCGTTGAAGAAGCCGATCATCAGCATGATAAGGGAGCTGGAGGAGCTGACTGCCGCCAGAGCCTCCTTATCGAGGAAATTGCCGACGATAAACGAGTCCGCCGTATTGTAGAGCTGCTGAAACAGAAGACTGAAAAAAACGGGTATAGCGAAGGAAAGAAGCACACGGCTTTCCTTTCCCACGGTCATATCCACGGTGCCGGAAGCATTGTTCTTACTCATTCTCTGAACTCCACTTCAAAGCCGTGGGGATACGCCGCAAGGTTATCGCAGAACAAAGTTTTTTCGTCCTTTTCAAAGCCGTATACCGGCCCCCACTTTTCAAAGCATTCCTCTTTGGTCTGTACGCCCGGGCAGAAGTAGCCGTCCTCCGCCGGGTCAACTTCATGTGTCAGCAGCGATTTTGCCGCCAGATATTCCGCAACAAGGGCAGCCAAATCATCAAAGACATCGTCCGCCGCGCCCTCCATGGCATCGTAGAGGTCATAGACAAGGTCATTGAGGGAATACAGCTCAAAGTACAGCCCGGCAAAGTCCTTTTCCGGGGTGAGGCCGCGCCCTTCCAGTACCGCCGTTTCCGCACCGGTCAGATGCAGGCAGTCCACTACGGTGGAATCGGAGGAATAGCCGTCCGTGCGGCGGGTATTTTTCAACACAACTGTGTCATCCCGCAAAAGCGAAAGGGAAACGCTGCAGGCCTCTTCATCAAAGGGAAGCCGCTTTTGCGAGAGGAATTTCCGGAGCTTCTCTTCCTTCACCGTGTATCCGCAGACAACGGCAAGGGAAAAACGCACCAGCGCCTCTGCAAAGTCACCGAACACACCGCAGGCGGCACAGTCCGCCGTCAGGTTTTCTCTATAATCCTTTCCGTATATAAGCGAAGCGCAAATCCGGTACGCAGGCATGCTGCCGCCTCCTGTTCTGTATTACACTTCAGTATAGAACCTTTTTCACGGCTTTTCAATCTGAAAACGGCTATTTGTAAAAAAGGTTCGACAGAACAGCCGCCCCGGTGGTATACTTTTCCGTATGAAACGAAGTGTTATTTTTACAGCGGTATTTTTACAGGCTTTAGTATTGCTGCTTTCCTGCGCAAAGCCTGCTGCCCTGCAGCCGGAGCAGGAAGCGGCCGCATCCGCACAGCAGGAAACGGCAGCCATACCTTCCGCCGCGCCGGAGATTACACCGGCGCCTACCGGTATTTCCACGCAGGAGGTCGCGCTCAGCGTAACCGGTCCTACGCCTACACCCTCTCCGAAGCCGACCCCCACCCCTACGCCTACCCCGCTGCCCACGCCGACGGGTCTTTTGGGCGGGCGCTTTGAGGGCTTTATCTCTGGCGGTACGGAGGAGACGGAGGATTTATACCGTACGGAGGATATCTATGTCAGCGTGCGGAGCGTTTCCGATGCAACCACCTACAGCGATTATATCGTGTACTATGTGGCGGATATTTATCTGCAGAACATAGAGGACTTCAGGACGGAGCCCGCCGGCTCGTCCTTTAAATCCCAGTCTGCGGGCTTTGTGAAAAAGGTGGGCAGCCGGGTGAACGCCGTGCTGGCCTGCTCCGGCGATTATTATGTAGATAACAAGGGTCTGCTCATCCGCAACGGAGTGCTGTACCGCAATATGAAGGGAAAGTTTGATATCTGCGTATTGTACCGGGACGGCACCGTGAAAACCTTCCTGCCGGAGGAATACGAAAAGGACGATATTATCGCCTCGGACCCGTGGCAGGTATGGTCCTTCGGTCCGGCGCTGCTGCTTGGTGACGGCTCCCCCCGGAAGGACTTCGGTACATCGCAGATAGCGGGGCGAAATCCCCGGTGTATGCTCGGCTATTACGAGCCGGGGCATTACGCGCTGGTGGTGGTGGACGGAAGGCAGAGCCGCTATTCCATGGGGCTGACGCTGCAGGATTTGGCGCAGCTGGCCGCAGATCTGGGCTTTACGGTTGCCTATAATCTGGACGGCGGAAAGACCGCGGTGATGTGCTGGCAAGGCGAGGTATACAGCCAGCCGCAGGACGGCGGGCGTTCTGTAAGCGATATTATCTACATTGCACGGGAAGAGGAGCCGTAGAAAGCATGGGAGTGATTCAATGGTATCCGGGCCACATGGCCAAGGCAAAGCGAATGCTGCAGGAGAATCTGAAGCTGGTGGATGCGGTGGCGGAGATTATCGATGCCCGTGCGCCGGCGGCTTCCCGGAATCCCGATTTTGATAATTTATTCAAAACAAAGACCCGGCTGGTATTTCTCAATAAGGCGGATCTGGCGGATGCGGCCTCCACGAAGCTGTGGATATCGTATTTCCGCAGCCTCGGCATAGCTGCCGCCGGTATATCCTCCACGGGGAACGGCGGCAAGCGCATTGCGCTGGAGCTTATGGAGGCGGCCGCAAGGGAGAAAACGGAACGGATGAAGGAAAAGGGCATCCGTAAGACCGTCCGCCTGATGGTGGTCGGCATCCCGAATGTGGGCAAATCCACCTTTATCAACAGCATTACCGGCGGTGTCCGCGCAAAGACAGGCGATAAACCGGGGGTTACCAAGGGCAAGCAATGGGTGAAGGCAGGGGAGTACCTGGAGCTGATGGACAGTCCCGGCCTGCTCTGGCCGAAGCTGGAGCAGGAGCAGACGGCGCTGCATTTAGGATACTTAGGCTCGGTCAACGATGATATTCTCGATACGGAAGCGCTGGCGGAAAAGCTGCTTTCGGAGCTGATGCTGCTCTGTCCGCAGCTCCTTGAAGCGCGGTATCCTAAAATAAATCAAAGGGAAACGCTGCTGGAGGGCGTAGCGCTTTCCCGGGGCTTTCTGCTCAGCGGCGGCGTTCTCGATACGGAGCGGGCGGCGCGGATAGCTTTGGATGAATTCCGGGGCGGAAAATTGGGGCGGATTACGCTGGAAAGGCCGGAGAAGGAAGATGCCGAAGCAGAATGAAACAGAGCGGCTGCTTTTGCTGTCCGAACCGGACAGGCAGCTTTGGCAGCAGCCGGGCGCAGTCGTTGCGGGACTGGATGAGGTAGGCCGGGGACCGCTGGCAGGGCCGGTGGTGGTCGGCTGCGTGGTCATGCCGCCGGAGCCGCTGATTCCCGGGATTAACGATTCCAAAAAGCTTTCCGAAAAAAAACGGGAAGCGCTCTATCTTGAAATCTGCGAAAAAGCGATAGCCCATGCGACTGCGTGGGTGGAGCCGGAGGTTATCGATGCCGTCAACATTTTAGAGGCTACCAGACTGGCGTTTAAAACGGCGTTTGAAAAAATCGGCATTCCGGTAACGGATGTGCTTATCGATGCCCTTTCCGGCACGGGGATACCGGCGCGGCAGCATATTCTGGTGCACGGCGATGCGCTGTCCTATTCCATTGCAGCGGCTTCCATTCTGGCTAAGGTGGAACGGGACAGATATATGAGAGAACAGAGCCTTCTGTATCCCGCTTACGGCTTTGAAAGGAACAAGGGCTACGGTACAAAGCAGCATATTGAAGCATTGAAAAGTCTCGGCCCCTGCCCCTTGCACCGGAAGAGCTTTATCGGCCATTTCGTAAGCCTATGAGTCTGCTGGATATTTTCAGGAGAAAGCCGGAGCACCTCAAAACCGGGCAAAGGGGCGAGCAGCTTGCCTGCCGGTATCTCATAAAAAAGGGCTATACCCTGCTGCGGCGGAACTACCGCAGCGGAAAGCATGAGATAGACCTTATTATGCTGGCGCCGGATAAGATTACCGTTGTTTTCGTGGAGGTAAAAACCCGTACCGGGGCGCAGTACACGCTTCCGCGAGAAGCGGTTACAAGGCAGAAGCAGCACTATCTGAGCCTTGCGGCCAAGACCTATCTTCGTGACACCCGGCGTACGGATGTTCCCGCGCGGTTTGATGTAATCGAGGTCTATGCCGATGAGGACCACCGTATAAACCATATCGAGCGGGCCTTCAACGCTTTCTGAGCCTTTTGCAGAACCTTACAGTCGCATTAAAAACAAAGCCGCTCTCTGCATAGCAGGGAACGGCATTCTTTTTGGTATTTTTCAGTTGTCAGCGTGTTTCATCCTGAATCAGCTCGCCGTCCATGATATAGCAGGAGCGGACCCGGGTGTAATCGTATAAAAACTGTTCCCGGAGCAGATCGTAGCGCGCATCCTCCCGCCAGCCCTCGCCGGTACAGTTATGGGAGGTGGTATTGATAGTGCAGTCCGGCAGAAGCTGCTTTATGGTTTCAATCTGCTCCTCCGGAATATTGTTGCGCGAAATCCACAGACGCTTCAGCTTTGTCAGCCCGTACAGAGGCGTAATATCCTTTACACCGCTGTAGGATATATTCAGATGCTCCAGCTCTGTACAGGCAGCAAGGGGCGACACATCGATACTGACATTGGAAAGAAACTCGCAGTATTCCAGCTTGGTGCAATACTGAATGGCGGAAATATCCGTCAAATAGTTCACGGCAACGATACACACCTTCAGATTCGGCATATTCTGTACAAAATTGATGTTGCGCAGATGGTTATGCCCCAAATCCAGATATTCTATATCGTGACAGTAGCTCAGGGCCTTTACCTTGGAATCCGTCAGAATCGAGGATTTACCCGCAAATTTAATCATTACCGCATCCGTTCTGCAGGAATAGGCGCCGCAGGTTACACGCCAGACCACTTCCGTATAGGGGGAAAGCTCCTCCCGCAGCGCATCCATTTCGGCATCCTTTAAGGAACAGCCCTCAAGAATCACCTTCTCACAGTTGGTCATATAGGGGACGATTTCCTTAAGCTTGTCAATCGTCTTGGCCTTCACTTTTTTATTGTTGGACAGGTCAAGGTACTTATCCGCCGTGGAGAAGGAAACGCCGTATTCCGTCACCGGAAAGTCCACAACAAGACCCGGTACGGCCGCCTGCAGCTTGCCCACAGCCTCCAGTGTCCAGTCCTTGGCTCCGACGAGGCTGATCTGTTTAAGATTCGGCAGGAACGACAGCGCGTTTGCAATTTCCTCCGCATTATCGGCGGACAGCTTGCTCAAATCCGCGCTTTCCGCATCCGAGGGCAGGGAGATGCCGGCCACCTGAATCTGATAATTCGTGATAAGGCTTCCCAGCAGCTCCTTTACCTCGCTGCAAACGGAATAAGGAAACGCGAACCCGTTGGCATCGATGCTTTCCAGCTTCGGAAGATATGCCTTGGCCTGCAGAATTTCTTCGGCCGATACGGGAGCTGCTTTCAGCACGATGGACTCCGTATTG
>R15__coassemble_1329_pt1 | contig 12721 bp, 11 predicted proteins | sample R15__metabat2_low_PE_046 | metagenome-assembled genome bin R15
CCGTAGGCACAGCTGTAGGCTGTGCCTACGGAGGAGCCGCCGGATGCCTCGGAGCTCTGGGCGGAGTTTGACAGGGATTTTGCCACCTTCAACCTGACGGAGGACACCGTTCTTTTCAACCAGATGCTGACGGACCCGGAGGCGGCGGGCATTTCCCGGGACAGCGTGCGGATTAGCTTCGGCAGCTTCGAAGAGTCCGAATACGAGCGGTGGTATTCCTACTGCCGGGAGGAGCTGCAGGCGCTGGAGAATATAGACAGGAGCGCCCTTACAAAGCAGGAGCAGTATGCCTATGATGCGGTAAGGACCTATCTTACCGATGAGCTTGCATACGAGGATTTTTACGGCTACTATGAGCCGATGGAGCCCTACAACGGCGTACAGGCCAATCTTCCCGTGGCGCTGCAGACCTTCACCATCCGTACCGAGGCGGATGCCGAAATGTATCTTGCGCTGCTTGCCACCGTGCCGGAGTTTTTTGAAGGACTGCTGGCGTATGAGCAATACCGGGTGGAGCTTGGTATCTTCATGCCGGAATGCGCGCTGGACGAGATGCTGCAGGGCATACAGCCGCTGCTGGAGGAAAACGGGACTGCGTTTTTAATCACCGCTTTTGAAACTGCGCTGGATGCTGTGGAGAGCATCGATGCGGAAAAGCGCGCGGCGCTGCAGGAGGAAAACCGCCGGCTGCTGGAGGAGAGCTTCGCGCCTGCCTACCGTACCCTTTCGGAGGGGATGGAGCTGCTTCGCAGCTACTGCCGTCCTGCCGTGGGCATTGCGGAGCTGGGCAACGAAAAGTATCTGCGCTTTTATGAGCTGCAGCTAAAAGAAGTATGCTCCGATACCGTGGACCCGGAGAGCGTGGTCACGCTGATGGAAACCTACCTTGAAAAGGACTGGTCGGAGGCATACGGTGCGTATCTTGTCTGCGGGGATTACTATGAGGGCAGCATTTCCCTCGGCTCCGTGGAGGAGGAGATGGCGCACTTACAGGAAATTTCTGAAGAAATACTGCCCGCTGTGCAGGCTCCGGAGGTAACCTTTATGGAAATTCCCGCAGAGCTTGCGGACGGCTTTGCTCCTGCCGCCTACAATATAGCCGCCCTCGATGACCCGTCCCGCGTGATTATTCTGCTGAGCGGCGATACCACCGACCGCCTGCTGACCCTTGCCCACGAGGGCTGGTACGGGCATATGTACCAGTATGCCGCAACGCGGGAGAGAACCGAGTCCCGGAGCCAGCAGCTGCTGGAAAGCACAGCCTATGCCGAGGCCTTCAGCCAGCTGGGGGAATACTTCTTTGCAAAGCATACCGATAAATTCGACAATAACCAGATGGTGCTTTCCGTATGCGAAGGCTGGATGCAGAACGATTTGCTCAGCCTCTGCGCGGTGCTTGTGAACGGGCTCGGGTATTCCAAATCCCAGCTGCGGACCTATCTGAAGGAAACCTTCGATTACAGCAGCGAGGAAAGCGACATCATCTTTGAGCTGAGCGTGGAGCTGCCGAACTATTATCTTTCCTACAGCTACGGCCTCTGCCGCATGCGGAGCCTGTATGAAAGCTGCGGCTATACGGACTGGGGGGCGTTTTATGAGGCTGTGCTTACCGTAGGGCCGACTTACTTTCACCTGCTGGAGGAAGCGCTCGGCGAAATGCAGGAGGAGATAATAAAATGAAGCAGGGAGAAAATAAGAGAATTTTTTATACCGAGGCGGCCTATCTGATAGGGGTGCTTACCTGCACCGTCGGCATTGCGCTGATGGAAAAATCGGATTTCGGGGTATCCATGGTGGTGGCGCCGGCGTATCTGCTGCACCTGAAGCTGGTGCAGAGCTTTCCGTTCTTTACCTTCGGCGTGGCGGAATACACCTTTCAGGCACTGCTGCTGGGCGTTATCATGCTGGTGCTGAAAAAATTCCGCTGGAGCTGGTTTTTCTCCTTCGTCACGGCGTTTCTTGTGGGCACGGTGCTGGATATCGTGATGCTGCCCGTTGCAAAGCTTCCGGCGGATACGGTAGCATGGCGGCTCCTCTGGTATGTGCTTGGTATGCAGTTCTGCGCCTTCGGCATCTCGCTGATGTTCCGCACCTATCTTTCCCCGGAGGTGTATGAGCTGTTCGTAAAGCTGCTTTCCGGGCGCTTGGGCATGGAACTGACCCGCTTTAAGACCATCTACGACTGCGGCAGCTGCCTTCTGGGCGTACTGCTTTCGTTCCTGTTCTTCGGCTTCGGGCATTTTGAAGGAGTTAAATGGGGCACCATCGTCTGCGCCGTTGTCAACGGCCGCTTCATCGGCTGGTGGACAGACTTCTTCGTGAACCGCTTCACCTTCACCGACCGCTTCCCAAAGCTGAAAGGGTATTTTTAATATTATTCGTTATAATGCCCTTTGCAGGATGCAATTATAATGGAATCGTCTGCCTTCTTATACACAATCCGGTTGGAATCATCAATACGCCTTGACCACCAGCCGGATAGGTTTCCTATCAATGGCTCAGGCTTTGCTATGCCGGAAAATGGGTTTCTTTGTATATCGGTAATAATTGCATTGATTCTTTTTATGGTTCTGCGGTCTTTGCTGAGCCAATCACAATATTCTTCCCACGCTCTGTCATCCCAAAAAAGACCCATCCTTATACCTCAACAAGCTCATGCTGTGAAAGCTTAGCTATACCTTTGTCGATTTCAGAGGTAACTTTTTCAAGATAAGTCATATTGTCCGGCGAATAAAAGGGGTCTATCGCCACATCAAAGGGAATCCTTTTCTCACGCGTCATTTTAGAAGCAAAAATTGTAAATGCCGTTGTCATTGACAGCCCAAGCTCTTTGCAAAGTGCATCCATATTGTTTTTCAGATCGGTATCCATTCTGAAATTTACCATGGATTGTGCCATAAAACCACTTCCCTTCTTGAAATAATGTAATACATATTCTTTACAATGTCAAGCAATATAAGGGAACCCCTAAAATTCCGGCAAGGTACTGCCTGATTTTCAGAGATTCCCTTTATGGAAGCTACAGTTTTTCTTTCGGTATCAGCCGAGCCGTTCCAGCGCGGCAGCGGCATCGGTGTCGCCGTTTTCGGCGGCGCGGGTATACCATTCCTTGGCTGCGGCCAGATCCTGCGCCACGCTGGCACCCGTCTCATACAGACTGCCGAGGGAATACTGCGCCTGTGCATGGCCCTGCTCGGCGGCGCGGGTGTACCATTCGGCGGCCGCTGCATCGTTCTGCTCCAGGCCCGCTTCCCCGTACTGATACATATAGCCCAGCACCATCTGCGCCCCTGCGTGACCGTGCTCCGCGGCACGGGCGTACCACAGGGCGGCCGTTTCATCGCTCATCTCTACGCCCAGGCCGTACGCATACATATAGGCAATGTTGTTTTCCGCCGTACTGTCTCCGCCTTCTGCGGCCAGCAGATACCATTCCATGGCTGTTTCATAGCTCTGCTCTACGCCCTGCCCCAAATCATACATATAGCCGATATTGCACTGCGCCGCGGCGTTTCCCTGCTCTGCGGCAAGCAGGTACCAGTACAGAGCCGCTTCAAAGTCCTGCTCCACGCCAAGGCCGCCGGCGTACATATAACCGAGGTTATACTGCGCCGTGACATAGTCCTGCCCTGCGGAAAGGGTGTACAGCTCCAGAGCCTTTTCGTAGTCCTGCTCCACGCCTAAGCCGTGCTGATAGCAGGCGCCCAGATTGTTCTGCCCGTTGGCGTTGCCCTGCTCGGCGGAAAGCCGCATCAGCTCCGCACCTGTTTTTGCATCCTGCCCTACGCCTACACCGTATAAGTAGCAGTAGCCGAGGTTGCACATGGCGTTGCCGTTCCCCTGTATGGCGGACAGCGTATACAAAGCGATGGCTTTTTCCATATCCGCATCCACACCGAGGCCGTTGTGGTACAGTCGGCCGAGCCGGAACCGGGCTTCGGCATCCCCCGTTTCCGCAGGAACTGCCAGATACTCTGCGGCAATGGCATACGCCCCGTCATCATAATACGCAAGACCCTTTTCAAGGAGCGCGGCAGCGGCCTCGGCATGGCCGTTTTCGGCGGCAAGGGTGTACCATTCCACGGCCGTGGCCGGGTTCTGCTCTACACCGATACCTTCCCCATACATATAGCCGAGGTAATACTGCGCATCCGTGTCCCCACGTTCCGCAGCGCGTAAGAACCATGCAAGGGCGGTTTCGGCATTTTCCTCCACACCGTTGCCGTACAAATACATATAGCCAATGTTATATACCGCCGCGACAGAACCGCCTTCCGCCGCCGGAAGGTACCATTCCAAGGCCTTTTCATAGCTTTGTTCCACGCCGAGACCTACATCGTACAGATACCCGAGATTGCACTGCGCGGCAGCATTGCCCTGCTCTGCGGCAAGCAGGTACCAGGAAGCGGCCGTTTCAAAATCCTGCTCCACGCCCTCTCCGGTCTCATACATACGCCCGATGCCGTACTGCGCGCCGGGATTGCCCTGCTCTGCGGCAAGGAGGTACCACGCCATGGCCGTTGCATAGTTCTGCTGCACGCCAAGACCGTACAGGTACATATGACCGAGATTGCACTGCGCGGCATCAACGCCTTTGTCAGCGGCAAGGGTATACAGCTCTATAGCCTTTTCGTAGCTCTGCTCCACGCCCAGCCCCGTCTGGTAGAAGATAGCCAAATTGTTCAGCGCGTAGGCGTTGCCCTGCTCGGCGGAAAGCCGCATCAGCTCTGCGCCCGTTTCCGCATCCTGCTCCACACCCATGCCGTATGCATACATATAGCCGAGCAGGCACTCCGCTTCGGCATCACCGGCCTCAGCAGGTCCCGCCAGACATTCGGCGGCGAGGGCATATTCCCCGGCATCATAATACGCAAGACCCTTTTCAAGGTCACCTTCCTCCGCAAACGCGAAGGAGCAAAGCAGCAGCAGCGACAGCACAGCCGCAAGAATTTTTTTCATTACCGATACTCCTTATAATTTGATGTAAACAGTATAGCACACTTTCATGGTGCAAAGAAAAATTCTCAAGGAACAAGCGTGATAAATTTGACAAAGCCGGGCGGGTTTTGTACAATACCGTAAATCAACGGAGGCAAACACCATGAAAATGTTCAAGCGCATTCTTTTATATCTTGCCGGGCTTTTCTGTATCGCCATCGGCATCAATGTGTCAAAGCTGGCGGGGCTCGGCATTTCGCCGGTCAGCTCCGTGCCGCGGGCGCTTGAGGTGGTATGGGGCTTTTCCCTCGGCACAATGATTATGCTTGTGTACTGCGCGCTTGTGCTGCTGCAGCTCATCGTCCTGAGAAAGGACTTCCGGTGGGTCAATACCCTTGGCGTTCCCGTGGGCATCGTATTCGGGTCGCTGGTGGACTTTGTGGGCATCAATCCGGCCACGGCGGGGCATCTTATGGCGCGGCTCTCTCTTACGCAGCCGGCCACCTATTTCGGCTCCCTTGCCTATCTCATTCTCAGTATCTGCATCATCGGCTTCGGTGTAACACTGTATCTCATGCCGAAGCTCATTCCCATGCCCGGCGAGGGCCTTGCGGAGGCGATTTCCAAAAAAACCGGCAAGGCCTTCGGTGACTGCAAGACAATCGTGGATGTATCGCTTATCCTGATTGCGCTTATATTGCAGCTTCTCTTCCTCGGCGGCTTTTCCTCCTTCACCGGAGACAAGGTGGTGGTGCGGGAGGGCACGGTGCTTTCGGCCGTTCTCGTAGGACAGACGGTAAAATTCTTCCGCACAAAGGTGTTTACAAAGCCAATCGTCTGAGAAGCAAAAAAATAAGCGGCATGAAACCATGCCGCTTTCGCTATTTCCGGAATTTACGGTTACTCCAGATGGCTGAGGATATATTGCTTTACGCCCTCCAGACGGCTGTTTTTCCAGCCGCCCTTTTCCGCCTGCGCCGCATAGGGGACGATGACGGAAAGGTCCATATGCTCTCCCTTGAAGTAGCCGTCCGGCTCTTCGGAATAATAGTAGGCATCCCAGACCTGTTGCGGAGCATTTTTAAAGCGTTCCGGCTCCAGATAAATCATCTTCCTGCGCTCATCGGCCAGGAAGGCGGCAGAGGCCAGGGGGCTCAGCAGCGCATATTCCGCTGCGGACACATCCGCAAATATGGCCGGAAGGGGTCCTTCTGTGATGCGCTCCTCACCCCGGAGGATTTTTGTGCCGAGGGCTTCAAAGCGCAGCTCCTTCTCCGTAAAGATGAGCTTTAACAGCACACCCTCATCGGTATGGGCGTGGGCCCGCTGATAATCGGTATCGAAGATGAAGTTGCCGAGACTGTAGAAAATCGCCTTTCCGTCGGGGAAGGTCTCGTAATTTTCCGGCACATGGGGATGGTGCGCCACAACGGCATCCGCGCCCAGCTCCAAAAATTTCAGATACCGTTCCCGGGTATAGGGATTGGGCAGGCAGGCAAATTCCTCGCCCCCGTGGCTGACCACCACGCACCAGCGGCACTTTTGCTTGATTTCCCGGATGCGCTTCTCTATCAGAGAAAAGTCGTTCCAGCGGAAAATGCCCGGCTCGGTGGCCGTAGCGGGAATACACTCATTGAGATAGCTTACACCGAACATGCCGATGCCGCCCGCTTCATCGATATAAACCGGCTCCGAGGCCTCGGTTTCGTTATTTCCGCCGCCGAAGGTCCGGCAGCCGAGGGATGCGGCGATGGCGCGGGTGCTGTTGAGCCCCTCGGCGCCGGCATCCATGGTATGGTTGTTGCCGATGCTCCAGATATCCGCCTGCATCCGCTGCAGCGCGCAGGTGGCCGCCGGGTTCATGCTGTGGAAGAACACGCCGTGGCTGCCGTTGTCGTTGGCATCTATGACGGCTGCCTCCACATTGGCTACCACATGGTCCGCGCTGTGCAGAAAGCCGAGAACACTCTCGGAAAACAGAGCCGGGTCCGTCCAGCGGCCCTGCATATATTTATCAAAACCGATATCCCCCGTAAACACTACGGAGCATGTTTCCTTACTCATCTTGTTTCTCCTATTTTAATCGTTTCAGTGTTTCAAGAACCAGCCGCCAGATGCGCATCGCGGAGGCAATGTGCAGCCGTTCGCGGGGCGTGTGGATATCCGTAAGATCCGGTCCGATGGAGATGCAGTCCAGCCCCGGCAGCTTTCCGGCCAGCACGCCGCACTCCAGCCCCGCATGCAGGGCGGAAATCACGGGTTCCTCCCCGTAAACCTTCCGGAACGCCTCCACCATCACCTCCCGCAGCGGGGAATGGGCTCTGTATTCCCAGGCGGAATTGGTGACGGGCTTTTGCACCGTGCCGCCGAGGGTCACCGCCAGCAGCTCAATGCGGTCGGCCGTCTCATCCCGCTGGGAGTTTACGGAGGAGCGCACCATAAAGCTTGCCTTCACGCAAGCTCCCTCCGTGGACACCACACCGAGGTTGGTGGAGGTCTGCACAAGCCCCTCCACATCGGCGCTCATCATCTGGACGGCGTTCGGCGCGCAGAACAAAAAGCAGGCAATGCGCTGCGTTGCTCCGGCGTCAAAGGGGCATATATCGCTTGCGGCTTTTTCCGCCGTAATCTCTATGCCGCCGTCTGCGGTGGCGAACTCCGCCTGCAGCGTGGCGGTAAGCTCCGCCGCCGCTTTGATAACGGTATCGGCATCCGCTGCCGCCAGCAGCGCCTCCGCCTCCCGGGGAATGGCGTTATCCTTGCTGCCGCCCTTTACGGTAATCAGCCGCAGCTCCGTCTGCCGGGAAAGCACGCACAGAGCGCGCCCCATGAGGATATTCGCATTGGCGCGGCATTTGTGGATTTCCTCGCCGGAATGCCCGCCCTGCAGTCCCCGGACGGTGAGCTTCAGAGCCTCGCCCGTAAAGGGAACGCGGCTGCCGGTAAAGGATGCGATAAGCCGGGTAGAGCCGGCGCAGCTGACGGTGAAGATTTTATCCGCCTCGGAATCGAGGTTCAGAAGATAGCGGGCGTGCAGGTCGGAAGCATCCAGCGCCCGGGCGCCCGTCATGCCCACCTCCTCGTCCACGGTGAACAGGCATTCCAGCGGCCCGTGGGGAATATCCTCCGCGTCCAGAATGGCCAGTCCCATGGCCACGGCAATGCCGTCATCGCCGCCCAGCGTGGTGCCGCGCGCGCCCACGATATCGCCCTCGGTAAACAGGGAAAGCCCCTCCGTTTCCATATCGATGGGGCAGTCCGGCTCCTATTCGCAGACCATATCCATATGCCCCTGCAGATTAACGGTGGGGGCATTCTCATAGCCCGCTGTGGCCGGCTTGAAAATAACAACATTGCCGGTGGCATCCTGCCGGTATTTCAGTCCCCGCGCGCGGGCAAAATCCGCCAGATAATTGCTTATGGCGCCTGTGTGGAAGGAGCCGTGGGGAATAGCGCAAAGCTCCTCGAAAAAACGGTATACATTTTTGGGCTCCAGCCCCGATAATACAGCCATACTGTGAATCCTCCTCAGTCAAAAGAGATAATTTCCTTTGTGCGTTCAAATTCGCCGTAGGTAAGGCCCCGGCCGTCCAGCTCCATTTCCCCGACCTGATTGTCGTAGGGGTCCGCCCGAAAGCCCGTCATAGGCACGGTGAAATCCGTCTGGAAGGCATTGTTCGCCACCATGCGGAAGGGGTCGATATTGCCGAAATAGAACTGCCGCCGTTCCTCATTGCCGGCGCGTACGGCCCCCACGCCGAAGGAGGGGTCCGCATACAGCCAGCCGTAGGGCGCAGCATAAAAACGAATCCAGTCATGGGCGCCGATAAAATCCGGCTCCGCCACAAGGCCGCTCTGCCACTCGGCGGGAATGCCCGCGCAGCGGCACAGGGTCATAAAGAGAAGGGCCAGAACGCCGCAGTCCCCGGTTCTGTTCCGCGCACCCGTCTCGGCGATGCTTTCGAGGGTGAAATAGGCGGGCATGAACGAATAAAACATGTGCGTTGTGATGTAGTCATAGAAGGCGCGGGCCTTTTCCACAGGCCCCTTTTTCCCGGCGGAAAGCTCTGCCGCAAGGGTGCGGATATAGGGTGTGAACATGACATGGGGCGCAATTTCCCCGGTGCAGAAGTCCGGCTGCGCAGCATCGGGCGCGGTCATGCCTGCGGTATCGTGAAAGACGGCCGTGCTGCGGTAGGTATACTCCACCGCAAAGGTCCGGTTCTGCTGCAGTACGGCATCAAAGCACACGGTACGCTGGGGCGCATCGGCGGGCGCCACGGAGGCGGCCGGGTCCGCACAGGAAATCTTTATTTCGCTTTGCGAAGCGCAGTCCGCCGGAACGGGCAGCCAAGCGCGGATATGGGCGCCCGGGGTGAAGAGGGCATCCTTCAAACGCACGGAGGAACGGATGCAGATGGTATGAGAATCGCTCCCCCGGGTTTTTATGGTGCGCATGGCGGCGTTGAGAACGCTGTTGGCCTGAGAGGCGGCGGTAGCGCTTTCCACACCGGGCAGCGTAACGCCCGCGCGGGCGGCAAAGGCCGGGTCGGTCTTGCAGACACTGGAGAAGAAGCGGTCAAAATAGCGTTTTTCCCCGTTCAGAAACAGCCAGCCGATTTTGCCCTCCGCCGTGAGCGCATCAAACTCCGCTTCGGTAAAGGAGGGAATATGCTGCCGGCATTCCGCCAGCGCCTCGGCGCGGGTAAGGGGAAAATCCTCCGGAATGCGCCGCAGCATCTCCCGCTGCGCCGTAAGTGCCTCCAGCATAGACCCCGGAAGCTTTTTTTCCTGCAGGCGCAAATCTATCAGCCGAATGGCTTCCTCCAGATAGCCCGCTGCCTTCAGGCGGGCAATATCGTCAGGCAGGTCGCAGCAGAGGCGGCGAAAGGTATCGTTCAGATTCATAAGCATATATTGGCGAATGCAGTGGGAGTGTATCAGAAAAGCGCGCCACAAGAAGCATGACGCGCTCTGCTACGATAATAAAGATGAACTAATGAACAAACAGCTTCAGTATGGCGCCCATGCCGAGACCGGCAAAGTTGCCTACAGCCGCGCCGAGAACGCCCATCAGAACACCGATACCGGCATAGGAGGAGTTGTACGCGGTAGCGATGATGGGAGCGGAGGCGGCGCCGCCGATGTTTGCCACGGAAGCCGTGGAGACCATGCACAGATCCCAATGGAAGAGCTTGGAGAGCAGGAACATGAGAACGGTGTGGACAGCGAGAATGAGAACGCCGTAGAGTACCCATGCCGGCGCTTCAATAAGGGCGTTGAGGGGCGCCTGTGTAGCCAGCAGGGAAACAACGGTATACAGAAGCACCGTGGAGAGCTCTTCCACCGCGGGGAGCTTGCCGAGGGGCGTCAGGGCGCAGACAAGACCAAGGATGGTCACAAACAGCGTGGTGCAGGTGCCCTTATCGAACATGCTCAGGCCGATGCTCTTGAGGCCGGTGTTCATAGCGGCGCCGACACTCTGAGACAGGGCGGAAACGATGAACGCAAGACCGATGAGGAAAATCCAGTCACCGGCGGTGGCATGCTTCTTTTCACCGGCTACCTCTTTATTAGCGGTAGCGGCCAGCTCCTGCAGCTTGGAGGTATCCGCCTTGGTGGCCTTGTCCCACTTGGGCGCAATCTTCACGGCAAAGAGCAGCAGCGCAATCCATACGGAATAGCACACGGTATCCAGCGCCAGCGCGCAGGCATAGGCGCCGCTGTCTACGGGCAGAGCCTCGCCCATAGCAGCCATGTTGGCAGAGCCGCCGACCCAGGAGGCATACAGAGCCGCCGTAGCGCCCCAGGTAGTCTCGGCACCGCCGAGGGCCTTGGCAAGCAGCGGATAGAACACAACAAAGCCGATGGCCAGCGTGACGGAGCCGCCGAGGAAGATGGCAATCAGGCGGCCGCCGAGCTTGGCAAGCTTGCGGAAGTCGCAGCGGAGCAGCATAACGAAAATCATGCCGTACAGCAGGTTATTCTTGAGGGAAGAATATGCATTATCGCAGGCCTCGCTCTTATAAAGACCCAGCGTGCAAAACACCATGTGCAGCACATAAATCCATACAAGGGGCGGAACGATATTGAAAATCTTCCACTTGGTATACTTCTGAAGCGCGAGCAGACCGCCTGCCACAATCATCAGAAAGGCGATGAAGGTAAAGCCATTGGTAATGGGTTGCATAAAAAACACCTCTTTTTCCTTATTTATTCCGTATCCGTCCGGGTCCCCTCCTCCCGCAGCGGATGCTTTTTGTCATTTTAATCTCTTTACACGCAATTATCAATAGGAAATTTCCGAAAACGCATCGGGAAGCAGGCATCAAAAAAGGACCCGGAGGTCCTTAAAACAGGCAAAAGCAGTATTTCTCAGCCGATGACCGCCTTGTGGAAAACCTTCTTGCCCTTTTTGATGACGGCGCCGCTCTGCAGCTTTTCAAGGCTTACGGTATAGGTAAAATCGGGTACCTTTTCGCCGTCCACGGAAACGCCGCCCTGCTTTATGAGCGTGCGCCCCTCGCTCTTGCTGGCAATAAGGGAGCATTTGAGCATAAGGTCAAGGATGGAGAGACCCTCGGCGGGAACCTCATCGGCGGCAAGGGTTGTGGTGGGCATGTTGGCATCGTCCCCGGCGCCGGAGAAGAGCGCCCGCGCAGCCGCCCGGGCCTTGTCCGCCTCCTCGGGCCCGTGCACCAGCGCGGTAAGCTCGTAGGCAAGGATTTCCTTCTTTTCGTTGATGCGGCTGCCGTCCCACTGCTCCATGGCATCGATTTCGGAAAGCGGCAGGAAGGTGAGCATACGGATGCACTTCATTACATCCGCATCGGCGATATTGCGCCAGTACTGGAAGAACTCAAACGGAGAGGTCTTTTCCGGGTCAAGCCATACGGCGCCCTTTTCGGTCTTGCCCATCTTCTTGCCCTCGCTGTTGAGGAGCAGGGTGATGGTCATGGACTCAGCAGTGGAATCCTCCTCGCTGTAGCCCAGCTTGCGGCGGATAAGCTCGCGCCCGCCCAGCATGTTGCTCCACTGGTCGTCGCCGCCGAACTGCAGGTTGCAGCCGTATTTCTTGTAGAGCACATAGAAATCGTAGCTCTGCATAATCATATAGTTGAATTCGAGGAAGCTGAGTCCCTTCTCCATACGCTGCTTGTAGCATTCCGCCCGCAGCATGTTGTTGACGGAGAAGTGGGGGCCCACCTCCCGGAGAAGCTCCACATAGTTAAGGTTCAGCAGCCAGTCCGCGTTGTTGACCATGAGGGCCTTTCCGTCGGAAAAATCGATGAAGCGCTCCATCTGCTTCTTGAAGCATTCGATATTGTGGTTGATGGTATCCTTCACCATCATCGGGCGCATATCCGTCTTGCCGGAGGGATCGCCGATCATGCCGGTGCCGCCGCCCAAAAGGGCAATGGGCTTGTTGCCGGCCATCTGCAGCCTGCGCATGAGACAGAGCGCCATAAAATGCCCTACATGCAGGGAGTCCGCCGTGGGGTCAAAACCGATATAGAAGGTGGCAAGGCCGTTGTTGATAAGGTTGCGGACCTTTTCCTCGTTCGTAACCTGCGCAATAAGACCGCGCGCTTTGAGCTCTTCGTAAATCTGCATCCGAAAACTACCTCATTATTTAGTATCTAAGCAACCTTACCACCGTTGCGGCATGATTGCAAGAAAAAAAAGAAAAAACCGTAAAAAATCCGTCATACTGTGCTATACTTGCATTATGGAAGCACTGATTAATTCACTCGTGCTGCATAAACTGCCAATTTTCCCCGCA
>R15__coassemble_1349_pt1 | contig 12583 bp, 7 predicted proteins | sample R15__metabat2_low_PE_046 | metagenome-assembled genome bin R15
ACCAAGGGCGAGGATGAGAAGAAGGGCGATGTTATTCCGGACGGCGCTTCCACCGACGGCGGCGAAATCGCCCTCGGCCGCAACATCCTCATAGGCTTTATGACCTGGGAGGGATATAACTACGAGGATGCCGTTCTGATTTCCGAAAAGCTGGTCAAGGAGGATGCCTATACCTCCATCCATATTGAGGAGCATGAAATCGAGGCGCGGGATACGAAGCTCGGGCCCGAGGAAATTACAAGAGATATTCCGAACATCGGCGAGGATGCGCTGAGCCAGCTGGACGAGAACGGTATTATCCGTCCCGGCGCCGAGGTTCGTGCGGGCGATATCCTTGTGGGCAAGGTTACCCCGAAGGGTGAAACCGACCAGTCCGCCGAGGAGCGGCTGCTCCGCGCCATCTTCGGCGATAAGGCCAAGGATGTCCGTGATACCTCTCTGCGCGTACCCCACGGCGAAGGCGGCGTGGTGGTGGATGTAAAGGTATTCACCCGTGAAAATAAAGATGAACTGGCTCCCGGTGTCAACCGGATGGTGCGTGTGTATATTGCCCAGAAGCGCAAAATCAGCGTGGGCGACAAGATGGCGGGCCGCCACGGCAACAAGGGTGTTATTTCCCGCATTCTGCCGGAGGAGGATATGCCCTTCCTGCCCGACGGCACACCGCTGCAGATTGTGCTGAACCCCCTGGGCGTGCCTTCCCGTATGAATATCGGGCAGGTGCTGGAGCTGCATCTGGGCATGGCGTGCAAGAAGCTGGGCATTGAGATTGCGACCCCGGTCTTTGACGGCGCCTCCGAGCAGGATATCAAGGAGCTGCTGACGGCGGCGGGCTGCGATGAGGACGGAAAGACCGTTCTGTATGACGGCCGTACCGGCGAGCCCTTTGAAAACCGCATCTCCGTAGGCTATATGTACTATCTCAAGCTCCACCATCTGGTGGACGATAAGATTCACGCCCGCAGCACGGGCCCGTACGGCATGGTGACCCAGCAGCCTCTCGGCGGCAAGGCCCAGTTCGGCGGCCAGCGCTTCGGCGAGATGGAGGTCTGGGCTCTGGAAGCCTACGGCGCGGCGAATGTGCTGCAGGAAATTCTGACCGTGAAGTCCGATGATGTGGTGGGTCGTGTCAAGACCTACGAGAGCATTGTCAAGGGCGAGAATGTAAAGGCGGCCGGTGTGCCCGAGTCCTTCAAGGTGCTCATCAAGGAGCTGCAGAGCCTTGCGCTGGATATCAAGATGCTGGATAAGAACCGCAACGAGATTGAGCTTACGGAGGATGACGAGGACGAATACCGTCCGATGGATATCAACAGCATCACCGAGGATGACGAGCTGTCCGAGCCGGGCGAAACCGAAGAAGAAACGATTGTCGCGGATGACCTTGACTTTGACGAGGACGAGGACTTCGACGAGTTCGATGAGGATGAGGACGAGGATGCCCCCGGCGTACTGCTGGAGGACACCTCCGATTTGGGCGACCTTGATTAAAAAAGGAGCGTGCAGAGTATGTTTGATTTGAGTGAATTTGACGCATTGCAGATTGGTCTCGCTTCCCCCGAGATGATTCTGTCCTGGTCCCACGGCGAGGTAAAAAAGCCGGAGACCATCAACTACCGTACGCTGAAGCCGGAGCGGGACGGCCTGTTCTGCGAGCGGATTTTCGGGCCTACCAAGGACTGGGAATGCCACTGCGGCAGATATAAGAAGGGCCGTTTCAAGGGCATCGTCTGCGAAAAGTGCGGCGTGGAGGTAACCCGCTCCAAGGTAAGAAGAGAGCGCATGGGGCATATCGAGCTGGCTGTGCCGGTTTCCCACATCTGGTACTTCAAGGGCATTCCCTGCCGGATGAAGATGCTGCTCGACATGAGTCCGAGAGAGCTGGAGCAGGTGCTCTATTTTGCCGCCTATGTGGTGACGGATCCCGGCGAAACCCCGCTTCGCAAGAAGCAGGTGCTTTCCGAAAAGGAATACCGGGAGTACCGGGAGCAGTTCGGCCCCAAGAGCTTCAAGGCCGGTATGGGCGCCGAGGCTATTCGTGAGCTGCTGGCGGAAATTGATTTGCCGAGTCTGGAAAAGGAGCTCCGGGACGAGGTGGATAATGCCGGCGGGCAGAAGCGTATCAATGCCATCAAGCGGCTGGAGGTTGTGGAGGCTTTCATCAAGAGCGGCAATCGCCCCGAATGGATTATTCTCACCGAGCTGCCGGTTATTCCGCCGGATTTACGGCCTATGGTGCAGCTGGACGGCGGCCGGTTCGCCACCAGCGATTTAAACGACCTTTACCGCCGTGTCATCACCCGCAACAACCGCCTGAAGCGGCTGCTGGAGCTGCGCGCGCCGGACATTATCGTCCGCAATGAAAAGCGTATGCTGCAGGAGGCGGTGGACTCCCTGATCGATAACGGCCGCCGCTCCCGCCCCGTGACGGGTCCCGGCAACCGTGCTTTAAAATCCCTTTCCGATATGCTCCGCGGCAAGCAGGGCCGGTTCCGTCAGAACCTGCTCGGCAAGCGCGTGGACTATTCCGGCCGTTCCGTTATCGTGGTAGGACCGGAGCTGAAGATGTATCAGTGCGGCCTTCCGAAGGAAATGGCGCTGGAGCTGTTCAAGCCCTTTGTGATGAAGAAGCTTGTGAAGGACGGCTTTGCCCAGAACGTCAAGGGCGCCAAGCGTATGGTGGAACGGGCCGCCACCGAGGTGTGGGGCGTGCTGGAGGATGTCATTAAAGACCATCCCGTGCTGCTCAACCGTGCGCCTACACTGCACCGTCTCGGCATTCAGGCCTTTGAGCCGGTGCTGGTAGAGGGTCGCGCCATCAAGCTCCATCCCCTTGCCTGTACCGCCTTCAACGCGGACTTTGACGGCGACCAGATGGCTGTGCACGTACCCCTTTCCGTAGAGGCGCAGGCGGAAGCGCGCTTCCTCATGCTCTCTGCCAACAATATCCTCAAGCCCCAGGACGGCCGCCCCGTTGTCTGTCCCACGCAGGATATGGTTATCGGCTGCTATTACCTTACGCAGCAGCGTAAAACCACCGATACCTATACCGCCAAGGGCGAGGGCAAGGCGTTCTCCTCCGAGGATGAGGCCATCATGGCGTACCAGACCGGTGCGTGCGGTCTGCAGTCCGTGGTGAAAATCCGCGTGGAGCGGGAGTGGGAAGGCAAAACCTATGCAAAGGTCATCGAGACCAGCATCGGCCGGCTGATTTTCAACAACGCCGTGCCGCAGGATCTCGGTTTTGTGGAAAGACATACCGCTGACGATGCCTTCAAGCTGGAGGTAGATTTCCTCGTCAAGAAGAAGGATCTCGGCAACATCGTGGATAAATGCTACCGCAAGCACGGTCCCACGATTACCAGCGAGGTGCTGGACAGAATCAAGGCGCTGGGCTATAAATACTCCACCAAGGCCGGCATCACCGTCAGCTATATGGATATCAAGGTGCCTGCCGAGAAGAAGCAGTTCATCGCCAGCGCCGAAAAGAAGGTTGTGGAAATTGAAGATTTGTTCCACATGGGTCTGCTTTCCAACAAGGAGCGCCGGGACAATGTCATCGGTGTCTGGGAAAAGACCACGGAGGATGTTACCAACGCGCTGCTCGGCTCCATGGACCCGTACAACAACATCAACATGATGGCGGACTCCGGTGCCCGTGGCAGCAAGCAGCAGATTCGTCAGCTGGCCGGTATGCGCGGTCTGATGGCCGACCCGTCCGGTCAGGTCATCGAGGTGCCTATCCGCGCAAACTTCCGCGAAGGTCTTACCGTACTGGAGTTCTTCATCTCCTCCCACGGCGCCAGAAAGGGTCTGGCCGATACGGCTCTGCGAACCGCAGACTCCGGCTACCTGACAAGACGACTTGTGGATGTTTCGCAGGATGTAATCGTGCGTGAAATCGACTGCTTCGCCTCGAGAAACGATACGCCCAAGGGCATGTGGATTGAAGCGCTCATGGAGGGCAACAAGCCCGTGGAGAGTCTCGACCAGCGTGTTCTCGGCCGCTATGTCATCGAGGATGTCATTCATCCCGAAACCGGCGAGGTCATCGTTCCGGCGGATACCATGGTAACCTTCGAGCAGGCGGATGCCATCAAGAAGGCGGGCATCGAGCGGGTGCACTGCCGCAGTGTCTTTACCTGCCGCACCGAGCACGGCGTTTGCGCCAAGTGCTACGGCAACAACCTGGCTACCGGCGGCAATGTGGAAATCGGCGAGGCCATCGGCATCATCGCCGCGCAGGCCATCGGCGAACCGGGCACGCAGCTGACCATGCGTACCTTCCATACCGGCGGCGTTGCTTCCGCTGAGGATATTACCCAGGGTCTTCCCCGTGTCGAGGAGCTTTTCGAGGCGAGAAAGCCCAAAGGCCAGGCGGTCATTACGGAAATCGGCGGTACCTATCACTTTGATGAGGAGAAACGCCGCGCCTATATCTCCAACGAGGACGGTGAGGCGGTGGATTACCACATTGCCTTCGGTTCCAAGATGAAGGTGAAGGACGGTGATACCGTGGAGGCCGGTCAGGCGCTGACAGAGGGCTCCATCAACCCCAACGATATTCTCCGTATTCTCGGCGTCAAGGGCGTACAGGCCTATCTGCTCAAGGAAGTGCAGAGTGTGTACCGCGACCAGGGCGTGGAAATTGCGGATAAGCATATTGAGGTCATCATTCGCCAGATGCTGCGCAAGGTGCAGATTGAGGATGCCGGTGATACCACGCTGCTTCCCGGCGAGCTCTGCGACATCTTCCAGTTTGAGGAAGAGAACGAGCGCGTGCTGACGGCGAATCCCGACGGCCGTCCTGCCATTGCCAAGCGGAAGCTGCTGGGCATTACCAAGGCTGCGCTGGCTACGGAATCGTTCCTCTCCGCCGCCTCCTTCCAGGAGACTACGCGTGTGCTGACCGAGGCTGCCATCAAGGGCCGCATCGATCCGCTGCTCGGCCTCAAGGAGAATGTCATCATCGGCAAGCAGATTCCCGCCGGCATCGGTCTGAGACGCTACTGGGATATCGATGTGAAGGAAAAGGAAACCTACGAGGGCTGATAGATTACGGTGCCTCGCTCTTGCATCGGGAGCGGGGCATCTTTTTAGAGTAAAATAAGAGGTGTGATTTTATGCTGGAAAACTGTTCTCTGCGCGGTACAAAAACCTGCGCCATGCTGCATATGCCGGACTGCAAGGACTGCCCTGCCGCAAACGGAACCGACCCGGAAAAAATAGCTGCCACCGTAGCCCGCTTTGAAGAAGCGACGGCCGGGGCGGATATTGCGGCGTTGCTGACAAAGGACGAATGCGAGCTCTGCCTTTCCGAAAAAAAACAGAAGGAGGGCTATGTTATCTATGACCTTGGACATGTGGCCGAAAAGCAGCCGGAAAGGGAGGACTGGAAAAAGCTTTTCCACGCCCGCGGACCGGAATTTGACTTCCTGCTTCCGCTGCAGCTGCCTGTCTGCCCGACCTGCCGCAAGCGGCTGTGGTGGTCCCGCTATGTTGTCACGGTTGTTACGCTTGCGGTGCTGGCCATAGTACTGCCGTTCATCAGCTTCTTGTCCCCGTCCGAAAAGCTGCGCGCCGTCAGCCGCCTTCTGCCGCTCGGCCTTGCCGTTGCAGCTCTGCTGATTGGCCTTATCGGCGGTAAAATTTTAAGAAAATGTCTCCTCCGCCGCTGGGAGAAGGAATCCCTGCTGGATGTGAGAAAGCATCCCGCTGCGGATATGCTGCTGAAAAACGGCTGGCGCCCCGTTATACAGGACAGCGGGAAAATGCCCTCCGTTATGTATACGAAAAAAGCGCTGTCCCGCGGCCTCGGTACCGCGCCGATGGCGGAGTAAACCGATTAACACAAATTTCCCGATTTATCATCGGTAAGCCTTCAAAAGCTGCCTTTGTATCTGCCGGAAACGGCTCCGGCAGTGCGCCGCCGGAGATTCCATTAACAGAATTATTGCCGCCGCCTCACTTTCGGGGCGGCGTTGATATTATACTGAACCTCCACAGAATGAATTTTATCCAAGAAAATTTCGGCATCGATGTATAAATATTCCAAAATGGGAATTAAATCAATGTAATCCTCAATAGGCTTATCCGAATAAGCATAATTAGCCAGCACTATAAGATAACCATGATCCCATGCGACGATGCTGTCTATCTTTTTCAAGCTGTATGGTCCCTTGAAACGGATAGTACGACCTCCATAGGAGAATGAAATCATATCACCCTGGTTCGAAATATAAGCAGTTCCTTTTTCGGAAGATATTGAATTTTTGCAAGAAATAGATTTATTCATAAACACAGTCATTTTACCATGCGGCCGAAAAAAGGACAAGAGCACAACCAAAAACCGGAGGCTTGCGCCTCCGGTCACGGAAAATCAGATGGGGAGCATCAATCGAAGCTCTGCTCGGTACGCTCGATAATCTCGTTCTGCAGAGCGTTATCGAGGTTACGGAAGTAGTCGGAATAGCCGGCCACACGGACGATGAGGTCCTTGTATTCTTCCGGATGTGCCTTGGCATCCTGCAGCGTAGCACGGTCAATAACATTGAACTGCATGTGGTGACCGCCCATGGCAAAGTAGGAACGGATAAGGGCGGCGAGGTTGTCAATGCCCTCCTGCCCGGAAATGGCCTTCGGGGTGAACTTCTGGTTCAGCAGCGTGCCGCCGGTGGTGCAGTGATCCATCTTGGCGCAGGACTTGGCTACTGCCGTAGGACCGTTGGTATCGGCGCCCTTCTCAGGGGAGATGCCCTCGGATACGGGCTTATGGGCCAGACGGCCGTTGGGGCTGGCAATCATCACATCACCGAAGTAGACATGGCAGGTGGTGGGCAGCATATCCACATGATAGTCGCCGCCGCGCAGGTTCTTCCGGCCGGTGATATAGTCTCTGTATTCGTTGAATACGGAGAGCATGATGGAATCCGCATAGTCATCGTCATTGCCGTATTTCGGGGTCTTGTTGTGTACCAGATTATAGATTTCCGGGTGCCCCTCGAAGTTGTCATGCATAGCATCCAGCAGCTCCTGCATGGAGAACTTCTTATGGTCATAGATATTGTACTTGATGGCGGCGAGACAGTCGGTGATGGTGCCGATACCAACGCCCTGAATGTAGGTGGTGTTGTACCGCGCGCCGCCCGCGTTGTAGTCCTTACCCTTCTTGATGCAGTCATCGGTGCAGATGGAGAGGAAGGGAGCCGGCATCATTTCCATAAAGACCTTCTCGATGATGAGGTTGCCGCGAATCTTGACATCGATGGCATGGCGGAGCTGGGTCCGGAAGGCCTCGAAGAGCTCGTCATAGGTCTTGAACTCGGTGGGGTCGCCGGTCTTGGGGCCGATCTGCTTCTTGGACATCGGGTCAAAGCCATTGTGCAGCGCGAGCTCCAGGCACTTGGGGATATTCATATAGCCGGTGAGCCAGTAAGCTTCCGTGCCCCAGGCGCCGGTTTCCACGCAGCCGGAGGAACCGGAGTTACGGGCATCGATGATGCTCTTGCCCTGCCCTAGCATCTCCTGAATGATTTCATCGGTATTGTAAATGGCCGGCTGCCCCCAGCCCTGACGGGCGATTTCACAGGCGCGCTTCAGGAACTTATCGGGGGTCTGGGAGGAAATCTGTACATTGGAGTTGGGCTGGTTCTGGCGCATATCCTCCATACAGTCGAGGATGAGGTAGGAAACCTCATTGACACCGTCCTTACCCTGCTCGGTAAGACCGCCGGAGTTGATGTTGGCAAAGTCTACATAGGTGCCGGACTCCTTCAGCGTAACGCCTACCTTGACGGGGGCGGGGGAGTTGAAGAGCTTGACCCACAGGCACTCCAGAAGCTCCAGCGCTCTGGTATCATCGAGAATGCCGGCAGCGGTATCTTTGCGGTAGAAGGGAATCAGATGCTGGTCAAGACGGCCGGGGGTGAAGGCATCCCAGGGGTTGAGCTCGGTGGTGACGCCGAGGTGCGTGAACCAGTACATCTGCAGCGCCTGCCAGTAGGTCCGGGGCTTTTCGGCGGGAACGACGGCGCAGTTGGCGGCAATCTGCTCCAGCTCTGCCTTACGGACCGGGTCGGTGCAGGCGGCAGCCCTTTCGAGAGCCAGGTCATGGTACCGTTTGCCGAGGATGATGATGGCATCGCAGCAGATATCCATGGCGCGGAGCTCCTGCTCCTTATCGTAAGCATCGGGATCGCAGAAGTAATCGAGCTTTTCGATAGCTTCGGCAATTTCCTTCTTATAATCGTTATAGCCCTTGATGTAGAAGTTCTTGCCGCCGGCGGTGTGTCCGGGGCCGCGCTGCTCCATGAACTCGGTGAACATACCGTTGAAATAATAGGTACGCCATTCCTCGGTCTGGGAAGCGAGCAGACGGTCTCTGGTGGCCTTGCCCTTCCAATAGGGGATGATGATGTCCTTCTGCTGTTCAAACTGCTCCGGCGTTACGGTGAAATTGACCAGAGCACGGTCATTCATCGCGCGCATATCGTCCAGCGTGTGGCAGCAAAGCTCGGGGAAGGTGGGGGAGCACTGGGGATCCACACCCTTTTCACCGACGAGCAGCTCGTCCTCGCCGAGATACAAATCCTTCCGGGAGAAGTATTCCCTGAGAACCATAGCGCGAAGAACGGGAACGGAAACCTTGCCCTCCCACTCTTTGTATACCTCGGTCTCAATCAGCGCTCTCTGCAGATCCAGATGGGGCTGGGTCTCGTGAGAAATCCTTCTGAGTCTCTTAATCCTTTCGGTACAGCCGCGGTTATAGTCCTTTTTCAGGGCTTCCGGCGTGGTCATGCTGAAAGAAGTGTCACAGGCACATCCTGCCATTGCGTTATCCTCCTATTTTCGTATTGCTAAATCCGTTGGAAACAAAAATTGATTTATAATGCGCCATGTCCTCGGCGGAGGGCACGGTCATGCCGGATTCATCATAGGGACGGTCGAGATTGAAATACTTGCTTTTGCCGATATCGTGGTACGGCAAAAGATTAATCTGCTTCGGCCGGACATCGTTTTCCTTCAAAAAGGAAATCACGGATTCAAAAAATGCATCCTCTGCGTTGACGCCGCCGATGGTCGGAATGCGGATATAAATTCCCGCCCCGGCGCGGCTGAGCCGGACGATATTTTCCAGAATAAGAGCATTATCCGTCCCGATATATTTTTTATGCAGCTCCGGGTCCATGAGCTTGATATCCACCATGAACACATCCACATAGGGAAGCAGCCGCTCAAACTTTTCGTAGGGCGCATAGGCGCAGGTATCGATGAAGACGGAAACACCCTCGCGGTGCAGCTTTTTCAGAAGCTGCTCCACAAAGTCGAGATCCATGGCCATGATTTCACCGCCGGAAAGGGTTACGCCGCCGCCGGAACGGTCATAGAACATACGGTCCTTCATGGCTTCAAGGTAAAGCTCCTGCACGGTGTATTCCTTGCCGGCAATCTCCCTTGCTTCGTTCCAGCAGGCATCGGTACAGGCGCCGCAAAGCGCGCACTTGCTTCTGTCGGTGACCGCCTTGCCGTCTTTTATGCTGATACAGCCGTTGGGACAGACATTGACACACCGCCCGCAGCCGGTACATTTGCTGTGATAGGTAATCAGCTCCACATCATAGCGCTGACTTTCCGGATTGTGGCACCATTTGCAGCGAAGCGGACAGCCCTTTACAAAAATAGTGGTACGGACACCGTCCCCGTCATGGGTGGAAAACTTTTGAATATTGAATATTTTCGGAACCGTCACTTGCCTGCCTCCCGCCCGCTGGGCGATAATTATACGACACCTTAAAACACGCTTACATTATAGTTATAGAAAACTGTAAAGTCTACAAAAATAAGAATTATTTGCAATTTTGTTTTTTTATGCACAATGCATTTTTTCTATTGCAACGGGCTTTTTCCATATGCTATAATGCATCCGTGTATCTGTGCATACACATTTGTCAGCACGCACTTTTTCCGGACAACAGAGGTCCGGAAACGGGAAGTAAGGAGTTTTCAAAGGTAGCATGAAGCCGGCGGCGATTTTAGACATAGGTTCCTCCAAGGTGGTTTGCCTTTGCGGCAGCAGGGCAAACGAGGACGGGGTCATTGTACACGGCGCGGGCGTGGCCGCCTGTGAAGGCTTTAGAGACGGGGAGTTCCCCGATAAGGAGAGCCTCCGGTCCGCCATTGTGGATGCGCTGCAGAAGGCAGAGCAGGAAAGCCGTATCCGCATCCGCGATGTGGCTGTTACGGTGCCGGCCTCCTTTACAAAGCTGGTGCTGACCAGCGCCACGGTGGCTATCGGTGAAAATCGCGCGGTGGAAAAGAAGGACATCGATGCCCTTCTGCTTAAAACCTTTGAAAAGTGCGGCAAGCTTCCGGGCTATACCCTCATGCACAGCACACCCGTGTTTTTTCTGGTGGACGGTGTTACCTCCGCCGAGGAGCCGACGGGCATCCGCACGAAGGAGCTCAGCGCCCTGGTTTCGCATATGTTTGCGAAGGAGGAGTTTTTCCGTACCGTATCGGAGGCGCTGGACGATCTGGGCGTGGAGATTTCCATGTGCGTCAGCGCCCAGCTCGGGGAAGCGGTCATGCTCATTCCCGACAAGGAGCGTGTGCGGCCGGCGGTGCTGATTGATGTGGGCTACTACCAGACGGATATTGCCGTGGCGGAAAACGGGGCGCTGACGGGGCTTACCACCATTCCGGTGGGCGGCTTCCACTTTGCAAGTGACCTTGCCTTCGGGCTGGATGTGCCGCTGGAGGCGGCCGAGCAGGCCAAGCGCCGTTTCGTCTTTTCTCTGGAGGAGGATAAGCGGCTGGAGGTTATCCGCACGGCTACCGGCTCCAAAAAGGTTTCCCGCTCCGCCATCTCCTTTATCATCGAGGCCCGGGCGGACGAGTTCAGCAGCCTTATCCGCAAGGAGCTGGAGAACCTGAAAATCAACCTCGATGCAAGGCCGGCCATCTATGTTTCCGGCGGCGGCTTCCTTATGATGCGCGGCGCGCTGGACCACCTCAGGAGCAGCCTGCATGTATCGCTGAAGCGGGATATGCCGTGGACACCCCGCCTGTCCACACCCAACTACTGCAGCGCCTTCGGCGCGCTCGACTTTGTTCTCAAGATGCGCAGCCCCGAGCAGGCGGCGGAAAAAGAAGTATTGGAAACGGGGCAGCTCAATGCGCTCCTGCAAAAAATAAAGAACGTATTCACGAAAAAATAAGGGGGACTATTGTATGTTTGAACAGGATCTTCAGGAAGCTTCCTTTGCCTCTATCAAGGTTATCGGCGTGGGCGGCGCAGGCTGCAACGCGGTGAACCGCATGGTGCAGGAGGGTTTGCAGGGCGTGGAATTCACCGCTATCAATACCGATAAGCAGGCACTTGCCGCCAACAAGGGAGATAACCGCATTCAGATTGGCGAGAAGCTTACGAAGGGTCTCGGCGCAGGCGCTGTCCCCGAGGTAGGCAGAAAGGCCGCAGAGGAAAGCCGCCAGCTGATTGAGGAGTGCCTCAAGGGGGCGGATATGGCGTTTATCACCGCCGGTATGGGCGGCGGCACCGGCACAGGCGCGGCGCCCGTCATCGCCTCCATTGCCAAGGAGCTGGGCATTCTGACCGTCGGCGTGGTAACCAAGCCCTTTTCCTTCGAGGGCAAGGTTCGCTGCCGCAACGCGGAGGAGGGTATTGCCAACCTGAAGAGCTCCGTGGATACGCTTATTATTATTCCGAACGACAAGCTGCTGGCGGGCTGCGGCAACCTTTCTTTGCCCGAATCTCTCCGCAAGGCGGACGATGTGCTGAGCCAGGGCGTGCAGGGTGTATCCGACCTGATTGCCGTGCCGGCCATGATTAACCTCGACTTTGCGGATGTAAAATCCATCATGCAGGAGAAGGGTCTTGCCCATATGGGCATCGGTATGGCCTCCGGCGAGGGGCGCGCCAAGGAAGCGGCCCGGCAGGCGGTGGAAAGCCCCCTCATGGAGACCAGCATCAACGGCGCCCGCGGCATCCTTATGAATATCACCGGCGGCACGGATATGAGCCTGATGGAAATCAACGAGGCGGCGGAGATTATCCGCGCCAATGCCGACCCGGATGCAAACATCATCTTCGGCTCCGATGTGGATGAAACCATGGGCGATGCCATCAAGATTACGGTCATTGCCACGGGCTTTGAGCAGCAGGATGAGAAGCGGCAGGGACGGCAGAGCGCCATTCTCAGCGGCCGCACCGCAGCTTCCCCCACGCCCCGTACCTATGCGGCACCTCAGGAGCCTGCCTATGCAGCGCCTGCCCGCCCCATCTTTTCGGCGGCGGTCGAGGTACCCGCTGAAGCACCGGCAAAGCAGCCCGAACGGCACTATGCGGATGCAGAGCCCGAAATGACCTCCTTCGGAAAGGCAAAGGAGCAGGAAACGGTACTGCCGGCAGATGCGTTTACCGAGAAGGATATCCGCCGGAATTACTCCTCCAAGTCCTCCGGCAAGCTGGAAATCCCCGCTTTCCTCCGCAAATAAGGCGGCTGTGCGGGAACAATACGCATACACGGGCGTCGCATTCTGCGGCGCCTTTTCGATACTTCTGGTT
>R15__coassemble_1477_pt1 | contig 11678 bp, 10 predicted proteins | sample R15__metabat2_low_PE_046 | metagenome-assembled genome bin R15
TTTGTGAAAGGGCACTGACTTCACTGAAATATTTTTGTGAGGAGGCTCCGGATTACCATATTATTGCGGCCGGCAGTCTGCTTGGTGTAGCAGTGAACCGGTCTGAATTTTCATTTCCCGTTGGCAAGGCAGATATCAAAACCATGTATCCGATGGATATAGAGGAATTTATGCTTGCCATGGGAGAGGATGCTCTTGTAGAACAGATTAAAAATTGCTTTGCGGAAAACCGGCCGATGCCTTCTGCACTCCACGATGCGGCTATGCAGCTCTATCGTCAATATCTCGTAATAGGCGGTATGCCGGAGTGTGTCATGCAGTTTGCCGCAACAAAGGATTATACTCTTATCCGTCATGTACAGGATACTGTTCTTACGAGCTACCTTAATGACATGAGTAAGTATAACCAGCTGAACGAAATCAAAAAAACGAGGCTGGTATATGACAATATTACCGTCCAGCTCTCAAAAAAGAATACGCGGTTTCAATATAAGCTGATTAAAAAAGGCGGCCGGGCTTCCGAGTTTGAAAATGCCGTGGAATGGCTCTGCTTATCCGGTATCGTTTCGCGTGTTTATAAGGTGGAACAGATTAGAAAGCCTTTGGAAAACTACCGGGATATTGATGCGTTTAAAATTTATGTATCGGATCTTGGATTATTATGTGCGAAAAAAAATCTGGATGTCAGTGATGTTCTTTATATGGTAGAGGAAATCGATGATTTTAAGGGCGGCATGGCTGAAAACTATGTTCAGGTACAGCTGGCAGCCAATGGCTATACCGGCTATTACTGGGAATCTGAACACACAGCGGAAATTGATTTTATCATTCAGCGCGAAGGACGGCTTATTCCGATTGAGGTGAAGTCTGCCGACAACACCAGAGCAAAAAGCCTGCGCGTCTATATGGATACATATAAGCCGGATTATGCTATCAAGCTCTCCGCTAAAAACTTTGCTTTTGAAAATAATGTAAAAAGCATACCGCTTTATGCGGCATTTTGTATCTGATGCTACTGCTGCATTTCCCTGTGACTGTAGGGAAGTGCTGATTTATTCAGAGTGGCAGCATAAATATGCAAATTTTTCTTGCAGCAAGGAGAAAAATCGCAGGAATAGTGGTGCTATTTCAAGATTTTTCGACACAGCTGCGGGGAAAATTGGCTGTTTATGCAACACGAGTGAATTAATCAGTGCTTCCGTAGGCTTCCACGGTGATGACGGCGCCCTCCCGGGCGCCTTTTTTACACTCGATAAGGGCGGTGACGGCGCGGCCGTTCCGGGTCAGAAGATGGATGCGCTTCGGCGGCAGGCTATAAGTCAGCAGCATATGGGAAAGCGCAGGCAGAGCTTCGGCACGGGCGCAGAGGTACAGCCGGCCTCCGTTTTTAAGCAGCGCGGCGGCGGCCCCGATAAACGGTTCCCGGGAAGAAGTGAACCGCTGTCCCCCGCGTTTTTCATCCACAGGCGCGGTGCCGCCCGAAAAATAGGGCGGATTGCAGGTAACAACGGAAAAGTGCCCTTTGGGAAGAAGCTCTGCGGCGCGGGAAACATCCGCCTCCAGAAAGGGAATCTCCTGCCCGTTCCTTTTTGCGGAGGCGCGGGCCAGCTGCAATACGGCTCCGTCCGTATCCAGTCCCGTGAATGCACAGCCGTACAGGGCGTTTGCATAGATGGCGATAATACCCGTGCCGGTACCGAGATCCACCGCCGTATCCTTTTTCCCCGCACGCATAAAATGAACAAGGCGCACCGGGTCCTCCGTAAAGCAGCCCAGCGCCTTGTCCTGATAGATGCCGTAATTTTCAATACCGAGGCTTTCCCAATGCTCCATATCAGTATTGCCCGATGATGCCGTACTGTATGCCGGTATAGTAATGGGACAGAATCTCCCGGTAGGTGCTGCCCTGCTTGGCCATGCCGTTGGCGCCGCTCTGGCTCATGCCCACACCGTGCCCGTAGCCCTTCGTATGGAAGATGACCTCCGTATCCGTCACCTCAAAGGTAAAGAGGGCGCTGAGAAGGCCGAGGGTTTTTTTCACCTTTGTGCCGGCCGCCTCCGTACCGCCAAGGCGCATACTTTCCACCCGCCCGCTCGGATAGGTGGAGAGGATGGCAATATCCTCCGCCAGCGTTTCCGCCTGTAAATTTGCTTCGGGATAGGCAGCGTTGATTTTCTTGACGAACTCCTCCCGTGAGAAGGTCTTCTGCATATCCTGATACTTATCCTCCTCATAGGGACTTTCCACGGATTTTAAGTAGGGATAGGCATATTTATACACATGGTCGCTGTCCTCCGTCCAACCACCGCTGGAAGCATGGTACATTGCATCGATGGGCTTTCCGTCATAGAGCATCACCTCGCCCGCCGTATCCATGACCGCCTTGCAGATGACGGAATAATAATAGAGATACTCCTCCGGCCAGTTTTCTATGCGCTCCTCCTCGGTTTCAAAGGACTGGCAGCAGCTTGAATCCGTGCACACATCCGCGCCGGGATGCTTGGAGCAGCCGCCGTGCCGTATGGTATACATGGTATAGGTACGGGCTGCCACCGCCTGCGCCTTCACGGCCTCCAGCCTATAGGAGGCAGGCACCTCCCCCGCCACCACGCCGATCATGTACTCCTCAAGGTACATTTCCCGGATTTCATCGTACTCCTTAAAGTAGACCTTCACCTTGGTGTCGTGTACGGAGGTGTATTTTTTGTCCACCGGTATCGGGCTGCGGGTCGGCTTCGGGGTAGGGGTAGCTGTCGGCACCGGAGTGGGCGCCGTCATCAGTCCCGAGGCGCCGGGCATGGCCATTACAATCAGAATGACTGCCAGCGCGCCGACAATAAGCCCCAGCAAAAGGTATACACCGCGCAATATTCTTCTTTTCTTTTTCTTCCTCATGCTTTTAGTATATCGGCTTGAGAAGGGGGAATATACGGGAAAATCGTAAACTTTTTTTATTATTGCCGGAGCGGATTATCTTCCCCTTGCCCGCAGGGCAATCATCAGCACGGTGATGTCCGCCGGGGAAACGCCGGAGATGCGGGAGGCCTGCCCGAGGCTGGCGGGCTTTACGGCCGCAAGCTTCTGCCGGGCTTCGAGCCGCAGTCCATCAAAGTGCATATAGTCCGTATCCTGCGGCAGCGGCATATTTTCAAGGGCCAGCATCCGCTCCACCTGCTCCTGCTGCTTTTCGATATAGCCTGCATAACGGGTCAGCACATCCAGCTGCTCCTCCGTCTCCCTGTCCGCCGGGAGAAGACCGTCCTCCCCGCCGTAGAGCTGCAGAAGGGCGGAATAGGTCACGGCGGGCCGTTTTAGCAGCTCCGAAAGCTTCACCCCCGTCTTCGGCGGGTTCTCCCCTATGCTTTCCAGATATTTTATCAGCTTTTCCTCCGGCGGTACGGTTCTGTCCAGACGGCTGAGCACCGCCTGCACCTTCTCCGTTTTCTTCCGGTAGGCAGCGTACCGCTCATCGGAGATAAGCCCGGTGCGCCGCCCTATTTCAGTCAGCCGGGCATCCGCATTGTCCTGCCGGAGCAGCAGCCGGTACTCGCACCGGCTCGTCATCATGCGGTAGGGCTCCTTCGTCCCCTTCGTCACGAGGTCATCCGCCAGCACGCCGATATAGGCATCGCTGCGCTTGAGCAGCAGCGGCGGCTCGTTTTTTAAATACAGACCTGCGTTGATACCGGCATACAGTCCCTGCGCGGCGGCCTCCTCATAGCCGGAGGTGCCGTTCATCTGCCCGGCGGAATAGAGCCCCTCTATGCCCTTGACAGAGAAGGTCGGTGTCAGCACCAGCGGGTCGATACAGTCATATTCTATGGCGTATCCGTAGCGGAGAATGCGGCAGTCCTCCAGCCCCGGCAGGGTGCGGATCATCTTTTCCTGCACATCCGCCGGCAGGCTGGTGCTCAGCCCCTGCACATACATTTCTCGGGTGGAACGCCCCTCCGGCTCGATAAAAATCTGATGTCTATCCTTATCGGCAAACTTCACCACCTTGTCCTCTATGGAGGGGCAGTAGCGCGTGCCGGTGGCGTGAATTTTTCCGCTGTACATCGGGGAGCGGTCCAGATTGTCCAGAATAATCCGGTGTGTTTGTGTATTTGTATAGGTAAGGTAGCAGGGGTCCTGCTCTATATGCAGCTCCCGGTTCAAAAACGAGAACGCGGGGGTGGGCACATCCCCCTCCTGTATCTGCATCCGCTCATAGTGCAGGGTATCCCCGTGCACCCGCGCCGGGGTGCCCGTCTTGAAGCGCTGCAGCGGAATGCCGAGCCGCGCCAGTCCCTCGGACAGTGTCTCGGAGCGGAGCATGCCGTTAGGGCCGCTCTCCCGGCTGAATTCGCCTATGAGAATCCGCGCCTTCATATATACGCCGGCGCAGAGTATCACCGCCCGGCAGCGGTAGAAAAAGCCCTCCGCCGTTATCACGCCGCTGACACGCCCGTTCTCCGTGGCAATATCCACCGCCTCGCCCTGTATCAGGGTAAGGTTCTGCTTTTTCTCCACCGCCGATTTCATACGCTCATGGTAGCGGCGTTTATCCATCTGCGCCCGCAGGGAATGTACCGCCGGACCCTTGCCCGTGTTGAGCATACGCATCTGAATGAGGGTATCGTCCGCCGCAAGCGCCATTTCGCCGCCAAGCGCGTCTATTTCCCGCACCAGATGCCCCTTGCCCGTGCCGCCGATGGCGGGGTTGCAGGGCATCATGCCGATGCTGTCCAGATTCAAAGTCAGCAGCGCGGTGTTGAGCCCCATGCCGCTCAAGGCGAGCGCCGCCTCCAGCCCCGCATGCCCCGCGCCGATAACCGCCGCGTCAAAGCGGCCGCCCTCCATGGGCGCCGCCGAAATCATAAATGCCATATAGCTTCCTCCGTGAAAGCCGGTTCCTGCCCGGCTTGAAAAGAGAATCTTCGAAAATTCAGCCGCGTTTTACCCCTCCGCCGCCCGGGGCGTGGCGTTGACAACGGGGCGATTTTCCACCGCTGCGGCCAAATCCTCCGGAAGCGGCTCCTCCGGCGGCTCCGTGATATAGATAATATCGGGAATGGTGCGGCTTGACGAGGGGCGGTTCACCCGTTCTCCCGCAAAATACATCTGACTGCTGGCGCCGCCGTCTAAGTTGTAGGCCACGGCGCAGCCGAGGTTTTCCATGATGAGGCTGAGCTGCCGCATCCGCACGCCCTCGGAATAGCCGGACCGGCGCCCGTCCACCACCACAAAGCAATAGTGGCCCGGTTCATAGTAGCCGATGGCGGTGCGGGGATTCAGACCGGTAATGCTGCTGTTGAACTCCTTCTTCGCCGTGCCGTCCGCATTGAGCAGGTTCGGGCCGAAGCAGAAGCTCTGCCACGGATCCAGCGCCGTAATCTCCTCCGGCGTAATCGTTCCGTCCTCGTATACGCGCATTTCGCCCGTTTTGAGAATAACGCAGATATCGTAGCGGTCTGCCTTGGCCGTCCGGTAGACAACGCCGTTGCGCACCACCGTGCCGAAGGTCTTTGCCGCAATATAATCCCCGTTGATGGCAAGAATGGGGCTGTATTTCTTCTGAAAATCCTTCATCGAGGCCGTGTTCTTTGAAACCGGGGTATCCCCCGCCCAGGCCGTACGCAGAGAGCGGATGTCCTGCAGCTTGATGTCCGCCACGAAATAGGCCACGCGTTCGCCGTTCATCCGGGCATTTTCCGTGCGTGTAATCGTGATATCCACCTTTTCGCTGACATAATAGTCCTCCTCCTGCACCACGGTACCGTCATAGGTAAAGGCATCCGGATAGAAGTGGGCGCCCGCCAGCCCGAAGGGCGTTGCCGTGGGCGTGGGGGTCGGCGTGGGCGTGGGTGTCGGAGACGGTGTCGGCGTAGGCGTGGGCGTAGGCTCGGGCGTTATCACGGGGCGGACGGTTGCTTCGGCCGTCGGCGCAGGGGTAACGCTGCGAATGGCTTCCTCCGGGGAAGCGGTCACGCCGCAGCCGCAGAGCAGCAGGAACACCGCCCAGGCATACAGTACCCTTTTCATTTACGCCCGTTTCTCCTTTCCGTCTGTCCCGGAAGCTTCCATTATTCCGTGATAAGGGACATCCGCCGGCTCGTTTCAAACCGCTTTATGCCATCGAGGCTCATCCGGCTGTACACACTATATCATAGAATGTATATCGCCGCAAACGCTCCGGGAATTTATCCGTTATAAATCGGATACCGCTCGCACAGCGCCCGTACCCGCTCCGGCACCTCGCGCCGCGCCTTCCCGTAATCCTCTGCGGCAAGGGCAATCAGGCTGCCCACCTCCCGCATATCCTCCGCCTGAAAGCCGCGGCTGGTAACCGCAGGGCTGCCGAGACGGATGCCGCTTGTCTCCTGCGGAGAACGGGGGTCATTCGGAACGGTGTTCTTGTTGACGGTGATGTGCAGCGCATCCAGCCGCTGCTCAAACTCCTTGCCGGAAAAATCCCTGTCCTTCAAGTCCAGCAGCATCAGGTGGTTATCCGTACCGCCGGAAACGAGGGAAAGACCGTTTTCCAGCAGCGTTTCGGCCAGCGTGGCTGCGTTCGTGCGGATGCGGTGCTGGTAATCCTTGAAGGTGGGGCGGAGCGCCTCCCCGAGAGCCACGGCCTTGGCTGCAATGATATGCATAAGCGGGCCGCCCTGGGTGCCGGGGAAGATGGCGCTGTTGATTTTCTTTGCGATATCCGCATCGTTCGTGAGGATGATGCCGCCCCGGGGGCCGCGCATGGTCTTATGGGTGGTGGTGGTGACCACATCCGCATAGGGCATAGGAGAGGGATGCTCCCCCGCCGCCACAAGGCCGGCGATATGCGCCATATCCACCATCAGATACGCACCCGCCTCATGGGCAATGTCGGCAAAGAGCTTATAGTCGATAAAACGCGGATAGGCCGAAGCTCCGGCAATAATCATCCGCGGGTGATGCTCCAGCGCCAGCCGCCGCACCGCCTCATAGTCGATGCGCCCCGTAGCGGGGTCCAGCCCGTAGGAAAGGATGTTATAGGTTTTGCCGGAAAAGTTTGCCGCGCTGCCGTGGGTAAGATGGCCGCCCTGATCCAACGCCATGCCGAGCACGGTGTCTCCGGGCTTGCAGAGAGCAAGATACACGGCAAAGTTCGCCTGAGAACCGCTATGTGCCTGCACATTTGCGTATTTTGCATCAAAGATAAGCTTGGCGCGCTCAATGCAGATGTTTTCCGCCAGATCCACATACTCGCAGCCGCCGTAGTACCGCCTGCCGGGATAGCCCTCGGCATACTTGTTGGTCAGCACCGAGCTCATGGTGCACATAACCTCCTGGCTTACCAGGTTTTCCGAGGCAATCAGCTCAATGTTGCCCCGCTGCCGCTTCAGCTCCAGGCTCAGCACATGCGCAATCTCCGGGTCATAGGCCTCTATATATTTTATGCCCTCTTCTACCATTTTTCTTTCCTCCGTACTGTATTTTCCGCTCCCACTCCCGCAAAAAAAGAGCCGCGCATAGAAGGCGACTCCGGAAACACAGAACAAGCGGGAAACGCTCGGCCGCTCTGTCCTTTTGCCTGAGAGATTCGGGAAATTCCCTTGCACCTTCGGCACTCGCCGGAAAAGTATGATTCATGCAGCATAGGTGAATGAATCCGCGCTTTACCGGGACGAGGTTCTCCAGAGTATCCTCCGCCGCCGGTTTTTCCATTCCGGCGGGTTCGCAGGAAGCATTATGCGATTGGCTTGCAGTATACCACCCTTCTGCCCTGTGCGCAAGAGAAAATTCGGAATATTCACGGCTATTGCTCTCGTAAGCTGTTGCCGTGAAGGTTACTGCATCTGTTATTGATATTCCGTACAATTTATTGTATACTGGATTTTAATAGATATAGCTGGAAATGTCTTGGCGAAAGGTGGAGATTCTTTGGATAAACAGTCATTGGTTCGGTATTTCATGGATAATTATTATCCGAAGCAGGAAATTGTTTACAGACTGCCTCTGTCGCTCCCGATTTCGGAATTCTGGCCGGAGGAGCTGCAGTATCGCCGAAGCATGGCGGCAGAGCTTCCGCTGCGAACCGTCCGAGGAGATTTATTCTGGTATGTACCCACAGAGAAATTTCTTCTTGCGGGGGATGCGCTTGCACAGACGGCCCGCTATGAAGTAACCGACACCATGCCGCAATATGCGCATGATGCCGGCGTAATGGATGAGGCCTTTTATTCCAGCGTAATCGAAGGAGCCTACAGCACCCGGCAGCAGGCGCACAGCCTTATCCAAAGCGGCGCGGCGCCCAAAACAAAAGCAGAGCGGATGATTCTGAACAATTATGAAGCGCTGCGTTTTGTTCTCGGGCATCTGGATACACCTGTTAATGAGGCCGTTACGCTTGAGATTTCCCGGATTTTAACAGACGGAACACTGGAGGAGGGCGTAAAAAGCGGCTGGCGGGACGGCCCTGTACATGTCATTTCCGGCCGGCAGGAGGTTGTATATGTTGCCCCGGATGCGGATAAAATCCGCCCTATGCTGGATGATTTTTTTGCTTTTCTTGCCGCGGATGATATTCACCCCGTAATCAAGGCCTGCGCGGCGCATATCTATTTTGTGACCGTGCATCCTCTCTTTGACGGAAACGGACGCACGGCCCGCGCGCTTTCCTACATGATTCTTCTGCAGGCGGGCTACAGCTTTTTCCGGCAGATACCGATTTCCGAGCTGCTTATACAGGAGCGGTCAAGGTATTATAAAGCCATCCGCGCTTCTCAAAATCCTGCCAACGGAAACGATTTTACCTATTTTATGGAGTACTATGCCGATATGCTTCTGCGGAGTATTTCGGGTATGCACCTGCATATAGCCGAGGCAATGAAGGTGGAGGAGCTTCGCAGACAAGCTGTTTCCATGGCCTCCTCCGACCGTTTATGTAAGGGTCTGCAATGGCTTTACGAAAAGAATTTTCAAACGGTTACTACGGATAAATGGAAGGATAAATTCGGCACATCCTTTGAAACAGCCCGCAAGGACCTTACCTGGCTGGCAGAGCATGGATATCTGCAGGTTCGATCCTCGGGGCATAAGAAATTTTTCGACCTTCTTTTACCGGATATATAATTATTCTTCCCTAAAGACGGCGCCGCCCTTCCGGGTGAAGGCATCGGTAAAGCAGGCGATGATTTCCTCACCGTAGTCGCCGAGAGCGCTGCGGAGGCAGTCGCCGTTCATCAGAATCACCGTAAGCTCGCTGCGGCGGCGTTCGTACAGCAGGTCATAGAGCGCGTCGAGATTCCTGCCGTACCAGTCCGGAAAGGAGAAGGCGGCGGCCAGATAGGCATGGGCCGCAGCGCGGCTCGTCATGCATTTTCCGTCAAGAACAATCTGCTGCATGGTTCATTCCTCCCCGTAAAGCAGGATAAAGCTTGCGTAATGGTCTTCCGTATAGTAGATAAGACCGTCGTTGGAAAAGACAATGCGCTTGGCGCCGCGGCTGCGCGCGCCCATGGTATCGATATCACATTCGGTATAGGTGCGTCCTTTGGCCCTTGGCAGCAGACCCTCCCGGTTGCCGAAGCGGTCGCCGCCGATGCTGCAGCCGGGGGCATAGGGCTCGAGGCTTCCGCCGGGCCAGCCTAAGTCCTGCGCCTCGTCCTTGGTGATGAAGTTGGCGGGCAGATGGCCGTAAAGATAGATATACAGCGCCACATCCTCCATCGTGGTGTACAGCCCGTCCTCCGTGACAGGCACGGGGGTTTCTGTCGGAGTCGGGGTGGCGGTGGGCGTGGCGGTGGCCTTGCTGCGCTTTGTATTCTTTTTCGGTGTGGCCGTCGGGGTGGCAGTGCGCTTCTTCCCCTGCAGCTCCGCTTCAAAAGTCTGCGCGGCTTCCTCTGCGGTGTTTACAGCAGCATTCTGCGAAAAGGACGTGCAGGCGCTCAGCAGCACCAGCAGCACGGCAACGAGGGCCAACAGCCGCTTCATACGGTACGGTTTTTTCATATTATTTCCTCCATAAATTTTTAATGTTTTTTAGGAAACCTCTAAAATATGCCGGATTCCGTAATTTTTTCCAAAACACCGATAACCTCGCTGTACGGAACGGGATGATTCTGAAAATAAGCGGTAATGTCATCGTAATCAGCCCGATACACTTCATCCTGCATAATTTTTTTCAAAAGTGCATTGATATCCATTTGTGGCTGTGCGGAAGGGCAAACCGGCACCCGGCTCCGATGCAGCCGTATCTCATGAACTAATTTTTTATATTCTTCATTCATGGTAATATACGGAAGCAGCATATAGAGATCATAGATATGCCGCGAATGGCGTTTTACATTGCCAGCAAGGTAATAATCGCAGACGGCAAAGACCTTATCCGCAAAGGTCCTTTCCAGACTTTGCAGGGTCATCATAAACGGCTGCAATCCGAATTCCTCAACAATATTCTGATTTTCCCTTGAGAGAAATTCATAGACATAGCTGCTCACGGGAAGCTGTACGGTAGGAAAGGAAACGGAGCCCAAAGAGACCTCCATTTTTACACCCTGAACAAGGCTCTCCTGCACAAAGCCTTCTATGGGAGTGTATGCAAAAGTATAACAATTATAGTCCCGTCTGCTCCTCGCCTTATCCCAATCCAAAATGGGCAGCTGCAGCTTTTTGCTGATGCCGGCGATAATTTTATCTTTCAGAATTTTTCGCTGCCCCTGTGTCAGCGTATCTGAAAAGGTAATATCAATATCTTCGGAAAACCGGTCAATTACATGATGGCATTTAGATAGGGATGTCCCTCCCTTAAACACACAATCCGGCGCTTCTTCCGCCAACAGCTTCAGTATCATTGTAACATAGTAGTCTTTTTCAATAATTGAAACGGGGCGTTGGTCCTGATTGGCAGAGGTTGCTGCAATAACATCCCGGAACAGCTCCGTATCTTCATGCAAAAACATGGAACAGCCTCATTTCATACATATTCTTATAGATTTTATCGGGAAACCGGCGAATATATTGATGTACATCGTCTCCGGATATGCTTTCGGAACGAATATATTGTATCAGCCGTTCGGACGCTTCTTCTGCCGGGCAGTCGGTATAAGTATCAATATCTTTCATCAGGTCAAGAAATTGCAAAACACGAAAATTCTCCTTTGTGACAGGCAGCCGTGACTTGCGCAAAAGGATTCTTTTCCCGTTCAGACTGATTTCCCGGACTCTGGCACTTGCGTTATTCGATACGATTTCCGTTACATAGGGGACCTGTGTTGTCAGCCCTAACTGATTTGCAAAGGTATAGCCTGCATAGTACCCTTCAATACTGCCTTTCCTTGCAATATACTTCGCCCTGGCCACGGTATCGGCATTCAAGGGAACCCCGCCCTTTAAGCGGCTTTCTTTGGGCAGATAATAAATGCCTGTATCAAACCGTTTGATTTTTTCATTATCACAAAGGTTCTTGAACATTTGCCTCAGATTCCCTTCGGAGACAGGCAAAAGAACATCCGATATGAAAATCGGTTCATTCGGCTGATAATTTTTTACAAGATAGTCGTAAAGCAAATTTTTTATCCTTGCAGCGGATTTTAACAGCATTTGTTAATTTTCACTACACACATTCTAACACTTTTTAACTATTTATGTCAATACTTGTTAAAATGCAGGGTATTTGACCTGGGCTGAGCTTTCGGGTATACTATCCCTATGAAAA
>R15__coassemble_1596_pt1 | contig 10995 bp, 10 predicted proteins | sample R15__metabat2_low_PE_046 | metagenome-assembled genome bin R15
CGGGGAAAATTGGCAGTTTATGCAGCACGAGTGAATTAATCAGTGCTTCCCTAACGGCTGCATGAAAGGAGTCACTCCCATGGAGCTGAAACACATGCTGCAGGACGGTGCGCTGACCGTCGCCCCCGCCGGGCGGCTGGATTCCGCCACAAGCGACAGCTTTTCCGAATATATCCTGTCCCTCTTTACGGAAGATATAAAAACGCTGATTATCGATTTTTCCGAAATCGATTTTATCTCCTCCAAGGGACTGCGGGTGCTGGTGGCGCTGTATAAGCAGCTGAACGGCCGGAAGATGGTGCTTACGGGCGCCAATTCCTCCGTAATGGAAATTTTCCGCATTTCCGGCTTTCTGAAGGTATTCGATATACAGTGATGCAGCCCGTCCTTGCTCTTGCAGCGGATGTTTCTGCGCTTTCGGACAGCTGTCTTTATGATAAGGTCTATGCCTCCGTATCCGATGCACGGCGAAAAAAAACGGACCGGCTTCGGTTTGCTAAGGACAAGTATCTCTCCCTAGGCGCGGAATATCTTCTGATGCATGCCTGCCGTGAAACCGGCATAGATTATTTTTCGGAGCCCGCAGCTGCAGACAAAAACGGAAAGCCGTACTTTATAAGCGGCTGCGCCCATTTCAGCCTGTCCCACGCAAATGAACGCGCCTTCTGCGTTCTCTCCGGTACTCCGGTCGGCTGCGATGTGGAAAAAACAGGCTCCGCGCCGGCGGGCATTGCCTCCCGGTTCTTTTCCGAAGCGGAATGCCGCTCCCTTGCCGCCTGTGAAACGGAAACAGCAAGGGACGAGCTGTTCTTTACGCTCTGGACCTTAAAGGAAAGCTTTATGAAATGCACCGGCCTCGGCTTCCGGCTGCCTCTGAACGCATTCTCCATAACTGAGGAGGCAGGCAGAATCCTTGTCCGGCAGACGGTGGAGCCGGCCGTCTTTACTTTTTTTACGGATACGGATGCAGACGGCTACCGGTACGCCCTGTGCCTGAAGAATGCTTCTCCTGTTCCTGCGGCCGAGTCCGTGCCTGTCCGTTTTGTTACCATTGAATAGGAGCCGATATGGATGATGTAAGCCGCATGGCGGCACAGATGAACGAAAAGCTGTACCGGGAGAATGTGGTGGAAAATAACCGCCGGTGCTCTCTTGCTCTGCTCACGATAGGCATGCTGTATGTTCTGCTCCCCGTTCTGGAGGCGCTGCATGTATATACCCTCGGAATCAGGGTCATAGGCATAACCATGTGCTGCATCGGCCTTATCAACGCGGGCATCTATCTTTTTGCCCGGCGCACCGCCTTTTCTCACCGGTACCTGCAGTTCTTAATCCTGCTCGGCATAACCGTTTCCAGCGGCTTTGTCTTTTTTTTCTACCCGCTTACGGCCGCCTTCATCACCTACGGTCCGATTCTTGTCAGCGCCACCTACTACAACACCCGTCTGATAAAACGCACCTCCTTCTGCAGCTGGCTTCTGTATGCCCTTCTTTTATGGAGCAATGTCCTTTTGGAAGCAAGCAATGAAACCATGCGCGCCTTCCATGCGTTTCAGGAATTTTCCCTCTGGAGTATGCCGGAAGAGGTTCTTATGAACCTGTTCATTCCGCAGAGCATCTTCTTTGCCGTAACCACCTTTATCTTCATGGGCATGGTGGAAAAAGGAAAATCCCTGTTGGCAAAGCGTTCCGCCATGGCCGCCGAGATGGCCATCGTGGACTCCGAGGTAAAAATCGCAGCTGAGGTTCAGCAGGCCTCCCTTCCCGAAAAGCAGTTCGCCTCTCCGGATAAAAATCTTTCCGTACGCGTGTATATCCGTCCCGCCAAGGATGTCTGCGGCGATTTCTATGATTATTTTGTACGGGGAGACGATTGTTTCTTTCTCATTGCGGATGTATCCGATAAGGGCATTCCCGCCGCCATGTTCATGATGAAGGCAAAGACGGCCCTGCGCTCCGCTCTTTTGACCGCGCCCGGCTTGCGGGAGGCGGTTGCCTTTGCCAACGATATTCTTTGCGACGAAAACGGAAACTGTATGTTCGTAACGCTTTGGATGGCGCGGCTGAACCTGAAAACGGGGGTCGGCGAATATGTGAACTGCGGGCATCTGCCTCCTATGGTTAAGCACGGGGACGGCTCCGTCACCATGCTGGAAAACATCCCCTGTCTGATGCTCGGCGCATTTGAGGATGCCGTCTACCCCGCCTATCCCTTTATTCTGGAAAGCACGGATACGCTGCTGCTGTTTACCGACGGTCTTACCGATGCCATGAACCGTACCAACGAGCCCTTCGGTGAGAAGCGGCTGCGGCAGGCTGCCGGGCAAATCAATGCCGCGGCAGAGGATTTCTGCAGCGAGCTGATGCAGTATGTGGATGCCTATGCGGACAGCGAACGCCAGTTTGACGATATTACGCTCATGAGTCTACGGCTGCGCGCGCCGCAGAAGCCGCATTGTGAAGAGCTGTCTGTTTCCGCTGCGGAAGAAGCCGCCGGAGCCATCATGGACAGAGTTAACGGAGTGCTGGCGGAATACGGATGCCCGGAGAGCATCCGGCGCAGCATCGATGTTGTGATTGACGAGCTGTATACCAACATAACGGATTACGCTCTTGACGCTGCGCATAACACATTTACCGTAAGCTTTACGGTATCGGAGGGCTTTTTCCGTTTCGTCACCACCGACAGCGGCGCCCCCTTCAATCCCCTCGAGTACCAAAGCGCGCCGGCAGAGGAGCTGCCGATAGGCGGCCTCGGCATTTCCCTCATCAGGGAGCTTTCCGATAAAACCGAATATTCTTATGAAAACGGCTGCAACCGGTTCGTTTTTTACAAGGTATGGCCGGAAAATGACGGCACCGCAGCAGAGGCATAGCTTCCGAGCTGCGGCGCATTTTGCATTTCTTTCACTTTCTTCCCATACTTTTGCCACGGAGACGGGGTATAAATAATATCGTCAAACAGGATTTGACACCTAACCTCTTTTCTCCTTCTATCCCCCTTTAAAAGCCCGCTCCCCCGCGGGCTTTTTTTAACTGCGTTTAAAAATAAACGCAGTTAACTGTCCGCTTTTTCCTTGCAGAAAAAAGCGGGGAAGGTTTTGCCTGACACCGCTGCGGCGGCTTTCCGGGCGGCAATCGCTTCGAGCTTGCCTTTCAGGCAGCGCTCTCGCAGCAGCAGTCAATCGACTGCCGTGCATGCATTTTCTTCAAGGTAGCATTTGCTGCGGCAAATGCTATGAAACAATAAAATGCATTTCGGCGATTGCCAGCTTCCCGCAAGGGAGCACCGCCGTTCCGGCGTGGAGCTCAATGTTCCTTTATTTTTGAGCAATAAAATCATAAAACCTTGTTTGCTCAAAAATAAAGAATCAGAACATTAGCTTCCGCTTTTGCGCCGCACAGAGTGCAAGCAAACAGCAGCATGCCGCCGGAGCCGGATTTAACATGGGGCGCCTACGGTTCCCCAAACCCCTTCGCCAAAAAATGCATATCTTCACTTAATTTCATGAATGGCTCAGTCCGTAACTCTTGTTTTTTCTAAATCTGTCCGGCGGTAATACATATAGATGGCGATGCTGCAGACAACCCAGCCGAGGGGATAGCCCAGCGCTATCGGAACCACCGTGTTGGAAATGCAGTTGGCCATAATGTAGAGATAAATCTGCCGTATCAGAACAAAGCTTGTCAGCATGATGATGACGGGCATTCTCGTGTTGCCCGCTCCGCGCAGAGAGCCGGCCAGCACCTGATTTACGCAGCAGACGATATAGAACGGACTCAGCAGCCGGAGAAGCAGCGTCCCCGATGCAATCACCTCCGGCTTGGCGTTAAAAAATTCCACCAGCTGCGGCGCAAAAATAACCAGCGGTGCGCCGAGTATCACCGTGGATGTTACCGCAATCAGAAGCGCTGTCCGGGTGCCTTTTCTCGCCCGCGCCTGCTGTCCGCTGCCCAAGTTCTGCCCGGTAAAGGTGGAGGAGGCTAGGGCCACGGAGCGCATGGGGAGGAACATCAGCTGATCCATCTTGTTGTACACCGTCCAGCCGGACATGACATCCGCCCCGAAAAAATTGATGTAGGACTGCACAAATACATTGGAAAAAGCGGTAACGCCCATCTGCAGCGCTGCGGGAAAGCCGACCCGCCATATTTTTTTGAGCGGATCCTTCCGGATGCAAAGGGAGCGGATTCTGAGCCGGACGGAGGATTTTGTCCGCAGCAGCACCGCCACCACAAGCACTGCCGAGATAAGCTCGCTGAGCACGGTGGCATAGGCCACGCCTGCCACACCCCAGTGAAAGCACAGGACAAAGACGAGGTCGAGTATGCTGTTGAGCAGGGCGCAGAGTACCAGAAAGAGGAACGGAATCCGCGCATTGCCCACCGCCTGCAGAACGCCCGTACCCATGTTATAGAGCATCAGCGCGGGAAGCCCGGCAAAATAGATGGTCAGATAGGTAACCGCCTCCGGGCGCACGGAATCCGGTGTCTTCATCAGCGTCAGCATATCCGGTGTCATGATAATGCCTATGGCGGTAAATACAATGCTCAGCAGCACCGTACCGAGGATGGCGGTATGCACGGTTTCGCTGACCCTATCCTCTCTTCCGGCGCCGTAGTACTGGGCAATGACCACCCCCGCCCCGTTGCTCAATCCCATAAAAACGCCGATGAGCATATTGATGATAGGCGATACCGTCCCCACGGCGGAAAACGCCTCATTGCTCACAAAATTGCCGACCACCCATGTGTCCACGGTGTTGTACAGCAGCTGAAAAAAGTTGCCGAATACCAGCGGAAGGGAGAAGCGGATAAGGTGCCCGAGGATATTCCCCTCCGTCATATTCACTTCCGTGCTGTGCTTTTTTGAAAAGAATGATTTCATTCAATAGCTTCCTTTTGCTAAAAGAAGGCGCCGCAGCACCTTCCTCCGTGATGTTAAAACGCCCAGGTTCCGTTTACAAAGACCGGCTTTTCGGTACCGTCCTTGCAGAGAGCCGTGATGGACATATCCCGGGTTCCTATCATGAAATCCACATGAATCATGCTGTCGTTTACGCCGAGAGCGCGGCATTCCTCCAGCGTTTTATGCTCAAAATCCCGGATGGTATCGGGGAAGCCGAAGCCGAGCGCCAGATGGCAAGCGGCATTTTCGTCAAACAGCGTGTTGTAGAACAGAAGCCCGGTTTGCTTTATGGGGGACTCGTAGGGAACCAGCGCGCATTCTCCGAGATAGGCCGCGCCTTCGTCCATGGAAAGCATTTTTCCGAGCAGCGCCTCGTTCTTTTTTGCATGCCACTCCACGGCCCTTCCGTTTTCAAAGCGGATGGAGAAATCCTCAATCAGCTGGCTCTGATAGCTCAGCGGCATGCTGGCATATACCGTTCCCTCCGCCTGCCCGCGCATGGGGGAGATAAAGCACTCCTCGGAGGGAATGTTGGGATTGAAGTAAAAGCCCTGCAGGCTGGTCTCGCCGCCCCCCTTGAACTCCGCCTCCGGTATCATACCGACGGTGAAGTCCGTTCCGTTGGCGGCGGTATAATGCAGCTTCTCAATGCCGAGGCTGTTGAGGTGCGCGCAGCGGGCAGCAAGGTCGGCATTATGCTGCTCCCAGGCCTGCACGGGATTTTCCGTGGCGCGGCTTGCCGTGAGAATCGCCTCCCAGAGCTTCTCCACCGCCTGCTTTTTGCTGCATTCGGGGAACAGCTTCTTTGCCCAGGCCTCGCCCGGCACAGCGGCAATGCACCACTGGTATTTGTTTTCCAGCTGATCGCGGTACCCCTTTACAATGGGATACTGCAGCTGCCGCGCCTTGGCCATCTTTTCCGAATTGATGCCCTTCAGCCCCTCCGGGTCGGAGGATTCCAGATAGATGCGGCAGGGAATCACATCCACATAATGCTGCAGACGGGCCTTTTCCCATTCCTCCACGGTTCCGAGGGTCTTTACCGTCTGATGGCGGTAATGCAGCTTCGCCAAAGGCTGATAGGACCAGTTGACCGTCACCTTCCTTGCGCCCAGCTTATAGCAGGCATCCGTGACCATATAGACAAACTCCGGCTGGTCCAGCTGCGCCTCTATAATAACCTCCTGCCCCTTCTGCACATTCACGCCGCAGCGGGCAATCAGCTCCGCATATTGCTTCAAAATTGTCTTTTTCATAAAAAGCTCCTCATGTTTTTTCAATTTTATCAAATCCGGAGCAGATGCTCAAGCTTCCTCCCGGGCATCTGCTCAGACAAAATCCGTTTCTATGGTAAGCTCCAGGGCATTTTGGGGATATTTCCCGGCCATATAGGCGGTAAAATCCTTCCGAAGCGCCTCCCAGTCCTTCAGCGCGTAATCCACGGTCAAGTCGCAGTAGATTTTCCCCGTCTCCGGCTCCACATATACCGCATGATAGCTCTTGATATGCTCCTTGGCGCGGATGTAGGCGGCAATGTCGCTGCGGATGGCGTGGGAATCGGCATGGTCGTTATCCACCGCATAAATACCGAAAACCATGGTGACATGCTCCTCGTGCATAATCTTCAGCTGCAGCGCATGCAGAAAAGCATAGGCCTCGGCCACCGTTTTTTCATGGTCGATTTCCACATTGACGGAGCCTGACCACCTGTCCGGACCGTAGTTATGCAGCATCATATCCGCTGCGTTGAGTATACCCTCCTGCGCACGAATCATTTTATACAGCCTTCGGGCCAGTTCCGCCTCACCGGGGCGGCCGATGATTTCTCCCACAGTGCTGCGCAGAACGCCGATGCCTGCCTTTACAATCAGAGCCGAGGTGATAAGACCGGCGTAGGCATCCACCGACAAGCCGAAAAGAAGGAAAGCAAGAGCGGAGGCAATGGTGATGACGGAGGCAAAGGAATCGTTTCTGCAATCCTCTCCCACGCCCTCCAGCGCGCCGGAATCCGTCTTTTTGCCCATGCGTATGGTATAGGTTCCCAAAAAAAATTTTACCACGGCAGAGCCGGCCACTACCGCAAGGGAAAGATAGGAAACACTCAGCTCCTGCGGCGTAAAAATCAGTTTTACGGAGCTGATGGCCATCTCCGCACCCGAAACAAGAATCAGCACCGCAATGACAAGCCCCGTCAGATACTCGATTCTGCCGTAGCCGAAGGGATGCTTTTCATCCGGATGCTTTCCGGCCAGCTTCGTTCCTATAAGGGTCAGCAGGGCGGTGAATACATCCGCCGCATTGTTGACGCCCTCCGAAATGATGGCAATGGAGGAGGCCAGCGCACCCACAAGCACCTTTCCCGCCGCAAGCAGAAGATTGACAAAAATGCCCAGCGCGGATGTGGCGGCGATTACACCCTCCCGCGTATTTTTATCCGCACGAAGCAGTTTGTAGATAATATTCATAAAATTCCTCCGTGAAATACAAGAATCTGCCTATCATGGTAGCACACGGCAAAAAAAATGCAAGCGGATTGACAGAAAACGGGTTTTGTGCTAATAAAAACATGCGGATATATGCTGTCCGCATAAAAGCGCAGGAGGTAGAACCTATGCAGCCGAAGCAGCTTGCGCTGCTGTCCGATCTGGACGGAACGCTGTTTAATTCCGAGGGGCGCATCTCTCCCGAAAATGCTGCGGCCATCCGGGAATTTATAAAAGCAGGCGGCCTTTTCTCCATTGCCACCGGACGGGAGCCCCGCAACGCCCTGCAATATCTGGGGGGCGTGCCGATGAACGCGCCCGCCATCGTGCTCAACGGCGCGGGCGTATACGATTACGGCACCGGAAGCTATCTGTTCTTGAAGCATCTCGATACGCCCCGGCTCTATCCCTTCTTCTCCGCGCTTCTGGCCCGGTTTCCGGAGGCCGATATGCAGATTTACACGGCCGAGGAGGGCATTGTCTATGTCACGCCGGAGGAGCAGGCGCAGCCCGGTCTTTTAAAGCTCCATCAGCCCTGCCGTTTCATTCCTCTGGATGCGCTCCGCTGCGAGTACATCAAATCCATGATGTATGTCCCGGCAGAGAAGCAGCCGGAGCTGAAGGCATATCTTATGGAGGGAGAAGCCGCCGGTCTCTTTCATATTGTGCCGGGAACAGCCTTCTTCAACGGTGTGCAATATCACTATTATGAAACCATGCCCAACGGGGTGAATAAGGGCGAGGCGCTGGCGTATCTCAAAGCGCTCCCCGCCTTTCACGGGCGTATTACGGTTGCCTTCGGCGACTACTGGAACGATGAAGAAATGCTGCGGGCGGCGGATATTCCCGTCTGCCCCGAAAATGCCGAACCGGCGCTGAAGGCGCTCTGCCCCTGGGTCGGCCCCGACAATAATTCCCATCTGCTCCGGAGCTTTATCCGGGAAAGGATGCCTCTGTTATCATGACACCCGTAAAAAGAAATATCCGCCTCATAGCATTTGATCTGGACGGCACACTGCTGACAAGCGATAAGCAGCTTTCCGAGGGGAACCGGACGGCTCTTTTCCGTGTTGCGGAAAAAGGAATTGAAATTGTACCCGTCACGGGGCGGGTGTTTGACTTTGTCCCGGACTTCGTCCGCACTCTCCCCTTCCTGCACTATGCCATTACCCTCAACGGCGCGGAGGTGCTGCGGCTGCCCGGACGGGAAATCATCCGCCGGGCGGTGATTCCCTGCGCGCTTGCCCTCAAAATCATGCGCTTTCTCGATGACTGCCCGGTCATCTATGACTGCTATGCCGGCGCAGAATCCTATATGTCCGCCGAAATGCGGGCAAGGGCTGCCGAATACACGGACAATGTGTTCTTTATCCGCGCCCTTCTCTCCCGCCGCCTGCCGGTGGAAAATCTTTCGGAGTTTATCCGGGAACAGCATGCCGATGCCAAGAAGATTCTGGTGTATACAAAGGATTATGCCTATAAGCAAACGCTCATGGGCAAGCTGAAGGATGCCTTTCCCATGCTCAGCATCACCGCCTCCGACCCGGACGATATAGAAATCAACATAGCCGAAGCAAACAAGGGCACCGCCCTGCTTGCGCTTACCAAAGCCCTCGGACTTAGCGCAGAGCAGTCCCTGGCCTTCGGGGACGGGCTGAACGATATCCCCATGCTGAAAGCAGCGGGCATTGGCGTTGCCATGGGCAATGCCGAAAAAGAGGTGCTGGCCGCTGCGGATTATGTCACAGAAAATAACGATGCCGACGGTGTGGCGGCGGGTATTTACCGGTTCTGCTTTGAGGAACAGCCGTCAGATGGTTTTTGAGAGCAGCATTTTGCCGTCCAATGTCTGCCAGATGACGCTATCCTCCTCCAGCAGCATGCAGCTGTGCTCCGGCCCGTCCTTCGGTATGGAAACGGAGCCGGGATTCAGAAACAGAATGCCGTCCTTCTCCTCGCAGCGCTTTATATGCGTATGGCCGTGCAGCAGAATATCCCCGCGGCAAAGCGGCGGCAGGCAGGCATCGCTGTAAAGATGCCCGTGCGTGGCAAATATAAGTCTGTTCCCTGCGGACAGCAGCGCATAATCCGCCATCATGGGAAAGTTCAGCACCGCCTGGTCGATTTCCGCGTCGCAGTTGCCCCGGACCGCCATAATTCTGTCCCGCCGCCCATTCAGCAGAGCGGCTAATTTCATGGGGTCATAGCCCTCCGGCAGCGCATTCCGCGGCCCGTGATACAGTAAATCTCCCAGCAGGAGCAGCCTGTCCGCGCCCGCTGCATCAAAGGCCTCCAGCAGCTTCTGCCCCCAGTAGGCCGAGCCGTGTATATCCGAAGCAATCATCCATTTCATGTTATATATAATCTCCTTCCTTGTAAGCCTTCCCCTTTGGGTGAAGGTCTGCTACTGCGTAGCGGGATGAGGTTCCTTCCTTGTAAGCCTTCCTCGCTTGCGAAGGGTTGCAGCAATCGGGTGAGGCTCTCCCCTTATTTTCGCGCGGCCTCCAGCATAAGGCTGTCGATAAACTTGCGGATATTCACCTTGCCGCCATAGGCCCGCTTGCCGCGGATGTGCTCCATCTCCGCACGAACCTCCTCAAAGGGAAAGAGCGTAGAGCCGTATTGCTCAAAGGTTTCATTCATAAAGTCCTCCGCTCCGAGATGAGCCACATTGCTAAGTCCCACCGCAATGGCGCGGCGGATACGCTGCTCCACGGTTTTCGGCTGATCGCTTATTTTTGCGCAAAGCCTGTCCACGCTCAGCTGTGAACGCGCCTCTTTGTTATTGGCAAGATAGCAGCAGAGGCGGACGATATCCTCCGTCCCCTTCTCGCCGGCCATGCCGACCCTCGCCAGAATTCTCCGCAGCCGTTCATCGTAGGGTACCGTTTCCGGCGCAGCGAGTGCTTCCTTCTCCCCGTTTGTGTCAAACAGCCGGCGTATATTCGCAATCGTTCTTTCGTTCTGAAGGCTCTTTTCAATGCTGGAGAGCACCGACCGGATTTCTATCATATTGACCGGCTTTCCTATGAAGAAGTCTATTCCCTCCGCATAGGCCTTTGCAACCATTTTTTTATTGGACACCTGCGAAATCATAACAATTTTTATCGGAGCGCCCGTCCTGCGGAGCTGCTTTACTATCTCAATACCGTCCCGTTCCGGCAGCAAAAAATCCACCAGCACCGTTTCCGTTCCGGCCGACAGTATCGTTTCCGCAGAGATGCCGCCGGTTGCATCCGTTCCGCAGACCGTGCCGAGGCCGTTCTGCTCCACAATATCCATCAGGGCATTGATAACCCCGATATCGTCTTCGATGATGAATATTTTCATGCTTCCTCCTCCGCAATTTCCTTTACGGGAACCGAAACCGTAAAGCAGGTGCCCTTTTCCTTATCGGAAACAACGCTGATGCTTCCGTGCAGGATTTCTTCCGTAATCTGTTTTACGCTGCAAAGCCCCACACCCCGGTAGATATTCCCCGTCACCTCATTGAATTTTGTGGAATAGCCCATTTCAAAAATGACCGGCAGCCGCTGCGGGTCGATGCCGCAGCCGTTATCCTGCACCAGAAAGATTACGGAATCTCCCGCCCGGTACTCCCGG
>R15__coassemble_1609_pt1 | contig 10927 bp, 13 predicted proteins | sample R15__metabat2_low_PE_046 | metagenome-assembled genome bin R15
GCGCCGCCGCGCCGCCGCCGTCCGGGCGGACGATGTGGCTAATATGCAGTACACCTCCGGCACCACCGGCTTTCCGAAGGGCGTGATGCTCACCCACCGCAATATCGTCAATAACGGCAAGATTATCGGCGATCGGATGGACCTTTCCACCGCCGACAGGATGATGGTACAGGTACCGATGTTCCACTGCTTCGGCATGGTGCTGACCATGACATCCATCATGACCCACGGCGGTACACTCTGTCCGCTGCCCTATTTTTCCCCGCAGTCGTCCCTGGCCTGCATACGGCAGGAGAAAATCACCTGCTTTAACGGCGTGCCCACCATGTTCATCGCCATGTTCAACCATAAGGACTTTCCTGCGACGGATTTTTCCCATATGCGCACGGGGATTATGGCGGGGGCGAACTGTCCGCCGGAGCTGATGCGCCGCGCCGCAAAGGAGATGCGCATGACGGAGATTCTTTCCGTTTACGGGCAGACGGAGGCAGCGCCGGGCTGTACCATGGGGGAGGTCAACGAGGACATAGACCACAGGGTAGAGACCGTGGGCAGCGCGTTTCCGGGGGTGGAATGTAAGATTATCCACCCGGAGACCGGCGCGGAGCTGCCGGACGGCGAAAGCGGCGAGTTTGTGGCCCGGGGCTTTAACATCATGAAGGGATATTACAAGATGCCCGAAGCCACCGCGCAGGCTATAGATAAGGAAGGCTGGCTGCACAGCGGCGATATCTGCTGCCGTACCCCGGACGGATACTATAAGGTCACGGGGCGGCTGAAGGATATGATTATCCGGGGCGGCGAGAACATCTATCCCCGGGAAATCGAGGAGTTCTATCTGACCCATCCGAAAATCAAGGATGTGCAGGTGGTGGGCGTTAAGGATGCGGCCTACGGCGAGGAGGCCTGCGCGTGGGTGATTCTCCATGACGGGGAAAAGACCGATGCCAAGGAGCTGACCGCCTTCGGCCGGGCGCACATGGCTCGCCACAAGGTGCCGCGGTATTTTGAATTTGTTACAGAATTTCCTTTAAATGCCGCCGGAAAGGTATTAAAATATAAAATGAAGGAAGCTTTTGAAGCGCGCCTCGATGCGCAGAACGGAGTGAAAGCATGAGTACGGAAGCAACGCTGTCCCAGTTAAAGGAAACCGCCAACCGTATCCGCTTTATGCGGGAGGTTATGGGCTATTCCGAAGAGGCGATGGCGGAAAAGGCGGAGGTTACCTTAGAGGACTATGTCACCTATGAGCAGGGCGAGGCGGATTTTCCCTTTACCTTTATTCATAAGTGCGCCCAGATTTTCGGGATAGAAATTTCAGAGCTTATCGAGGGCCGCGCCGCCCGCCTGTCCTCCTATACGGTCACCCGCAAGGGGCAGGGACACGAGGCCGCCAAGGAGGAGGGCATCCTCATCCAGAACCTGGCGCCGAAGTTCAAATCGAAGTTTGCGGAGCCGTACTATGTCCGCTACGAATACTCCGAGGAGCTGCAGAACAAGCCCATCCATCTTATCAAGCACAGCGGACAGGAGTTTAACCTGATTCTGCAGGGCGTGCTGAAGGTGCAGGTGGGGGAGCATCAGGAGACACTGCACGAGGGCGACAGCATCTACTATAACAGTTCCACACCCCACGGCATGATTGCCACCGAGGGAGCGGACTGCGTCTTTCTTTCCGTCGTTATCCCCGGCAAGGATGTCCGTCCCTCCGTGCTGCATGAGAGCATCCGCGCCTCGCGGAAGACACAGCACCTGCTGGCGGATGGCTTTGTCAAGACCACCGAGGACGGGGACGGCATATTAAACGGCATCACCTTTACCAACGAGCAGAGCTTCAACTTCGGCTTTGATGTGGTGGATGCCATCGGCCGGGCCTATCCCGAGAAGACGGCGCTCATCCATCTGGACAGAAATAAGACGGAGCGCCGCTTCACCTTTGAAAACATTAAGAAGGAATCGGGGCGCGTGGCAAACTACTTCCGCCGCCTCGGCATTCAAAAGGGTGACAGGGTGTTGCTGACCATGCGCCGGAACTACCGCTTCTGGTATATCATGATTGCCCTCCATAAGCTGGGCGCCGTGGCCATTCCCTCCCCCTATCAGCTCAAGGAGCACGACTACGAATACCGCTTTAAGGAGGCGGGGGTATCGGCCATCATCACCGTCAACGAGGGCGGCATTCCGGAAATTATGGAAAAGGCCGCCGCCAACTGCCCCGGCGTAAGGCTGAAGATTCTCTGCGAGGGGAGCCGTCCGGGCTGGGAGGATTTTGATGCGGACTATCATATTTATTCCAGCCACTTTGAGCGCACGGCGGATACGCCCTGCGGAAACGATACCGCCATCATCTTCTTCTCCTCGGGTACCGCAGGCATGCCGAAGATGGTGGAGCACGCCCACACCTATCCCCTCGGCCATTATCTGACCGCCCGTTACTGGCATTGCTGCGAGCCGGACGGCATCCATTTCACCATCTCCGATACCGGCTGGGGCAAGTCCTGCTGGGGCAAGCTCTACGGGCAGTGGCTGTGCGAGGGCGCGGTCTTTGCCTACGATTTTGACCGCTTCAACGCGAAGGAAATCCTGCCGCTGTTCAAACAGTACGGTATCACCACCTTCTGCGCCCCGCCGACGATGCTGCGCATGCTTGCCCGGGAGGATATGAGCGCCTACGATTATTCCTCGCTCCGCCATATTACCACCGCAGGTGAAGCGCTCAACCCCGAGACCGCCCGCGCCATCGCCGCCGCCACGGGGATAGAGGTTATGGAGGGCTTCGGGCAGACGGAGACCACGCTGACCATAGCGAACTTTGCCGGTATGCCCATCAAGGAGGGCTCTATGGGCAAGGGCTCGCCCCAGTATAAGCTGGAGCTGCTGGATGCGGACGGACGGCCCGTACCGCCCGGCGAGGTGGGCGAAATCGTCATCGATATCCGGGAAAAACGCCCTGTCGGTCTCTGCAAGGGCTATTACAACCATCCGGAGAAGACGGCGGAGGTGTTCCGGGGCGGCTTCTACCATACCGGCGACACGGCCTGGCGGGATGAGGACGGCTACTTCTGGTATGTGGGCCGCACGGACGATATTATCAAGTCCTCCGGCTACCGCATAGGACCCTTTGAGATCGAGAGCGTGATTCTGGAGCTTCCCTATGTGCTGGAATGCGGTGTGTCCGCCGCGCCGGATGCCGTGCGGGGGCAGGTGGTCAAGGCCAGTATCGTGCTGGCGCCGGGAACGGAGCCCTCGGAGGCGCTTGTTAAGGAAATTCAGGAATATGTCAAGGTGCATACCGCGCCGTATAAATATCCGCGCATTGTCGTGTTTAAGGATGAGCTGCCCAAGACCTCGAACGGAAAAATCCGCAGGAGCGCCCTCTGATGAAGCGGGTTACCCTGTTTTTCGGGCATTACGGCAGCGGAAAGACCAACTTGGCGGTGAATTATGCGCTGCGGCTGGCCAAAAGCGGCATACGGACGGCGATAGGGGATATCGATACCGTCAATCCCTATTACCGCACCAAGGACAGCGCGGAGCTGCTGAAACAAGCGGGCGTGGAGGTCATCGCCCTGCCGTATGCGAACACGAATGTGGATTTACCCTCGATTCCGAGCGAGATGTACGGGCTGGTACAGAACAGAACGCGGCATGCGGTGCTGGATATCGGCGGGGATGACAGAGGCGCCTACGCCCTCGGCCGCTTCCGGGAGGCGATTCTGGCGGAAAACGATTTTGAAGCGCTGTGCGTACTGAACTTCTGCCGTCCGCTGACAGCGGATGCGGAGAGCGCCCTCGGCGTTCTGAGGGAAATTGAGGCGGCGGCCCGTATGCCGGTAACGGGGCTTGTGAACAACACAAACCTCGGCGCTCAAACCGTACCGGAGACGGTTTTACGGGGACAAAGGGAGGCGGAGCGGCTCAGCCGATTGACGGGACTGCCGCTGCTCTTTACCGGCGCGGAGGCCTCCATAGCAAAGAAGCTTACCGGCAGCATAGAAAATATACTGCCGCTGCTGTTACAAAAAAGACCGGTGGATTAGAAAGGAGTATACCCACAATGGCAAAGATTACCTTTGCGACCGACCGCTGCAAGGGCTGCGGGCTCTGTGTAGACGCCTGCCCGAAGCATCTGATTGTTATCGCAACCGACAAAGTGAACCGAAAGGGACATTGGCCCGCCGTTATGACGGACGAAAGCGCCTGTATCGGCTGCGCGTGCTGCGCAATCATGTGCCCCGACTGTATTATTACCGTAGAAAAGTGAGGTTCTTTCATGGCTGAAAAAGTATTGATGAAGGGAAACGAAGCCATTGCCGAGGCCGCGCTGCGCGCCGGCTGCCGGTATTACTTCGGCTATCCCATTACACCCCAGACGGAGCTGACTGCCTACATGGCCAAGCGCCTGCCGAAGATGGGCGGCTGCTTCCTGCAGGCGGAGAGTGAAATTGCCGCCATCAACATGGTATACGGCGTTGCCGGTACGGGAAAGCGCGTAATGACCAGCTCTTCTTCTCCCGGCATCTCTCTGAAGCAGGAGGGTATCTCCTATATTGCGGGCAGCGACCTGCCTGCCGTCATCGTCAATGTGGAGCGCGGCGGCCCCGGTCTCGGCGGCATCCAGCCCTCCCAGGCGGACTACTTTCAGGCCTGCAAGGGCGGCGGCCACGGTGACTATCATCTGGCGGTGCTGGCCCCCTCCTCCGTGCAGGAGATGGCAAGCCTTACCTACCTTGCCTTTGACCTTGCGGATAAATACCGCGTACCCGCCATGCTGCTGGCAGACGGCACCATCGGGCAGATGATGGAGCCTGTGGAGCTGCCGGAGCCCTATGAAGCGAAGGTGGAAAAGCCCTGGGCCGTAACGGGCACGGAGAAGAAGCGGTTCCACAACATCATCAACTCCCTGGCCCTTGAGCCCACGGAGCTGGAACGGTGGACCTTTGAGCGGGAAAAGCGGTACGATGAGATGAAGGAGAAGGAGGTCCGCTACGAAAGCTACCTCATGGAGGATGCGGACTACTGCATCGTGGCCTTCGGTATCGCGGCGCGCGTAGCGAAGAATGCCATCGCAGCCCTTCGTAAAGAGGGAATAAAGACGGGTCTTATCCGTCCCATCACCCTCTGGCCCTTCCCCGAAAAGCCCATCCGCGCGGCGGCCGATAAGGTAAAGGGATTTTTGAGCGTGGAGCTTTCCATGGGACAGATGATAGAGGATGTACGCCTTGCCTCCGAATGCAAAAAGCCCGTTGCGCTCTGCAACCGCGCCGGCGGCATGATTCCTTCCGATGAAATGGTGGCGGAGGCAATCCGCAAGATGCAGCGAGGTGAAAACTGATGGCAATCGTATTCAAAAAACCGGAATCCCTGACCGATAAGGAGTTCCATTACTGCCCGGGCTGTACGCACGGCATTATCCACCGCCTTATCGCGGAGGCAATCGACACCCTCGGCGTGGAGGGGACGGCCGTAGGCGTGGCACCCGTCGGCTGCGCGGTGTTTGCCTATGATTATTTTGCCTGCGATATGGTGGAGGCGGCCCACGGCCGCGCCCCTGCTGTGGCCACGGGCTTAAAGCGTTCCCTGCCCGACCATGTGATTTTCACCTATCAGGGAGACGGCGACCTTGCCTCCATCGGCATGGCGGAGACGGTACACGCCGCCGCCCGTAACGAGAACATCACCGTGTTCTTTGTCAACAACGCTATCTACGGCATGACCGGCGGGCAGATGGCACCCACCTCTCTGCCGGGACAGGTTACCCAGACCTCTCCCTACGGCCGTGACACCGCCCACTGCGGCTGGCCCGTGCGTATGGCGGAGATGCTTGCCACCCTCGACGGTCCCGAATATATCGTCCGTGTGGCGGTAAACAATGTGAAGAATGTTCTGCAGGCGAAGAAGGCCGTGGAAAAGGCGCTCCGGAACCAGGTGGAAAAGAAGGGCTTCTCCCTCGTGGAAATCCTTTCCGGCTGTCCCACCAACTGGGGCATGTCTCCGAAGGAGGCGCTGGACTGGGTGCAGAACACCATGATTCCCTACTATCCCCTCGGTGTTTACAAGGACAGAACCGCCGCAAAGGAGGCAGAGAAATGACAACGAAAATTCTTTATGCCGGCTTCGGCGGGCAGGGCATCCTCTTTGCGGGCAAGGTGCTTGCCTATAAGGGTCTGGTGGAGGAAAAGCAGCTGAGCTGGCTGCCCTCCTACGGTCCGGAGATGCGCGGCGGCACCGCCAACTGCTCCGTCACCCTCAGTGACGAGCCCATCGGCTCCCCGATTTTTGCCTATCCCGATGCGCTGGTGGCCATGAACCTGCCCTCTCTCGATAAGTATGAGAACAGCGTGGTGCCGGGCGGCCTCATTCTGGTGGATTCCAACCTCATTGAGCGGAAGGTACAGCGGGACGATGTGCGGGTATTCTACATCCCCTCCACAAAGATTGCCGCAGACCTCGGCACAAGCAGCCTTGCCAACATGGTGCTGACCGGAAAGCTCCTCAAGGAATGTCCCGGCCTTTCCATGGACAACATCGATACGGTGCTGCATAAAATCATCTCCGCCCGCAAGGCGGACCTGTACGAAGCCAACCTCAAGGCACTGGAGGCCGGCTATAACTACGAAGGCTAATAGGAATTTCTAATTTAAGAAAGGATATATCTTATGACTACGCTTGAAATGATCCGTGAATACAAGCACGAGGAAGTCGCCTTTTTCAACAACGAAAAAGCAAAGCTAAAGTGCATCATCGCCGTACACAGCACCCGCCTCGGACCCGCTGTCGGCGGCTGCCGTCTCTACCCCTATGCCAGCGAGGATGCGGCTCTGTTCGATGTGCTGCGTCTCTCCCGGGGCATGAGCTTTAAAAACGCGGCGGCCGGTATGCCCATCGGCGGCGCCAAGGGCGTTATCATTGCCGATCCCTCCGAAAAGACCGATGCTCTGTTTGAAGCCTTTGCGGAGTGCGTGGACAGCCTCGGCGGCCGTTACCTCACCGCGGAGGATGTCAACACCGATACCCACGATGCCGACATCATGCTCCGCAAGACCAACTATGTGGTCGGCCGCGCCAATGTGAGCGGTGACCCGTCCCCCTTCACCGCCATCGGCGTATTCGACGGTATCCGCGCTACCGCGAAGTTCCTCTACGGCTCCGACAGTCTCAACGGTCTCACCGTTGCCGTGCAGGGTCTTGGCAAGGTGGGCTTTGACCTCGCCCGCCAGCTCCATGAGGCCGGCGCAAAGCTCATCGTCTGCAACCATTCCAACCGCAAGAAGATGCAGGAAGCCATCGACCGCTTCGGCGCCAAGGAAGTGCCGGCGGATGCCATCTACAGCCAGGAGTGCGATATCTTTGCACCCTGCGCCCTCGGCGCCGTGGTGAACTATGACACCATCCCCCTCCTTAAGTGCAAGGCCGTGGCCGGCGGCGCCAACAACGTCATTCTGGACGATGCCTGCGGCGAAGCGCTCAAGAAGAAGGGCATCGTGTATGCCCCCGATTTCGTCATCAACGGCGGCGGTGTTATCAACGCCGGTCAGGAAGCGTTTACCACCTACAATAAGGAGAACGTCCTCAAGCAGGTGCACAACATCTACAACAGCGTGTACCGCATTCTCTGCGAGTCGAAGGAGAGCGGCATTCCCGAGGGCGTCATCGCCCAGCGCTTTGCCGAGAACCGCATTGAAAACGGCCTCGATGCATAACACATAAAAAAGAACATAAACAACGCCCTTCTCTTCACCGGGAGGGGCGTTTGCTTTTTAGGAAAGCACTGATTAATTCACTCGTGGTGCATAAACTGCCAATTTTCCCCGCAGCCGTGTCGAAAAATCTTGAAATAGCACCACTATTACTTCGATTTTTCTCCTTGCTGCAAGAAAAATTTGCATATTTATGCTGCCACTCTGAATAAATCAGCACTTCCTTAGGGAAGCTGCCTGCTTGACAAAAAGCAGCGCAGGTAGTACTGTGTACTGCATAGATAAGGGAGGAAAAAACGATATGGCTTTTTCTATAAGACTGTCCGAAGAAGAGAGGGCTCTCGCGGAGAGCTATGCAAAATTACATTCTTTTTCTTTAGCGGATGCTTTTAAAAAGGCATTATTTGAAAAAATAGAGGATGAATACGATATTGCTCTCGGGGAGGAAGCATACGGGGCCTATATAGCGGATGGGAAGAAAAGCAGACCCATTACCGACCTTTGGGAAGAATGCGGTTTATGACATATTCGCTGGAAACAACCGAAAGGTTTGATAAAGAATTCAGGAAGCTGGACCGCTATACACAGAGAATGATAAAGGCCTGGATAGATAAAAATCTGATAGGCTGTACGGACCCGAGGGCGCACGGCAAGGGTTTGACAGCCAATCTCAGCGGGCTGTGGCGGTACCGGATAGGAGACTATCGGCTTCTATGCGCCATTGAGGAAGAATGCCTTGTCATACTGGCTCTTTCTGTAGGACACAGAAGAGAAGTGTATAAAGGGAACATCTAAGGAAGTGCTGATTAATTCACTCGTGCTGCATAAATGCGAGGCACAGCCATTTCAGACGGCACCTCCCTTTCTTTTTACGGAATCTATCAACCGTACAAGACTTCTATTTCCTGTTCAGTCTCATAGATTGTCATTCCATCAAAGATTTTTGCAACCTCGAATTGCTCAACACATTCGGCAAAGGTCTTTTCCCGGAAGGTATGTGCTTTAAACAATTTTTGGTTTTTAGTATCGGCGTTTTCATATTCATCAAGACACAACCTATTCATAAAACTTCGGCCATTCACCAGCCATTCATCGCCATTCACTGAGGGGCGGTTGCTTTCCTGCGCTTGACAGAAATTATAAATCGGATACAATGTAATTAGCTAATTTGGCTAATATAGTCAAACCGGGAGAAAAAGCATGACACAGGTAAATATACTGGAAGCTAAGACAACGCTTTCCAAGCTCATATCCCTGCTGGAAACGCAGCAGGAGGAATATATCACCATAGCTCGCAACGGAACGCCGGTTGCGCGGCTTGTTCCGCTGTGTGAAAAGTCCGAAAGCAGGCGGATAGGCATTGCAAGAGGCCTTCTGTCCTGCCCGGAGGATCTGGACTGGTGCAACGATGAAATCGCGGAGGAGTTCAACGGAGGCAGCCTGTAATGCGGATTTTGCTGGACACGCACACCATGCTGTGGGCGATTGCCGATGATATCCGGCTTACGCAAAAAGCCCGCAAGCTTATTCTGGATGAAAGCAATACCATATACTACAGCGCCGCATCCATATGGGAAATATGCATCAAGCACGGGAAAAGCCCCGAAAAGCTTCCGTTCACAGGCGATGCTGTATGCAAGTTCTGCGATGCCGCCGGATTTTTGCATCTGCCCGTTAAGGCGGAACACGCCATCGGCAGCTCTTCCCTGAGAATTAAAGAAGGCGCTACAACCAACAGCGACCCCTTTGACAGGATTCTTATCGCGCAGGCAAAGACGGAGGATATGCTTTTTCTTACGCACGATACTATCATGCAATATTACGATGAGCCATGTATAGTAACATACTGATGAAACCTCTGAAAATTCCGCCGGCAGCCTTGCCGGTTTTCTTCCAATGCGGCCTATAGCCATAATATGCAGTCAGCGGCTGCAGCTTTCCGACAAAAAAAGGAGCATCCCGCAGGCTGCTCCTTAAAATTGCGTTTTTCTTAACCTTAGTTCTTCTTGGCGGCCATGGCGGTATCCACCAGAGCCTTGAAGGCGGTCATATCGGTGACGGCGAGGTCGGCAAGAACCTTACGGTTGACGTCCACACCGGCGAGCTTGAGACCGTTGATGAGGTTGGAGTAGTTGGTGCCGCAGATACGGGCGCCGGCGTTGATACGGGCAATCCACAGTCTGCGATACTCGCGCTTCTTGTTCTTGCGGCCTACGAAGGCATACGCCATGGAGCGCATAACCTGCTGGGAGGCGGCACGGTAGAGCTTGGACTTTGCTCCGTAGTAACCCTTGGCAAGGCGAAGAACCTTGCGGTGCTTTTTATTGGAATTGACTGCTCTTTTAATTCTGGCCATGGTTCATTTCTCCTTATTTATAGGGAATCAGTTCGCGGACTTTCTTTTCCTCAACCTCGGCAATGTAGCCGGTCTGGCGGAGACCGCGGAGTCTCTTGGTGGTCTTTTTGGTGAGAATGTGGCTCTTATAAGCCTTGCCGCGCTTGATTTTGCCGGACTTCGTCACGTCAAAACGCTTTGCCGCGCCGCGATGGGTTTTGATTTTAGGCATATCTTTTCCTCCAAATAGTATTTCCTTTAGTTTTTCGGTGCGAGTACCATGAACATGTTTCTGCCTTCCTGCTTCGGCGCCTTTTCCTTAACGGCTATATCCGAGACCATCCCGAAGAAGCTTTCCATAACATCCTCGCCGATATCGCCGCGGGTAATCTGGCGGCCGCGGAAGCGGATGCTCACCTTGACCTTGTTCCCGTCCTCAAGGAAACGGGTGCAGGCCTTGGCTTTAACCTCCATATCGTGCAGGTCGATGGTGGCGGAAAGACGGATTTCCTTAATCTCAATGACCTTCTGGTTCTTCTTGTTTTCCTTCTCCCGCTTCATCATGTCATACAGATGCTTATTGTAATCCATGAGCTTGCAGGTGGGAGGAACGCCGTTGGACACCTTTACGAGGTCCAGCTCCCGTTCGTCTGCGAGACGCTGTGCGGCACGCACATCCATAATACCGAGCTGAGCGCCGGTTTCATCGATCAGACGGACTTCCGGGTCGCGGATTTCCTCATTGATAGGCAGATCTTGTGTAGCGATGGAACAACACCTCCATAAAAAAAGTGGACGCAAAGCGCCCACGAAAAACTCCCCATACAACCGTGCCTGACAAACAGCCGGCAGGTGAGAGGCGGGCGCCCCTGCTTCAAGCACAATTATTATA
>R15__coassemble_1779_pt1 | contig 10155 bp, 11 predicted proteins | sample R15__metabat2_low_PE_046 | metagenome-assembled genome bin R15
CAATAAAGGAGAATAATATGATAAAAAGAGAGGCATATGCGGCGGTTATGCGTTTGGCGGAGCAATTTCCGGTGATTGCCATTACGGGGCCGCGGCAGAGTGGAAAGTCAACTCTTGCGCAAAGCTCATTTCCAAATAAAAAATATATGTCCTTTGACGATAAAAACACAAAGGAGCTTGCAAAATCCAACCCTGTGGATTTTTTAAGAGCCTTTCCGGACGGTCTTATTATTGACGAAGCACAGAAGGTACCGGATATATTCGATGCGGTAAAACTGATTGTAGACAGACAGCCATATTCTCCCGGAAAGTATATTTTAACCGGTTCCAGTCAGTTTCGGCTCAGACAGAATATTTCCGACAGTCTTGCCGGCCGGGTGGGTCTTATAAAGCTGCTTCCTTTTTCCATTTCGGAGTTAAAGGAGGCTGGTCAGTTGCCGGAGGACCCGTATGATCTGTTTTTTATGGGATTTTATCCGCCGTTGCATGACCCTGAAAAGCATTTTTATGTGGATGACTGGTTTGAAAACTATATAGATACATATCTTGATTTAGATGTAAAAGACCAGATTCAGCCTTCCAATGTGAGCGCATTTCGGAAATTCATACAGATATGTGCCTTATACAGCGGGCAGATGATAAATTATGACAGTATTTCCAGAGATATAGGTATATCCTCTGTTACTGTAAAAAGCTGGTGTTCCATACTCGAGGCATCATATATCATTCATTTTTTGCAGCCAGACAGTAATAATTTAGGGAAAACCATTGTAAAAACACCGAAGCTATATTTTGTGGATTCCGGATTATTATGTTACCTGCTCCGGCTTAGTACAAAGGAAGAACTGCTTTTGGATGCGCACAAAGGAGCTGTTGTGGAAACAGCCGCCGTATCGGAACTGCTGAAAAGCAGATTTCATGTAGCAAAAAAAGCAAATCTCACTTACTATCGGGATAAAAACGGTTTAGAGGTGGATACCGTAGCCGACTGGAAGCATCTGTTTGCTATAGAAATAAAAAGCAACAGTGATACGGAAAAAAAGCTATCCGCAAATTTGCACCGTTATATGGAAATGCAAAAGGAATCTACAAAAGGACAGTTGTATTATTTAGGGGATACTACCTGTGAAATAAACGGCATAAAGTATGTTTCCTGGAGGGACTGGGGAACTATGTAAAAAAATTACTTTAAAAAAGTGCAAAATATGCATAATATACAAAAAAGAAAGTGCAACCGTGCCGGAATTAAAGCTTGACAGAATAGCGGGAATGCCCTAAGCGGCTCAGCTTTGGATTTTCCTATCACTTAACTTTAGATTTTACTATATATTTAATAAAAAATATTACTACATTAATAAGTTTACACATAAATGAAAATAATATATACGCAAAATTTGCATATATATTATTGACAATAATATGCAAAACATACATAATAAAAAAGAAAGGAAGGTGCAATTGTGACAGAATTAAAGCTTGACAGAATCAAAAAAAAGCTTACGCAGCGGGAAGCCGCCGATAGGCTGGGTGTATCCTTGCGCTCTTATATTATGTATGAAAACGACGAAAGCAGGGTGAACACATTAAAGTATCGGTTTATGCTGCAGGAGATGGAAAAACTGGAACGCTTTGATGAGGAACACGGCATACTTACGGTTAACCGGATTCAGGAGGTTTGCAGGAAAGTATTCGATACCTATCCGGTAGAGTTTTGTTATCTGTTCGGTTCCTATGCAAAAGGAAAAGCTACCGGGACAAGCGATGTGGATTTATTGATTTCTACAAGGGTTACAGGTCTTCGTTTTTATGAGCTGACGGAAACACTCCGGGAAGCACTGGGTAAAAAAATTGATTTTCTGAATTTAGAGCAGCTATTAAATAATGCTGAATTATTACGTGCAATTCTCAAGGACGGGGTAAGGATTTATGGTTGACGCAAAAAATGATGCTTATTATGCCGAAAAAATCCGAGATAACCTTTCTTTCATTGCTTAGGAACTTTCGTTAAATAACTTATGCATCAAGCTTGTCTAAATTCCTTTCTGCTGCGTTGTCGTCGGTCACCGTAGCACCACTACGCCTTCCTCCTCCGCCTTGCATAAAAGAAATTTATCCGGCGCTTCCTGCACAACTTATTTATCTGCAGTTCCTTATCATATGAACGGAGTCGATTCGGATGAATTTGCAAATAATGAGATACTTCAGGATTCCATGATGTTTCGCTTGATTCAGATATCGGAAAATGCCCGTAAGCTGAGCGATGCCTATAAGCAAACGCATCCGTCGGTTCCGTTTATGGCGCTGTACGGGTTCAGAAACCGCATCGTGCACGATTACGGGAATGTGGATTTCGGTATTGTTTTCACTACATTAAAATACGATATTCCTGCTTTGCTGCAATTGATGACGGAGAATATCCGGTAATCCGCCGGTAATTCATTATTGCACAAAAAATGTTACTGTACGAAAGAACAAAACAGGAGTATAATGCAAGATAAATCACGGAAAAGGAGCGGAATTTGCGGCGGATTGTCAACTCCGGAATGCTCGGAAGGGAATGCGGTATTGTATTGCCGGGCTGGGACGGAGAAGGGGAAAAAACAAAGATACACTATCTGGACACGGAAGAAGGCATACCGCTTCTGCTGGTGCATCCGCCGGGACTGTGCCTGTACACCTTCCGGTCGCTGATTCCGTTTTTAGAGGGCAGCTACCGCTGTGTGGCGCCGGATCTGCCGGGCTTCGGCTTTTCCGGGCGGCCGGTATCCTTCGGCTACAGCGTGGAGGAGATGGGCGCGTGTCTGCTCTCGTTTATGGATGCGGCAGGACTGGAAAAGGCGCATGTGTTCGGCGGGGCTTCCGGCTCGCTCTATGCTCTGTCCGCGGCTAAAAAAGCACCGGAACGGTTTTTAAAGCTGCTGCTCTGCTGCCCCGGCGGTGTGGAAAAACAGGCGCCCCATAAGCTAAGGCGGCTGGCCGCTCCCATTTTAGGCCCGCTTTTCCGGGAGCTGTATACAAAAAAGGACTGGCGGGATACTCTCTGTACCGCGTATTTTGACAGCACCGTCTGCACGGAAGAAGTAGCGGCGGAGTTTTTCAAAACCGCAGACAGCTATACCTCCCGTCAGGCATTTATGTACGCCGTACGGAATATGGACAGCGAGCAGGCCTTCAGGAATGCGGACCGGCTGCAGAACGAGATATTTATTCTCTGGGGCAGCGAGGACAGATGGCTGCCGATAGAGAATATGGACAGGGCAAGGGATGCTATGCCCCTTGCCTACCGGTATAAAATCGATCACGCGGGGCATTTTTTCTGGGAGGAAAAGGCGCGTGAAACGGCGGATATGGCGGATAAATTTTTCCGCTATCAACCGGAGGAAGAAAAAGAATGCTGACGGAATTCCGGTTAAACGATATTATTATGATGCGGAAGCCCCACGCCTGCGGTACAAACGAATGGAAAATCATCCGCACGGGAGCGGATATCAAGATAAAATGCCTGCAGTGCGGGCGGATTGTTATGCTGGACAGGTGTGATTTCATCCGTGCGGGCAAAAAAATACTGGTAAAAGCGGAGGAAGAGCTATGACGCTGCGGGAAGCGCAAAAGCAGATTGATAAGAGAAACAACAACGATAAGGGAATGAAACGCTGGTCCATGCTGGATTTTCTTCTCTGGTGCCTGAGCCTTGTGGCGGCGGCGCTGCTGATTCGCGCCGTTATCTTTACGCCGGTACGGGTTAAGGGAACCTCCATGCTCTCCAATTTAAAGGACGGGGACTATATGTTTGTGGACAGGCTTACCTATGCCTTCGGCGAGATGAAGCGCGGGGATATTGTCATCTGCTACTATCCGCAGAACAACGAATATTCCTGTGTGAAGCGCATTATCGGTCTGCCGGGGGAAACGGTAAAGATAGAGAACGGACAGGTTTATATCAACAATGTGCCGCTGCAGGAGGATTATCTGACGGATCAGATTTCCTCCAACCATGACGGCGTATGGTATGTGGAAAAGGGTACCCTGTTTGTACTCGGCGATAACCGCCGTGTCAGCCGGGACAGCACCTCCGTCGGCTGCGTACCCATGGAGCGGATTATCGGCCGTGTCCGCTGCCGCCTGTATCCCTTTGATAAGATATGCATTTTTAAGGACATAGATTACACCGTCTGAGGCAGCATGGCTTTTAAGTATCGCGCAGAGCGGAACAGAAAGCTGTACAGGCACCACAGGGCGCTGCGCTGGCATCTGAGTACCGGTGCTGCCCTTCTTGTGGTGCTGTTTATTTTCACGGTATGGCTGCGGCCCCTCCGCCTTGGGGATGACGGCATGGCGCCGACATTGAAAAAAGACAGCGCGGTGCTGTACGATGCCCTGATAAAATACCTGAAAATGCCGGAGCGGACGGATATCATTACCTTCATGGAAACGGACGGCACCGTCCGTGTGCGGCGCATTGTGGCAGTGGCCGGGGAAAGCATCGGCGGGCAGGGGAGTCAGCTGCGGCTGAACGGAAGCTATGTCATCGAGGAGCCGTATACTACGGGGGATACGGCGGATTTTTCCGCCTTTACCGTGCCGGAGGGCTGTGTTTTTGCCCTGCCGGACAACCGGAGCCTGTTTGACGGCGGCAATGCGCAGGAATATATCGTGGAGCTTGGCAGAATCGGGGGCATTGTACATCTGAAAATTCTTCCGGAAATACAAATTTATCTGTAAGGAGACATAAAAATGGAAATACTCAAATATCTGTTGCTCGGCGTGGTGCAGGGCGTGGCGGAATTTCTGCCCGTGTCCAGCTCCGGCCATCTGATTCTGACGGAAAAGCTGCTCGGTGTGGGCGAAGCGACAGGCGGCGCCTTTTTTAATGTGATGCTGCACGCCGCCACGCTGGTGGCCGTATGCATCGTATACAGAAAGCGCCTGCTCTCCCTTCTGCGCCATCCGTTCCAGAAGCTGATGCTGTATCTTATTATCGGTACGGTGCCGACGGTAGCGGCGGCGGTGCTGTTCAAGTTTATTTCTCCCTTTGATGCATTCTACGCCGCAGCGGAGGAGGGGCTGTTTCTCGGCATCAGCTTTATCCAGACCGCTGTATTTTTACTGCTGACGGATTTTGCCATGGGGCGGAAAAAGGGCGGAAGGCGGCGCACGGGCGAGGAAATGACCGCAAAGGATGCGCTGTCCGTAGGCGTTATGCAGGCCGTCGGCATCTTTCCGGGCGTATCCCGTTCCGGCGCCACGGTCACAGGCGCGGCACTGAGCGGACTGGATAAGAGCGCGGCGGCGGATTTTTCCTTTCTCCTTTCCATACCGGCGATTCTCGGCAGCCTTGTGCTGGCGTTGAAGGATGCGCTGGAGGAGGGCGTGAGCGTAGCGGCGCCGAATCTGATTGTGGGTATGCTGGCCGCCGGTGTGACGGGTTATTTTGCCGTCCGGTTTATGATAAAGCTGATTAAGTATAAAAAGCTGTGGGGCTTTGCCGTGTATACGGGCGCGCTCGGCATAGCCGTCTGCGTGCTGCAGGGGCTTGGAAAGCTGTAATACTGCGCAGACGGTAGTCTGCGCAGTAGTTTCCGGATTTTCTGTTCGCTGCGCTCACGGTCGAAAATCCGCCCTGAACCTATTTTTGTTCCCGCAGCGCAAGCACTGCTCCACAAAAATAGTCCTCGGACCGGCAAAGCCGGCCCTGCGGATTAAAAGTTAAGGAGTTACAGCCTCTTATCCCCGGACTTGAGAACAGAGGGGAAGGCTTATAAGGAAAGGATTTATATATGCGACTGGACAAATATCTGAAGGTAGCGCGGATTATCAAGCGGCGGACGGTGGCCAACGAGGCGGCGTCTTTGGGGCGGGTCAGCATCAACGGCAAGGTGGCCAAGCCCTCCGCAGAGGTAAAGCCGGGCGACACGCTGGATATTCTTCTTGGCGGACACCATATCCTTGTGCGTGTGGAGAAGGTAGCGGAAAGCGTAAAGAAGGAGGAGGCGGACAGCCTCTATACCGTAATCGAGGGATAATATGGCCGTATTTGCAATTCTCCTGTGCGGCGGCAGCGGTACGCGCATGGGCTTTGATAAGCTGTTTACGCCGCTGAACGGCATTACGCCTGCCGTAAGGAGCGCGCGGGCGTTGAAAGAGGCCGGCGCAGAGAAAGCCGTGGTGGTGGTAAGTGACCGGAACCGTACTCTCGCAGAGGCAAGCTGCTGGCCGCTGCCGGTAACCTTTACCTTGGGCGGTGCGGAGCGGGCGGATTCCGTTCTGTGCGGATTACACGCCCTGAACGCGGCGGCGGAGGACATTGTGCTGATTCACGATGCGGCGCGGTGCCTGATGCCTGCGGAAGCGATGCGAAAGAGCATTACTTGCGCCAAAGCAAACGGCAGCGGCGTGTGCGCTCTGCCGCTGAAGGATTCCCTTGTCCGGGTGACGGACGGCGAAAGCGAAACCGTGCCCCGCGCGGGGATGTACCGTACCCAGACTCCCCAGACCTTCCGCTACGGGGAGATTCTGCGGGCCTACGAGGCGGGCGCAGCGGGCTGCACGGACGACGGCGCGGTGTACCGGCAGTTCTACGGGCGGCTGTCCCTTGCGGAGGGCTCCGAGCGGGGCAGAAAACTGACGGACCCCACCGACTGGGCGTGGGCGCTGTCCCTTACGGGTGTGCCGCGGACGGGTACGGGCTTTGATACCCACCGGCTGGTAGAAGGCCGGCGGCTGGTGCTCGGCGGCGTGGAGATTCCGTATGAAAAGGGGCTGCTCGGTCATTCCGATGCGGATGTGCTGCTGCACGCGCTGTGCGATGCCATCTTAGGCGCGGCGGCGCTCGGCGATATAGGTCTGCATTTTCCGGATTCCGACAGCCGCTATAAGGATATAGACAGCCGCATTCTGCTTCGGGAGACGGTGCGGCTTATCAAAGAAAAGGGCTTTTGCGTTTCCTCTGCGGATATGACCATCATCGCCCAGCGGCCGAAGCTAAGGCCCTATATCGATACCATGCGGGAAACCGTTGCGGCGGATTTGGGCATAGATGCGGATGCGGTGGGGCTGAAGGCCACCACCACCGAGGGTATGAACGATGAGGGACAGGGGCTTTGCATCAGCGCGCAGGCCGTTGCCACACTTATATATATCGGATAATTACAGAAAACAGAAAGTATGAAGGACATCATCATCCGCGGCGCGCGGGAGCATAACTTAAAAAATGTAGACATCACCCTTCCCCGGGATAAATTCACGGTCATTACGGGGGTTTCCGGCAGCGGAAAAAGCTCTCTTGCCTTTGATACCGTGTATGCCGAGGGGCAGCGGCGGTATATGGAAAGCCTTTCTTCCTATGCAAGGCAGTTTTTAGGGCAGATGGATAAGCCGGAGGTGGACAGCATTGAGGGGCTTTCCCCCGCCATCTCCATCGACCAGAAGAGCACCGGGCGGAACCCCCGTTCCACCGTGGGTACGGTGACGGAGATACACGACTACCTCCGCCTTCTCTACGCCCGCTGCGGCGTACCCCACTGTCCGGAATGCGGCCGGGTCATAGAAAAACAGACGGTGGATACCGTGGCGGATACCATTCTTGCCTGCCCGGAGGGAACCCGTGTCACCATTATGGCGCCCTGCATCCGCGGACGGAAGGGGGAGCATAAGAAGGTCTTTGAGGATCTGATGCGGGAGGGCTTTGCCCGCGTGCGGGTGGACGGAGAAATCTATCCCATTGAGGAGGTACCCGCCCTCGATAAGAAGCTCAAGCATACCGTGGAGGCCGTCATTGACCGTCTGACGGTGCGGGAGGGCGTTCTGAGCCGTCTTAACGATTCCCTCGAAACCGCCTTCCGCCTTGGCAAAAACCTGTGCCTTGCCCTTATGGGGGAGGAGGAACGGCTTTTCTCCGAAAGCTATGCCTGCCCCGACTGCGGTATATCTCTCGAAGAGTTGGAGCCCCGCGCCTTTTCCTTCAATAACCCCTACGGCGCCTGCCCGGAATGTATGGGTCTCGGCGAAAAAATGCGGGCCAGCGAGGCGATGGCGGTGCCGGATACAAGTAAGTCCTTATCCGAGGGCGCCATTGCGGTGCCGGGCTGGAGTTCCGGTGAAGCGGGCAGTATTATGCGCATGGTTATGCAGGGACTCTGCAACCATTATCAGGAGAAGCTCGGCGTGCCGGTGACGATGGATATGCCGTTTTGCGATTTGCCGGAGGAGGTGCGGCAGGCTATTTTCTACGGTACGAAGGAGAAAATAAAGGTTTCCTATGAAAGAGCCTTCAGCTCCGGCAATTACCTCAGCGATTTTGAGGGCATCCTCGTCAATATAGAGCGGCGGTATAAGGATACAGCGAGCGAGTACAGCAAGGCGGAGCTGGAGGAGTATATGGAGCATACCCTCTGCCCCTGCTGCAAGGGCAAGCGGCTGAAGAAGGTCAGTCTGGCCGTAACGGTGGGGGATATGGGCATAGCGGAGCTCAGCGATATGCCTGTGGCTAAATCCTATGCGTTTATCCGCGACCTGTCCCTGCCGGAGGCGAAGATGCGGATTGCGCAGCAGATTCAGCGGGAGCTTCTTGCCCGCCTCGGCTTTTTAACAAGCGTGGGTCTCGGCTACCTGACCCTTTCCCGGGGCGCGGCCACGCTTTCCGGCGGCGAAAGCCAGCGAATCCGCCTGGCTACACAGATAGGCAGCGGTCTTGTGGGCGTTACCTATATTCTGGACGAGCCGAGCATCGGTCTGCACCAGAAGGATAACGGAAAGCTGCTCAGTACACTGAAGGCGCTGCGGGATATGGGCAACACGCTGCTGGTGGTGGAGCATGACGAGGAAACGATGCTTTCGGCGGACTATATCGTGGATATGGGTCCGGCGGCGGGGGAAAACGGCGGCCGGGTCATTGCCAAGGGTACGCCGGAGGAGGTTATGGCGAATACCGACTCTCTGACGGGCGGATATCTGAGCGGACGGCTGACCATTCCCGTGCCGGAAACACGGCGCGCGGGCAACGGAAAATTTTTAACCGTGCGGGGCGCGCGGGCGCATAATCTAAAGAATATCACCGTGCAGATTCCGCTCGGTATGTTCGTGTGCGTGACGGGGGTTTCCGGCAGCGGAAAAAGCTCCCTTGTCAACGAAATCATCAAAAAAAGCCTGTTAAAACGGCTCAACCGGGCAAAAACCGTGCCGCTTGCCCATGACGGCATAGACGGGGTGGAGGCGCTGGATAAGATTGTGGATATCGACCAGAGCCCCATCGGGCGGACACCGCGCAGCAACCCGGCCACCTATACCGGGCTGTTCGATTTAATCCGCGAGCTGTTTGCCACTGCGCCGGATGCGCGTATGCGGGGCTATACCGCCGGGCGGTTCTCCTTTAACACAAAGGGAGGGCGGTGCGAGGCATGCCGGGGTGACGGCATCCTCAAGATTGAAATGAACTTCCTTTCCGATGTGTATGTTCCCTGCGAGGTCTGCGGCGGGCGGCGGTACAACCGGGAAACGCTGGAGGTAAAATACAAGGGCAAAAGCATCTACGATGTGCTGGAGATGACCGTGGACGAGGCGCTGCCCTTCTTCTCCTCCTATGAAAAGCTGCGGCGGAAGCTGAAAACGCTGCAGGATGTAGGGCTCGGCTATATCAAGCTCGGGCAGCCCGCCACCACACTTTCGGGCGGAGAGGCGCAGCGGGTGAAGCTGGCTACGGAGCTCAGCCGCCGGGATACGGGGCGTACCCTCTATGTGCTGGACGAGCCTACCACGGGACTGCACACCCACGATGTCAAGCGCCTGCTCGATATCATCGCCCGTCTGGCGGACGGCGGCAGCAGCGTTATCGTGATAGAGCACAACCTGCATGTCATCAAGTGCGCCGACTATATCATCGACCTCGGTCCCGACGGCGGCGACGGCGGCGGCAGCATCGTGGCCACCGGCACCCCCGAGGCCGTGGCCAAGGTACCGGGAAGCTATACAGGGGAATACCTAAAAGATATGCAATTGCTATACCGCTGACAAAAAATTGAAAATTGTCAAAAGGGACGGTTATCGGCAGGAAAGGCATACCCTTTCACGCCGACCGTTCCTTACTTCCCTAACGAAAGAAATTGTTACTGTTCACGGGTGAGGGTATATCGGTGGAACATCAGCTGCTTTTAATCCGCG
>R15__coassemble_1819_pt1 | contig 9939 bp, 8 predicted proteins | sample R15__metabat2_low_PE_046 | metagenome-assembled genome bin R15
AAAAGGCTGGTGGAAAGGTATTTTTCGCCCCGATCGGGGAAGATGACGACGATATCGCCCTTATCGATGGTTTCCGCCAGCCGGACAGCGTCCTGCATGGCGGCGCCGGAGCTCATACCGCAGAAGATGCCCTCCTCACGGACCACGCGGCGGCTCATGGCAAAGGCCTCCTCCGATTCCACCATAATCGTGGTATCGATGAGAGCGGGGTTATAGATGGAGGGCACGATGGCCTCCTCCATATTTTTCAGGCCCTGAATATAGTGGCCGCGCACGGGGTGGGCGCAGACCACCTTGATGGCGGGGTTCAGCTCCTTCAGCCGGCTGCTTACCCCCATGATGGTGCCGGAGGTGCCGATAGCGGAAACCACATGGGTCACCCGCCCGACGGTATCGGTGATAATCTCCTCCGCCGTGGTGGCGTAGTGGGCGTACTGATTGAAATGGTTGGAAAACTGGTTCGGCATAAAATATTTATCCGGCGCAGAATCCACAATGCGGTGCGCCTCCCGGATAGCGCCGTCCGTACCCTGCGAGGCATCGGTCAGAAGCACCTCCGCCCCGAAGGCCTTAATCATGCGCTGCCGTTCCTCGGAGACGGCGCTGCTCATCACAATGATGACATGATAGCCCTTGATAACGCCTATCATGGCAAGGCCGATGCCGGTATTGCCGCTGGTGGCTTCAATGATGGTCTTGCCGGGGGTCAGCGCCCCTTCGGCCTCTGCCTGCTCAATCATCTTGATGGCGATGCGGTCCTTGATGCTGCCGGTGGGATTAAAGCCCTCCACCTTGGCAAGGATTTCCACATTTTCCTTATGAAATACCCTGTGGATGCGGACAAGGGGCGTACCGCCGACGGTTTCTAAAATATTATCGTAAATATGCATGCCTATTCTCTCGGTTCTTAAAAAAATTCCGCCCTTATTTTGCGGCGGAGCGGGACGGCTGTCAACCTGTATTTTTTTATGGAAGCCTGCATTTTTTCTGTGCAGACGATTGTATGGATTATAAAAGTACATAGAAAAAGAGACCGCACGCGCAGCCCCTTTTATTCGTTTCATTTTTTACCGCCGCTTGAAGTACCAGATGGCAAGCATCACAAGGCAGCAGACGAAGATAAGCGCCGCAAGGGCGATGCCGTCAGTACGGTATTTCTGCCTTTCCTTCTCGTTCTGCGGCACATGCAGCTCCGTCTTCTGCCCGCGCTGCAGATAAAAGACCATAAAGAGGGTGGGCTTCAGAGAGAGCAGCAGATTGGCAGCCGCATAGGGAATGAGGGCGAGCCCGGCCAGCAGCACCGTATCCACGGGGACAAGAAATACCGCCAGCAGCACGATGCCGGGGTAGACAATCCGCCAGGCGCGGCTAAGCTCCGCGGTTTTGCTTTCCTTTTGGGTAAGCGGGGGATAGGTGACTTCTTCTTTCTTTTCCATAAATACCTCCTATTGCTGTGGCATTACGCCTGCAGGCTGTCCGCCTTTTTCAAGGTTTTCTTTAAAAATACGGTGGTGAGGGCGAGAGACACCAGCTCAGCCAGCGGGAACGCCAGCCACACAAGCTCCAGCCGCCCGGTCTGCGCAAGCAGCCACGCCGCCGGCAGCAGCACCACCAGCTGCCGGCAGACGGAGATAACCAGCGAATGCAGCGGATTGCCGATGGACTGGCAGACGGAGCCGCCGATGATGCAGAATGCCGCTAACATAAAGTGGGGCGCGATAATCCGCAGCGCCGGAACGCCGATGCTGAGCATCTCCTCCGAGGCGCTGAAAAAGCCCAGCAGAGTCTTCGGAAACAGCTCAAAGAGAAGCGTTCCGCAGCTCATGATAACAAGCGCGGTCAGAACGGAGAGGCGGATGGTTTTTTTGATACGGTCCGGCTTTTTGGCGCCGAAATTGTAGGAAATCAGCGGAACCATTGCGTTGTTAAGGCCGAATACGGGCATAAAGATGAAGTTCTGAAGCTTGAAATAGGCGCCGTAAACCGCCGTAGCCGCGGTGGAAAAGCCGATGAGAATGAGATTCAATAAGTAATTCAGCACCGAGCCGATGCTCATCATAAGGATGGAGGGGAAGCCGATGCGGTAGATTTCCTTTATCATACGCCCGCTCGGACGAAGCACGGTACCGAGGCTGAGGTTTACATCAGCGTTCTTCTTTTTATTCAGAATCAGGGCAAGGATGGCGGACACAATCTGCCCTGCCACCGTCGCTATGGCGGCGCCCTTCACCTCCAGCCGGGGAAAGCCCAGCAGGCCGAAGATAAGAATCGGGTCGAGGATGATGTTGATAACGGCGCCGGTGGTCTGCGTAATCATGGAAAGGCGGGAACGCCCGGTGGCCTGCAGCATCCGTTCAAAGGAGAACTGGCAGAAAAGGCCGAGGGAGAAAAGAAGGCAGACCGTAGCATAATCCGTGCCGTAGGCAATGATGCTCTCATTATCTGTCAGGGAACGGAAAAAGGGCCTGCTGAAAAGCACGCCTATCAGCGCAAACACAAATGCGGTTATCACCGAAAGAAAGATGCCGGTACAGGCGGCGCGGTCGGCCTGCTCCTGGCGTTTTGCTCCGAGGTAGCGGCTCAGCAGCGCGTTCATGCCGAGACCGGTGCCGCCCGCAAAGGCTATCATCGTGTTCTGCAGCGGAAAGGCAAGGGAAACGGCGTTGAGCGCATCCTCGCCGAGCTTGGCCACATAGATACTGTCCACCACATTGTAAAGCGCCTGCACCAGCATGGAAATCATGATGGGGATGGCCATGCTCCTCAGCACACTGCCGACGGGGTCCGTGCCCATCCGCTCCGCCCGCAGCGCCGACTGTTTTTTCTGTTCTTCCATAAAAATAAACCACCTGCCGGGTCAAAAATAATTTGCCGCTGCCTGTGCGGCATATTGATTTATTATATACCTGCGACTGTGTCTCTGACAAGATACAAAAATGTATTCATCATTCCGGCTGGCCTTGGGGAAGCGGATATGCTATAATGATTGAAAAATTTTTGAAGAGGGGATAAGCTATGCCGCAGCTTACAACGGAGCGGATTGTTTTTCATGTGGATGTAAACAGCGCCTTCCTTTCCTGGGAGGCGGCGCGGCGCGTGAAGGCCGGAGAGGCGGATTTACGCTGTATTCCCTCTGCCGTGGGCGGAGACAGGGACAAGCGCACGGGCATCATCCTCGCAAAATCCGTTCCCGCCAAGCGCTACGGCGTACAGACCGGAGAGCCTGTGGGCATGGCGCTGAAGAAATGCCCCGCACTGACAATAGTCAAGCCCGATTTTCATCTCTACAGCCAATGCTCCCGCGCCTTTATGGACATCTGCCGCCAATATGCGCCGGTGGTGGAGCCCTTTTCCATCGATGAATGCTTTCTTGATATGACCGGCACGGGGCACCTGTATCCGGACCCGGTCAAAACCGCAGACGAAATCCGCACCGTCATACGGGAAACGCTGGGCTTTACCGTGAATATCGGCGTAGGCAGCAACAAGCTGCTGGCCAAGACCGCCGGAGATTTTGAAAAGCCGGATAAAACCCATACCCTCTTTACCCGGGAGATTCCCGAAAAGCTCTGGCCGCTGCCTGTAGATGCGCTGCTGAGCGTCGGCGCGGCTACGGCGGCAAAGCTGCGGCGGGCGCGGCTGGATACCGTGGGGCTGCTGGCCCATGCGGAGCTAAGCTATGTGCAAAAAATTCTCGGGGACAAGACCGGCCTGATGCTGCACCGCTTCGCAAACGGCATGGACACAAGCCCTGTCCGGGAGTTTCCGGAGGATGCCAAGGGCTACAGCGTATCCACCACCGTAGAGGAGAATATCACAAGCCGTACCGGCGCGCTGCAGGTACTCCTTGCCCTGACGGACAGCGTGTGCGTGCGGATGCGGCGGGACGGGGCCGCCTGCCGTGTCATCGGCGTAACCGTACGGGATACGGATTTTAAAACCGTTTCCCATCAAAAAAAGCTGTTCTCCCCCACGGACATCACCCGTGAGATTGCCGATACCGCCCGCCGGCTTCTGGACGAGCTCTGGGACGGCTCCACACCCCTGCGGCTGCTCGGCGTGAGCCTCACGGATGTGACAAAGGAGGCGTGGGAGCAGCTTTCGCTCCTGCCCGATGAAAAAAAGGAGAAGGCCCGCGCCCTCGATAAGGCCATGGATGCCATCCGCTCCAAATACGGTACCGATACCATTGTCCGCGGCGCCACCATCCACACGCAGTCGCAGGTGGACCGAAAGCATAAGGCCGGAGAACAGCCGCAGCTGTAAAGGATATTATTTCCGCTGCCCTCTGTAGCCGCCCAAGGTCTGCTTTGTTTCCTGTACGAGCAGAAAGGCCTTCGGGTCAAGGCTTTTTACCAGCCCCTCAAAGCTTTCCAGCTTACTCTTGTCAAGATCTGCCAGAATCAGATGCTTTGCCTCTCCGTACTCGGAGCCGTTTACATCCAGCACCGTCACGCCGAAGCCGGCCCGGCGCAGCTCTGCGGGAATGGCTTCCACCCGGCCGCTGGTGACCACATGCACGGTCACATGTCCGCTGACCAGCCGCTTTGCAAGCGCGCCGCCGGTATAGGTGCCCACGGCATAGCCCAGGGCATAGGCAATGGCTATCGGCAGCGCGGAGCCTTCAAAATTGAGCGCATCCCGCACCACCATATACCAGATAAAGGCCTCGCAGAAGCCGATAAGTCCCGCCGCAAGATTCTTTTCGTGCACCACCAGCACCGTCCGGAACGAACCGAGGGATACATCCGCCACCCGGCAAATAAATACCTTCAGACAGCCCAAAAGCAACGCCGTATACATGAAATCCCTCCGCAAACACACTGTTTTTCTGCCGGCAGTATAGCACAGCCGCCCCGGAATTATCTCCGTCTTTTCATGATTTTTCAGAATATTCAAATTATCCCCGCCGGAATCACGCCCCGTCCGCTTGCACCGGAGCCGGAAATTCTGTATACTGTTTCCGCTTTGAAAACAGAAAGGATATACCAATGAACCCGAAAAAATTACTTTCCCTGCTGCTGGCCGTCCTCAAGGGCACGCTGGTAGGTCTTGCCATCGTCATCCCCGGAGTCAGCGGCGGCAGTATGCTCCTCACCATCGGCGTATATGAGGATGCCGTCTCCATCACAAGCCACGATAAAAATATCCGCCGCGCCGCGATTAAAAAGCTCATTCCCTATGCCGCAGGCATCGTGCTCGGTGTATGTGTGCTGAGCTTTGTCATCACCTGGCTGCTGGAAAAATACGAGTTTCTGACCATCCTTGCCTTCTGCGGCCTTATTCTCGGCTCCCTGCCCATGCTGTTCAAGCAGATTAAAGGGCGGAAGCTTCATATCCCGGGGCTGCTGCTTTCGCTTCTCATGATTGTTATCATGGTGGCTCTGCCCTATCTCAACGATACCTCCTCGGAGCGCTTCACACGGGTAAGCAGCGGCGATACGCTGTATATGAGTGAGCGCGTTGTGCTGCAGGAGACGGATGCGGGAGAAGCCCTGTCCATAGGAAAAGATTCCGAAAGCAGCACAGTATATAAGCTTACCGCTCCCGTAAGCGGTCTGGCCGGCTATAAGGCCGCCGTATCCGACGGCGTACTGCTGGAAAATGAGGCTGCAGAGGGTGAATACCTCCTGCCGGAGGCCGTAGCGCCCGTGTGGAACGGGGACGGCACGCTGCTGCTCGGCGAAAAGAGCTATTATGTCTACCGTGCCGAGGATACCCTTTCCGGCGGTCTTTCCTCCGCGCTGCTTGCCCTGCTGCTGGGCTTCATCGCCGCCGGCACCATGATTATTCCCGGCATTTCCGGCTCCATGGTGCTGCTGGTGCTGGGCTTCTACCACAGCGTCATCGGGCATCTGAAGATGCTCATCATCGCGGTGCTGACATGGAATGTTTCCTCCATGCTCCGGCATGCCGCCGTTCTGGTGCCGTTCGGCATCGGCATACTGCTCGGGCTGCTGCTGGTATCGAAGCTGGTAAAATGGCTCCTCGATAAGCACCCCGTGCCGACCTATTACGCCATCATCGGCCTTATGGTCTCCTCCCCCTACGCAATCTTCGTCAAGGCCACCTGCTTCGGCCCGGGCTTTGCCGCCTCGCTCTCCTTTGTCAGCGTTGTACTGGCCGTTGTCTGCCTCGGCGGCGGATTTTTCCTTGCCAGCCGCATGAACACTTGACAACCTTGTAAAATCGCGATAGGATACTGCCCGAAGCACAGGGGCGTTTGTAAAAGTACCGCTTTTACAGACTGAGAAGCACCCTTTGAACCTGTTGGGCAATGCCATCGTAGGAAGTGACTTATCTCGCTGTTTACCACACCGCCCGCAGGGGCGGTTTTTTATTGCCGCCCCGGTGCCATCTTTTAGTCAAGAAGGAAATTCTATGGAATTCAAGCTCTTCTCCAAGCTCGCCTCCCTTGAGGGGACGGAGCTGCTGCTGCTCATTCTCTTTTCGCTGCTCTTTTTTGCGCTGCTTGCGGCCGTTATCCGGTACAGAAAAAAAACGAAAAATCCCGCTGCCGCGCCGGCTGTAAAGAACCGTACCCGCACCTATGTATACGGGGCGCTATGCCTGTCCCTTTCCTTTGTGCTGAGCTATTTCAAGCTCTTTTCTCTCCTCTTCGGCGGCTCGGTGACCCTCTGCTCCATGCTGCCGCTGATGCTCTACGCCCACTGCTTCGGCCCGAAATACGGCTTCGGCGCGGCGTTTGCCTATGCGCTGCTGCAGATTGTGCAGGGAGCGTACATCGTGCATCCGGTGCAGTTTATCCTCGATTACTTCGTTGCCTTTGTCTGCCTCGGCATTCCCGCCCTGTTTCCGGAGAATCTTGCCGTTGGCTGCGCGGCGGGCGGCTTTTCCCGTATGCTCGTTTCCACCGTTTCGGGCGCGGTCTTCTTTGCCTCGGCGGGGCTGGATTACGGCTACGCCAACCCCTGGACCTATTCGTTCCTGTATAATCTCATCACCATCGGCGTGGATACGGTGCTGGTGCTGCTTGCCGTAGCGCTGCTGCCGATACGCCGCTTCAAGGCTATAATGAAATAATGGACATTCTTGTTCTTGCCCTGTTCTGCCTGATGCTGCTTGCCGCGATGCTCACAGGCGTATCGCTTCTCTATGCGCTGCTCGGCGGGCTGATTCTCTTCTCGCTGTATGCGAACCGGGCCAAGGGCATTCCGCTGCAGACCATCGGCAAAATGTGCCTTCGCGGCATGCTTTCGGTAAGAAAGCTGCTGCTTGTTTTCCTGCTCATCGGATTTCTGACGGGGCTGTGGCGGCAGTGCGGCACCATTGCGGAGATTCTCTGCCTCTGCTCCGGTCTTTTTTCTCCCCGCATCTTTCTGCCGCTTGTCTTTCTTTTAAACTGTCTTCTTTCCTATCTTACCGGCACCAGCTTCGGCACCGCCGCCACCATGGGCGTGATTACCGTCACCCTCGGCAAGGCTATGGGAATTCACCCCGCCTTTTTAGGCGGCGCCATGCTCTCCGGCGCCTTCTTCGGGGACCGCTGCTCGCCGCTCTCCACCTCGGCCATGCTTGTGCGGGAGCTGACGGACACCGAGGCGCATAAAAATATCCGCAATATGCTGCGGACGGGGTTGGTTCCCTTTTTACTTTCTCTGGCTCTCTATACCCTGCTGGGCTTTATTTCGGAGGTAACTCCGGCAAATACGGATATAACCGCCCTCTTTTCCCGCGGCTTTTCGCTGCATATTCTGCTGCTTCTGCCGGCCGTTCTCGTGCTGGCGCTCTCCCTTTTGCGGGTGCCGGTAATATACAGCATGCTCGCAGGCATAGGCAGCGCGTTTTTCGTTGCCGCTGCCGTCCAGAAAACGCCGTTTTCCGTTTTGATAAAGACGCTTTGGGCGGGCTATTCCTCCGCCGATGCCGAAATCAACGCCATGCTTTCCGGCGGCGGGCTCGTTTCCATGCTGTCCGTCACCGCCATCGTCTGCCTCTCCTGCGCGTTTTCGGAGCTGTTCGAGGCCACAGGGCTGCTGAACCGCATCCGTAGGCCTCTGGCTGCCGTGGCCGAAAAGCGCAGCCCCTATACCGCCATGCTGCTTGCCTCCCTGCTTTCGGGCGCGGTGGCCTGCAACCAGACCCTTTCCATCATTCTGACCGCCCGGCTGTGCGCCTCCTTTAAAAAGGACAGCCATGCTTTTGCCCTGTCTCTGGAGGATACCGCGGTGCTGACCTCCGTCCTCTACCCCTGGTCCATCGCCTGCTCCACGCCGCTTTCCACCGTAGGCGCGCCCGCGCTCAGCATTCTCTTTGCCTTCTATCTCTACCTTGTTCCCGTCTGCCGCCTGCTGAAGGAAGCCGCCGGCAGGAGAAAGCTTCGTTAAACCGGCTTTCCGTCCTCTTACCGCTTCTCATTTATTCCGGTTGTTTTTCGCCCCTCGGCGCGGATATACAGCCATATACCGAGCACGGTAACGATGCCGCCGATGATGCTCAGGACGCCCGGCACCTCCTCAAAGAGGAAAATACCGTAGAACACGGCGCACACCGGCTGCAGAAGCTTCAAAGTGGATACCGTGGAGGCGCTTTCATATTTCAGCGCCCAGGAGAAGAGATTGTGGCCGAGGAGCGTGGGGAACACGGCCAGGCCGAGGGCGCAGCCGTAATCGGCGATACCGTAGCCGAAGAGAGGACTGCCGCTGAAAAGGGCCGCTGTAAGTGTTATAACGCCCGCTATGGAATAGACCATCAGGGTGTACAGCGTGGTGCTTACGCCCTCGCTTCGTACCTTGCGCCCGATCATGGTATATCCTGCCCCCAGCACGGCGGCCGCCAGCGCCAGAACATCGCCCATTATGCCGCTTGCCTGCCCGTCCGCATCCGTCAGGGCAATCAGCACGATGCCGAGAAAGGCTGTACCGATACCCGACCAGCAGGGCAGGGAAATTTTCTCCTTAAAGATGAGATAGGTCAGCAGCGCAATAAAAAACGACTCCGTGTTGACCAGAACCTGCGAGGAAGCGATGGAGGTGGCGCGCACGGACACAAAATAGGTGGTCAGGTGCAGTCCGAAGCAGAGGCCGCTGGCAGCGCAAAGCAGCAGGGTCTTTTTCGACAGAGTCTTTACCTCCTGCCTGTGCTTTAAAAGAAAACCCGGCAGCAGCAGCACTACCGTCATGAGCATGCGGTAGGCCACCAGCACAAAAGAGGGCATTTCGGTCCACCGCACGAAAACGGCGGAGGATGCGGCCGTAAAGCCGGATATAATCATAACAAGCTTTGCCATAGCATTTCTGCCGGGGCGTTACCCCGGCACTTTTTTACCGGCACACATTTTTCGGCGTTCCGTCTATAAACGCCTGCACCGTTTCAAACACGATTTTTGCCCGCCGCTGCATGGATTCCTTCGTGAGAAAGCCCACATGCGGCGCGGGAATGAGCCGTGGACAGTTGAGCAGCGGTTCTGCGGGGGAAAGCGGCGGCTCCCTGTCGAACACATCGATGCCGGCTGCGCCGAGGCGGCCTTCCGTAAGAGCTTTTGCGAGGGCCTCGTTATCGACCACCGCGCCCCGGGCGGTATTGATAAGCACCGCCGTAGGCTTCATGCTGTCTATCAGCTCCCGGCTTACGAGGCGGCGGGTGGCCGCATTGGAGGGTACATGGACGGATACGATATCCGCCGTGGAGAACAGGGTTTGCATCGGCACATACTCTATGCCCATTGCCTTTGCCTCAGCCCGCTCCGTCCGCGAGGCGGCGATAATTTTCGCTCCGAAGGCGGAGAACAGCCTTGCCGCGTACAAGCCGATGGTACCCGTACCGAGAATGCCCACCGTCTTTCCGGCAATCTCCGTGCCGATAAGCCCTGCGCTCGTGCCGCCGTTTCTTGCCGCTGTTTCGCCCTCGGACAGCTTCCTCAGGCACGCTACGGTAAGACCCACCGCCAGCTCCGCCACCGCAGGCGTGGAATAGCCC
>R15__coassemble_1826_pt1 | contig 9924 bp, 9 predicted proteins | sample R15__metabat2_low_PE_046 | metagenome-assembled genome bin R15
GTCATCAACCGTTCCGTCAACACCGAGCTTAAGCCCTACGAAGTGGGCGAGGGCAAGTGGGTTCCCGAACCCGCTCCCTTCGGCGAAGGACAGCATTACAATATCACCGGTCTGTTCCATGATGAGACCGGCTTCCCCCGCGGAACCGCTGCGAGCTATCAGGCGTTCCTGACCCGTCTTCTCGAGAAGATTGAGCAGAACCGCGCGGACATCGAAAAGTGGGATGAGATTCAGCTGGAGGATGCGGATATCGCTCTGGTATGCTTCGGCGGTGCCACCCGTACCTGCGAGGCCGCTATGAAGGAAGCGAGAGAAAAGGGCATCAAGGTTGGCATGTTCCGTCCCGTCACCGTATGGCCCTTCCCCGAGAAGGCCATGGCAGAGGTTGCCAAGAAGGTGAAGAAGGTTCTGGTCGTGGAGAACAACGCCGGCCAGATGGTTCAGGAAGTCAAGGCTGTCGCCGGCAACACCCCCGTGGAGTTCCTCGGCCGCTGCAACGGCTCCGTTATCGATCCCGATGAAGTTCTTGCAAAGTTGATGGAGGCATAATATGGCTAGCAAACTGATTGAAAATACCATGCGGCTCAACAACCTGCCGCATATCTGGTGCCCCGGCTGCGGCAACGGTATCCTCATGCGGGATGTTGCTCAGGCAATCGAAAACCTCGGTCTCGATCATGATAAGGTCGTCATCGTTTCCGGTATCGGCTGCTCCTCCCGTGCTGCCGGCTATATGGATTTCAACACCATCCATACCGCTCACGGCCGCGCCATCGCCTATGCTACCGGTATCAAGATGGCCAAGCCCGAGCTGGAGGTTATCGTAGTGACCGGTGACGGTGACTGCTCCGCTATCGGCGGCAACCACCTCATCCATGCGGCCCGCCGCAACATCGGCCTCACCGTGGTTTGCTTCAACAACAACATCTACGGCATGACCGGCGGTCAGTATTCTCCCACCACCCCCACCGGCGACAAGGCGACCACCGCTCCCTACGGCAATATCGACCGTACGTTCGATCTCGTCAAGCTCGTTGAGGGTGCCGGCGCAACCTATGTGGCCCGCGGCGATGCCTATCATGTGCCCCAGACCATCAAGCTCATTCAGGACGGTATTGCGCATAAGGGCTTCTCCTTCATCGAAGGCGTTGCTGTCTGCCCCACCTACTACGGCCGTAAGAACCGCAAGGGCGATGCCGTGAAGATGATGATCAACCAGAAGGATAACTATCTTATGAAGGCTGCCTACGACAAGCTCTCCGATGAGGAGAAGGCCGGCAAGCTGCCCATCGGTCTGTTCCATGAGGAGACCGGTCTGGAAGAGTATTCCGAGAAATACCTGAAGCTGATCGCAAAGGTCAGAAAGGAGAACTGATTATGAAGAACAGAGAAGAGCTGAAACTCGTCGGCAGCGGCGGTCAGGGCGTTATTCTGGCTTCCGTTATTCTTGCTGAGGCGGCTGTATATTCCGGCATGAACGCCTCTCAGGGTCAGTCCTACGGTCCCGAAGCCCGTGGCGGCGCCTGCATGGCGCAGGCCGTCATCACCAAGGATGAGCTGGGCTTCCCCAAAGTACGCAAGCCCACCTGCGTTCTTGCGCTGACCCAGGCCTCTCTTGAAAAGTATTCCAAGGATCTTGCGGACGATTGTCTCGTCATCGCGGATGCTTCTCTGGAAGTTCCCGAATGGCTCGCCGGCAAGAATGTGAAGAAGGTTGCCATTCTGGATTCCGCCATCGCGGAAGGCTGCGGAAAGGCCGCCAACATCGTTGCCGTTGCCGTTATCAATGCGGCTCTGCAGCTCGTCAGCGAAGATATGCTGAAAGAAGCCGTATGGGCGCACATCCCCGCCGGTACCGAAGAGATGAACAAGAAGGCTCTTGCCCTTGGTCTCAAGCTCGGTTCCGAACTGTAATCCCAGGAGGAAATTATGGCAGTATCTGAAAACAAACAGGCCTGGTACACAAAGACCCAGCCCGCTATCGAAAAGCATCCCGAGAGAAAGCCCGCTTTCTTCACCACCTCCGGCACTGAGATTGAGCGTGTATACGATCCCTCCGATATCGAGGGCTTCAACTACGCCGAAAAGCTCGGTTACCCCGGCGAGTATCCCTTCACCCGCGGCGTACAGCCCACGATGTACCGCGGCAAGTACTGGACCATGCGTCAGTACGCAGGCTTCGGCGACGCGGAGGAATCCAACGCCCGTTATAAGTACCTGCTTTCCCAGGGCCAGACCGGTCTTTCCATTGCGTTCGACCTGCCCACCCAGATTGGCTACGATTCCGATGATGCCATGTCCGTCGGCGAAGTCGGCAAGGTTGGCGTAGCTATTGACTCTCTTGCGGATATGGAAGTTCTTTTCGACGGCATCCCCCTCGATCAGGTTTCCACCTCCATGACCATCAACGCATCCGCCGCTGTTCTGCTCGCGTTCTACATTGTGACCGCAGAGCGTCAGGGCGTATCCCCCGATAAGCTCAGAGGCACCATTCAGAACGATGTTCTGAAGGAGTATGCAGCCCGCGGAACCTATATCTTCCCGCCCGCTCCCTCTATGCGTCTTATCACCAATATCTTTGAGTACTGCTCCAAGTATCTGCCCCAGTGGAACACCATTTCCATTTCCGGCTACCACATCCGTGAAGCAGGCTCCACCGCTGCACAGGAAGTCGCTTTCACGCTGGCCGACGGTATCGCCTATGTAGATGCCGCTGTCAAGGCCGGCATGGATGTAGATACCTTTGCGGGTCGTCTTTCCTTCTTCTTCAATGCCCACAACAACCTCCTCGAAGAGGTGGCCAAGTACCGTGCGGCGCGCCGCATCTGGGCCAAGGTTATGAAGGAGCGCTTCGGTGCCAAGAAGGATAAGAGCATGATGCTCCGCTTCCACACCCAGACCGGCGGCTCTACGCTTACCGCGCAGCAGCCCGATAACAACATCATCCGTGTTACCATTCAGACGCTGGCAGCCGTTCTTGGCGGCACCCAGTCCCTGCACACCAACTCCCGCGACGAGGCTCTGTGCCTGCCCACGGAGGACAGTGTCCGCATTGCTCTGAGAACCCAGCAGATTGTTGCTTATGAGAGCGGCGTTGCCGATACGGTCGATCCTCTCGCCGGCAGCTATTATGTGGAGAAGCTCACCGATGATATCGAGAAGAAGGCTATGGAATACATTGCCAAGATCGATGAGATGGGCGGCGCTGTAAAGGCTATCGAGCAGGGCTACATCCAGAAGGAAATCGCCGAGGCTTCCTACGAATATCAGAAGTCCGTCGAGAAGGGCGAGCAGGTTGTGGTCGGCGTGAACAAGTTCACCATCAAGGAAACCGCCAAGCCCACCAACAAGGTAAGCAATGCCGTTGCCGATAAGCAGCTCAAGAAGATTCAGGCTGTCAAGGAAAAGAGAGATTCCGCTGCCGCCGAGCAGGCTCTCGCCGCTCTGAAGGTTGCCGCTGCTACCGACGAAAACCTGATGCCCTATATCGTGGACTGCGCCCGCAAGTGGTGCACCGAGGGTGAAATCTGCAACACGCTCCGTGCCGTATTCGGTGAGTACAAGGCTGTGGAAGTTCTGTAAGGAGAGAAAGATTTATGGATAAGAAAATTCGTGTTCTCATTGCCAAGCCCGGCCTCGATGGCCATGACAGAGGCGCTAAGGTTGTCTGCCGTGCTCTCAGAGATGCCGGCTTCGAAGTAATCTACACCGGTCTTCGTCAGACCCCGGAGCAGATTGCCCGCACCGCCATTGATGAAGACGTAGATGCCGTCGGCATGAGCCTTCTTTCCGGCGCGCATAACTACCTCTTCCCGAGAGTGGTTGACCTGCTCAGAGCAGAGGGTGCCAATGATATCGTCGTCTTCGGCGGCGGCATCATTCCCGAAGAGGATATCCCCGGCCTCAAGGCTGCCGGTATCGAGGAAATCTTCACCCCCGGCACACCCACCCAGAAGACTGTGGACTTCCTGATGGAAAAATGCGCCAAGTAACTTTAACAGCGATTGAATTATTTGAAAAGGCGCGCGCCGGTGACCGGCGTGCGCTTTCGCGCCTAATTTCGTGCGTTGAGGACGGGGGAGAGGAGTCTCGCGAAGCGCTGAAAAGTGTGTGGAAGCACACAGGCGGCGCCCGCATTCTCGGCATCACGGGCCCTCCCGGTGCAGGTAAATCCACGCTGACTAACGCCCTGATTAAGCATCTGCGCTCCGAAGGGCATACCGTAGGTGTGGTGGCCGTAGACCCGACAAGTCCGTTTTCCGGCGGCGCCATCCTCGGCGACCGTATCCGTATGGCTGATGCGTTTCTTGACAACGGGGTTTATATCCGTTCCATGGGTACCCGCGGTCAGCTCGGTGGCCTTTCCGCTGCCTGCACGGGCGCGGTAAAGGTGCTCGATGCCTGCGGCTTTGATACGGTTATCCTGGAAACCGTGGGTGTAGGGCAGTCTGAGGTGGCTGTGGCTCGCTGTGCGGATGTGGTTACGGTGGTTTCCGTTCCCGGCCTTGGAGACGATGTGCAGGCTATTAAAGCCGGCATTCTTGAAATCGGCGATATCTTCGTGGTGAACAAGTGCGACCTGCCCGGTGCAGACCGCGTCATCATGGAGCTTCGGATGATGCTCGATATGGATGCTTCCGGTGAAAAGGACGATTGTCCGCTGCTCAAGGTCAGCGCCGGCAGCTTTATCGGCATTCCGGAGTACGCCAAGGCGCTGGATACCGTTTTTAAAAAGTTTGAAGCTAACGGTACTCTGGCCGAACGCCGTCAGCAGCGGCTGCAGAGCGAAATGATGGAGCTGCTGCAGAACGAGATTATCCGCCGCGCTGCATTACCCACGCCGGGTACGGAGGAGATGGCGGAATTTATTGAGAAAAACACCAACCCCTATGTTTGGGTAGACGATACCCTTGCTAACATTTTGAAGTAATACCCGGGTGCTGTTCCGGGAAGACTTTCTAAGTTAAATATTTTACGGAGGAATTACTATGGAACTGAACAGAGTTGACCATGTTGGCGTTGCGGTTGTCAATCTCGCCGAATCCGTTGCTTTCTATGAAAGCCTCGGCTTTAAGGCCAAGGGAACCGAGGTTGTGGAAGAGCAGCAGGTGAAGGTTTGCTTCATGCCCTGCGGCGACAGCGAGCTGGAGCTTTTGGAGAGCACCACGCCCGATGGACCCATTGCCAAGTACATCGAGAAGAACGGCGGTCGCGGCGGCATTCAGCATGTGGCTATCCGCGTGGACGATATCGACAAGGCTCTCGTGGAGCTGAAGGAAAAGGGCATCCGCATGATTGACCAAACCCCGCGTTACGGTGCCGGCGGTGCCCGCATTGCGTTTGTTCATCCCAAGGCCACCGGCGGTCTGCTGCTGGAGCTGTGCGAGCGTAAATAAGAAAGGATTTCCATTATGACTACCGAAGAAAAGCTTCAGGAATATTATTCCAAGTGTGAGAAGATTCTGGCTGCCGGCGGTGAGAAGGCTGTTGAAAAGCAGCATGAACGCGGCAAGTATACCGCCCGTGAGCGCATCGAGATGCTCTTTGATGAGGGCACCTTCAAGGAAATCGACCGGTTTGTGACCCATCGCTGCAGCCGTTTCGGCATGGAGAAGAAAGAAATCGCGGCGGACGGCGTAGTCACCGGTTACGGTCTTGTGGACGGCCGCAAGGTTTTTGCCTATGCGCAGGATTTCACCTGCGTGGGCGGCGCACTCGGCGAAATGCATGCAGCCAAAATCTGCAAGGTCATGGATATGGCCGTTGAGGCCGGCTGCCCGGTCATCGGTATGAACGATTCCGGCGGCGCCCGTATTCAGGAGGCTGTCGATGCTCTCTCCGGCTACGGCAAAATCTTCTACCGCAACACCCTCGCTTCCGGCAAGATTCCCCAGATTTCCGTTATAATGGGACCCTGCGCCGGCGGTGCCGTGTATTCTCCCGCTCTTACCGATATGATCATCATGGTCGAGCAGAAGAGCCAGATGTTCATCACCGGACCGAGAGTCATTCAGGCCACTACCGGTGAAGTTGTGTCTGAGGAAGAGCTGGGCGGTGCTTCCACCCATAACTCCGTTTCCGGCGTGGCGCATCTTGCCGCACCCTCCGAAGAGGACGCCATCTGGTATGTGCGGATGCTTCTGAGCTACCTCCCCTCTGCAGCCGGTCAGCCTGTGCCCGAGTATGAATTCGAGCGCGGTGATGAACAAAGACCTTCCCTCAACACCATCATTCCCGACAGCTCCCGCCGTGCCTACGATGTCCGCAGCGTCATCGCGGAGCTTGCCGATGAGGACAGCTTCTTCGAGCTGCAGCCCGAGTACGCCAAGAACATCGTTACCGGCTTTGGCCGTATCGGTGGAAAGAGCGTAGGCTTCATCTGCAATCAGGCCTGCGTTATGGGCGGCTGCCTCGATATCAACGCTTCCGATAAGGCTGCACGCTTCATTCAGATGTGTGATGCTTTCGGTCTGCCCCTCATCAACCTCGTGGATGTGCCCGGCTTCCTGCCCGGCACCAACCAGGAGTACGGCGGCATCATCCGTCACGGTGCAAAGATGCTGTATGTCTACTCCGCAGCTGTTTCTCCGAAGATTACCGTTATTATGCGTAAAGCCTACGGCGGCAGCTATCTTGCTATGTGCTCCAAGGATCTCGGCGCCGATATGGTGCTTGCGTGGCCGACCGCCGAAATCGCCGTTATGGGCGCTGAAGGCGCTGCCAACATCATCTTTGCCAAGGAAATCAAGGCCTCCGAGAATCCCGAGGAAACCCGCAAGCAGCGCATCGAGGAGTACACCAAGGAGTTTGCTTCTCCCTATCCCGCCGCTTCCCGTGGCTTCGTGGATTGCGTTATCGAGCCCTCCGAGACGAGAGAATACCTCATCGATGCGCTTGATCTCTTTGCCGGCAAGAAGCGCGAAGAGCGTGTCCGCGGCAATATGCCCCTTTAATTTCAAAGCATTTTCAACAATACAAAAAAGACAGGACTGTCCAAACGGGCAGCCCTGTTTTATATATTGTTACATTTAAGAAACCGCTGAACGCAAGGAAACCGGGAAGCAAACTCCTGGTTACGGGTTCAGCTGTACCGTAAGTATGTTGCCCCGCTTATCCGGGACGGAAAGCAGAACCTCCTCTCCGGGGTACGATATGCGGACAAGGCCCGCCTCTTCATCATAGGTAAAGGCAAAAGTTTCACCGGAGATTTCTCCTGTAAGCGTGATTTCGGAAAAACTGATACCGCTGTCGCTATCCTCCAGAGTTATCAGAATGTCATCACCCTCAAAATCCACACTTACAAGCGATGGGGGAGTAGTATCCACATCCTCCACAGAAATTACATCGGTAGAAGTCTGCTTATTGAAAAGTGTAATGGATACAGACATTTCTCCACTGTCTGAGGGGCGGATGGTGAAGGAGTGCGAGCTGGTTTTGTATACGGGGACAATGCGTCCGTTCAGCATGACCTGAATACTTTCCACCGGCACATAGGGTGCCACCGTCACTTCGTATACGGGATTTCCGTTTTCATTTTCCATGCGCACAGCCACAAGTATTTTTGCCGTAATAAAAAGCAGGGGCAGCAGCATGAAGAGCAACAAAACACCGATAATCAGCGTTTTTTGGAGTGTATATTTTTCCTTGCGATAGTTTGCATAGGAGAGCAGCACATTGAGCGGTACGGTGTTTTTTTCATGCCCGCAGGCATCGAATACCTCGTTGAGTATCTGCTCTGCGCTGGTGAGAGTCAACTGAGGACCCCTGCTTTTCTTTTTGAACAATCTCATGCGCGACCTCCTGACGACTGACGCACCCCGTTAAGACGAGCTATGCCGGATTTCAGGTAGCGTTTGACGTCGGCTTTTGAAATTTCGGTCAATGCGGCGATTTCCCTATGACTCATACCGCAGAGATATTTAAGAATGATAGCCTGAGACTCTGAAAAAGGAAGGGAGAAGATACGCCGCATAGAATACATACCGGCCTCTATCTTCAGCTCTGCACTTTCGGGATCATCCGCCGCCTGCGGGCGCAGTTTGTCAGCAAAAAGATTGTATTTTGCCTGAATTTCAAAACAGCAGCGAATGTTCAACTCCGTCAGCCAAGCAAGAATAAGGTCTCCGTTGTTGATTTTTCCGATATCGGTCAAGGCGATAAATATTGCGCAGAGCCTCCAGCGCAAGATGCTCTTGTTTTAAATACCGGAGCGCAAAAGCATATTCCCGCTGATAAGTGGCAGCATAGAATTCGGCAAAGGCATTACTGTCACCCCGGCGGGCTTCCTTGAATAAATCCGCTATGTAATTAAGGTCAAGGCCGCTGCTCATGCGTTCGCCCTCAGCCGTCTGTCAGCGAGGGAAACCAGCTGATGTACGCTGAGCTGCTCTTCCTGCGCGGCAAGTGCTTTTCCAATACGGCATTCAATGGGCGTGTGTCCGTCTTCATCATTATAGGCGGAGAGCTTGCTCTTTAGTTTTTCTTCAAAAACCGAAACTGCTTCCATACCGCCTTTCTCAAACAGAGCAAGGAACTTCATTCCGCCGTTTCTGCCCACAAAGCACACACCCTGTCCGGCATCCCGAAGGATATCGCCAAGAGCACGGATAGCCCGGTCTCCTTCACTGTGTCCGCCAATTTCGTTTATTTCACGGATATTTGCAATCTCAGTCATCACACAGGCAAAACCGTCCGGAATCGGAGCATCGGTATACAGGGAAAGAATATCGTCACAGCTGGCCCGGCTGCCAAAGCCCGTAATGCTGTCTGTCATGGAGGCAAGGCGCCTGTCCGCAAGAGAAATCAGGGCGGTAATTCCGTTGACCTTATCTTCTCCGCTGAAGGCAGTGCCGGTGCCGTAGCGAATCGAAGGGTGGGAGGCGTTGGAATTGTGCAGCTCGATTTTTTCATGGACACGGGCAAGGAATGTGTGCATTTGCGCTGTATCGGAGTCTTCAAACAGCGCCATAAACTTATTGCCGCCGTTTCTGCCGACAAAACACAGACCAAGTGAGGTGACGTGCAGCATATCGGAGAATTCGCGGATGATTTTGTTGCCGGCAGCATGACCGTATTGCTCGTTGATGTCCCGTATGTTGCAGATATTGATCATTACACAGCCGATTTTATCCGGCAGCGGTTTATCGGCATATTTTTCAATGACTGCATCACAGCTGAAGCGGTTTGCGATACCGGAGAGCCTGTCGTTATAAAGGGCATAATCCAGCTCACGATAATCCTTTTTGAAGGAATTGTGTGTGGAGAAATCCCAAAAAATAAACAGAAAGCTAAGGGACATGGTCAGCCACAGCAAAACACAGAGAATCCGTACAGAACGGTTACTGCCAATCATCTGGTAAAGCTGTGCATCTGTAAATATGACTGCCAAGCCGATCCCTGTGATTAAAAAAAAGAGAATCAGCTGAACGGTTTTAATCAGTTCAAATTTTTTTTTTCAAAGGATAACCTCCCCGAATCCGGTGTGCTGCACAAATACATTATATACAAAAGTGTTTTCAAATAAAAGAGAATATTTACGAAAAAAGATTGCAATTTTTCAAAGAAAAGATTAAAATTCAAAAAGGGAAATTATTTCGTGTTGAAATTTCTTGCAGTCAATGCGAAAAGGAGGCTTTTATGAAGAGACTGATTGCTTGGATGCTATGCTTCTGCTTGCTCTCTGCGCTTGCGTTTGCCGGCGGCTGTACTGCTCTGAAGGCATCGGAAGATGATGGTCAGGTGAATGCCGAGCAGCAGCAGGCAAAGGCCGAAAGCGAAAGTAAGCCAGTGGAGGTAGATTTGGCAGCGAAGAAAGCGGAAGAAGAGGCTGCCCGCAAGGCTGCTGAGGAAGAAGCTGCCCGCAAGGCTGCCGAGGAGGCCGCCCGTAAGGCTGCCGAAGAAGATGCCTCCCGAAACGCAGCGGAG
>R15__coassemble_1873_pt1 | contig 9700 bp, 9 predicted proteins | sample R15__metabat2_low_PE_046 | metagenome-assembled genome bin R15
TAAGAATGCGGAAGATTTCTCTTGCGGCTGTCAGTTCCGGGTTGATGGCCATGGAGAGCTGAAGGTCTTCCTTCAGAAGGCGCAGATTCGGTTCATACTCCGGGTTGCGGACTCTTGCTATAGTGTGCTTGGCGCCCAGCTTACGCGCAATCATGCAGCTGATAAGGTTCACCTCATCGGAATCGGTACAGGCTATGAGCAGGGCAGCTCTTTCCACACCGGCCTCCATGAGGATTTCCGCTGCTGCGCCGTTGCCGCAAAGCGTGGCAACATCGAGGGTTTCCTGCAGGGCGGAGAGGACGGATTCCTCTGTATCCACAAGAACTAACTCATGCCCTTCCTCGGAGAGCTGTGCTGCCAGGGTAGAACCTATTTTGCCCTGACCGACGATGATGATATACATGATACCTCCCGTGACTTATAAATACAGGCAGAGAATACCGATAAGGCAGAAAAACAGCTGTAAAAGGGCGAAACGGAATACCGTTTGTGTATCTGACCAGTGACGGTTTTTGCGTGCATCGTCATGCAGCGGAGTCAGAGGCCTGGACATAAAGGTTTTGCTGTGGAAGAGACGGCGTACGCTGAGCTTGATAAGGCCCAGCCCGCCATCCAGCAGAATTACACATGCAAAGGGGACGCATAAAAGCATATTATCCGTTTTCAGCATCAGAAGCCCGAGATACAGACCGATAGCCCGGCTGCCCGCATCGCCCATCATGACAAGGCTCGGAGATGCATTGAACAGAAGATAGGCACAGATGACGGCAATCAGAAGGAAGCCGGACAGCGCCCATTCGGACTTGCCGAAAACAGACAGCAAAGAATAGGAAACAGCGCCGAGGGACAGAATGGCCAGCGTGCCGAAATGTCCGTCCACACCGTCCGAACAGTTGCAGCAGTTGATAAATGCCCAGAGCACAAAAACCGCAAACAGGGCAAAAAGCCAGCGGGGCAGGGGAAGCCGGAGGGAAAAGAGGCACAGCTCTGATTTATCGTTGCAGAGCATAAAAACGGCAACTGCGCAGACACAGATGGCAAGGTCCAGAAGACCCTTTTTCAGCTCACCCCAGGGAAGAGAGCTCCGATCGTCGAGATACCCCGTAAGCATTGCGCCCAGCGTGAGCAGCAGATAAGAGAGCAGCTCCCGGGAAAAGGGAAGGAGAAGAAGGGCGGCTGCAGCGAAAACAGGGATGAACAGAACACCGCTGCCCCGCGCCTTACCGACAGACTGCTTTCCATTGATGGCAAAGGCCCGTCCGTGATCCTGCGGCAGCTTGTGCCGGAGACAGAAAAGCACAAGGAAGGTTCCTGCGAAGCAGAAACAAAGACCTATCAGTGCGCGAAGCGGCAGCTGCATATACATTCTCCTTTCGGCTAAATCAGTGCTTTCCAAAGACTACTGCATTGCACATTCCGGCACGATTCCGGTGAGGGGGGTGATATTCCAGATATCCGCCGCATATTCCCGGATGGTACGGTCGGAAGAGAAATATCCGGCGGCGGCGATATTGAGCAGGCATTTCTTACCGAAGCTGATTTTATCCGCAGCGTCGTAAATGGCATCCAGCTTCCTGTCAATATAGGGCAGAAGCTCATAGAGCACGAAATAGTAATCCGGCTTCTGCCAGCCGTTTCCGTTTACAAGAGAATCGAAGAGAGAACGGAAAACACCCGTTCCGCCGTCCTGCAGCGTACCGTTGATAAGGGTGTCCAGAACACGCTTTACACGGGGCTCGGCTTCGTATATGGCGCGCGGGTTGTAATGCGGCCGCAGCGCGTTCAGCTGGTCCACGGAGGAACCGAAGATATAGTTATTTTCCTCACCGGCCGCCTGCACAATTTCAATGTTGGCACCGTCATAGGTTCCGAGGGTCACGGCACCGTTAAGCATCAGCTTCATGTTGCCGGTTCCTGAGGCCTCCGTACCGGCAGGGGAAATCTGCTCGGAAATATCGGCGGCGGGAATGAGCTTTTCAGCATAGGAGCAATTATAATTCTGCACAAAGACCACACGCATTCTGTCATTTACGGCAGGATCCGCATTGATCATAGCGGCGGCCTCGTTGATGAATTTAATGACGGACTTTGCGATAATGTACCCGGGCGCTGCCTTGGCGCCGAAGATAAAGGCCGTGGACGGGAAATCCTTCAGCGTGCCGTCCTTGATACGGTAGTAAATATCCAGTATAGCGAGAATATTCATGAGCTGCCGTTTATACTCATGCATTCTCTTTATCTGCACATCAAAGACAAAGTCCGGCGGAAGAAGTACGCCTTCCTTTTTTTCAATATACGCAGAGAGGCGCTGCTTGTTTTCCCGCTTTATGGCATTGAAAGACACAATATCCGCTTCAGAAAGATGCTGCTTCAGCCCTTCCAGCAAATCAAGGTTTGTGAGCCAGCCCTCTCCGACCCGTTCGGTAATATAGGCGGCAAGCCCCGGATTGCAAAGTCCGAGCCAGCGGCGCTGCGTGATGCCGTTGGTTTTATTCTGGAATTTTTCCGGTGTCAGGACATACCAGTTCTTCAGAACATCGTTTTTCAGAATTTCGGAGTGGATTTTTGCCACGCCGTTTACAGCATGACTTCCGTATACGGCCAGATGGGCCATATGGATACGGGTTCCCTGAATAATGGAGTAACAAGAGCAATCCATGCCCTTCTGCATGATTTCGGCGCAAAGCCTGCAGTTAATTCTATAAATGATATCAAAGATTTCCGGAAGCAGCTCCTTGAAAAGATCGACATCCCATTTTTCCAGAGCCTCCTGCATAACGGTATGGTTGGTATAGGCAAATACACGGCGCGTCATATCGAAGCTTTCGTCAAAATCCAGCCCTTCGTTCATAAGAAGACGGACAAGCTCCGGAATGCTGACGGTCGGATGGGTGTCGTTCAGCTGAATGGCTACATACTCCGGAAACGCGCGGATGGGCTTGTTTTCCCGTTTGAAACGGAACAGAATATCCTGCAGAGAGGCAGAGGAGAGGAAATACTGCTGGCGGAGGCGAAGCTTTTTGCCCGCCCGCGTGGTATCGTTCGGATACAGAACGCGGGTAATATCCTCTACGGAATTCTTCTCGCGCACGGCAAGCGCATATTCCTGTTCGTTGAAAAGGGAGAAATTGAAATCCTCTACGGCTTCGCTCTGCCAGAGCCGCAGCGTTCCGATATTTCCGGTTTTATAACCGATAACCGGCATATCATAGGCTACGGCGCGTACGGTTCTGTCTGCAAACACAACCTTGACCTCGTGCGAATCCCGTCGCCTTGACCATGGATCCCCGAAGCGCAGCCAGTCATCGGCAGATTCATTCTGAAAGCCGTCCCGCCAGCTTTGCTTGAACAGGCCGTATTTATATCTTAAACCGTATCCGTCCAGCGGCAAATCAAGCGTTGCGGCGGAATCAAGGAAACAGGCTGCTAAACGCCCGAGGCCGCCGTTTCCGAGAGCGCAGTCCTCAATTTCCTCAAACATATTGATGTCGAGGCCGCGTTTTTCAAAAGCGGTCTTTACATCGTTCAATATGCCGAGATTATACAAATTATTATAGACAAGGCGGCCGGTCAGATACTCGCAGGACAGATAATATGCACTGCGGTGGCCCTGATGTATATGCCGGCATTTGTACCAGCCGGAAGCAATTTTGCTCATCACAACGGAGGTGAGGGCGGCATGTATTTGCTGCACACCGGCATCCTCCAGCGAAACCTGGTTTTCTCTGAGCAGATACTGTTCAATTTCGTTAATAATATCCATATATTTAACCTTCCCTGCCTCGGATACGGGGCTGCGACAAAGTAATTCGTTAACAGCTATCCCCCGGCCGAAAATTAATTAGCTTATAGCATAACACAAAATGGAAAAAATGGCTACCGAAAAAATTGGCAGGGCACCTATAAAAAATTCAGTCTGCAAACGGGCAGCACAGGGCGGGTTTTCCGCTTGCTTTTGTGGCAGCAAACTGTTACAATAAACCCTGCACGCTATTTTAATTCATTACCGGAGGTAAAAATGAACAAGGCAGAACTCATTAACACGATTGCGGAAAAAACGGGCATCTCCCGTAAGGATACAGATAAGGTTGTCAATTGCATGCTGGATACCGTAATGGAAACACTTTGCAAGGACGAGAAGGTGGCGCTTGTAGGCTTTGGCTGCTTCACGCCGAAGCAGCGCGTAGCCAGAACCGGGCGGAATCCTCTCACCGGAAATGCAATTGAAATCAAGGAATCCAGAGCCTGTTCCTTTAAGGCCGGTAAAAATATGAAGGAGAAGCTCAACTGAAGCTTGCCCTGTTTGTCTGCTTTTCCTTGCCGTGCACAGCGCACGGCTTTTTTTTCTGCTACGAACGGATATATAATGTAATGCTGATCAGCTGAAAATCCGGCAGCGTCCGGTATTTGTAATTTCCGCCGGCGTTCAGAACAGAGTGATACAGCTCTGTGAGCGTACTGTCAACGGAGGAAAGGAAGGCATTATACTCCCCTGCATCTTCAAACTGGAGAGTTACCGTACCCTCCTTTTTATTTTGCAGCGCATTTACTTTATTTATAAGAAGCTGTTCGGCATTGCCATTCTTTTCAATATAATTTCCGTTGGTGAAATGGTAGCTCTTACTGTAATCGGCGGCGGAGGGAAGCTGAAAGCGGGCGGCGAATACGGACTCATAGGGATACAGACCGGTAAGCGCAGCCTCGGGAACGAGAAAGGCGGGGTACAGGCAATCGCCGTCCTGCTCCGTATCATTGGTAATATCCACATGATAAAATACGCCGTCGAGCAGCACGGCATTCCAGGCATGACCTACCGATGCCTGAGGGGATTTTCCCGAAAGAACCACGACGGTCTGCCCGGCCTCCTCCAATATCCACTTTGCGGCCTTGCTGATGCCGTCACATTTTGCATTGCCCCCAATCAGTGCACCGTAGGCATTGCCCGCATCGGGTGCCGAAACGGAATAGCTGCAATGCCCGACAAGATAATCATACACATATTTTACCTGTTCCACTGCCGTTAAACCGTTTAAGCGGGAAGAAACGCTGCCGACGACCGTCTCACAGACAGAACGCTTTGCCTCATATTCGGTTTGCGTCATGGCATAGGGAATTTCCATGCTGATGATTTTATTGCCGATGCCGGAAACAGTATAATAATAAGTAGAGAAATCCACCTGCATGATTTCCGGACATTCCTGCAGAAGGAGAGAACAGAGTAAATCCACTCCGTCCTTATCTATGGCTTCGGGGAACAGGCAGGAAGAGGAAAAAGACATCACGGCTTTATAAATACCCTAAAAATTCGCAAGCTCTTTCTCGTTCAGCCGATTCAAAAAATAGCGGCGTGTGAGATTCTTGACGGGGGAGGTTGCCTCCAAAGAGGGAACAACACTCCCGGAAGCATCGTTCGCTGTATCATTTTGCTGTATTTTTTCACTTGTGCCCAGGCCGGCAGCGGAAAAAACGGATTCGCGGATTCGCGCCGCAGCATTGGATAAATCAATGCCGAGGCGGGGCGGCAGATAACGGAGCAGCAGAGCTGCTGTAAGCGAAAAGATGATAACGAGAGAGGTCCGCCTCGGGCTTACGGCAGCGGAACGGGTTGAAAGAGACAATACAATCAGCAAAATAATGCTGACAGCGCCGAGCAGCAGCACAAAGGAAAGACCTGCCGCGCGGAGAGTCTCGCGGGCGGTAAAATAAAACAGAATCAGGGAAAAAAGAACGGTTACCGGAAGCAGCGAAAGAAGGGCGGCCATGTGCGGCCAGAAACCGGTTTTTTTCTGCTTTTGCTTCGAAAAATGCTTTGCGGGCATTTCTTCCGGATTTGACTTTTCCACGGCCTCGCTCTTTACGATAAGAATTACATCCAGCGTACCGCTGCGGCTGCCCTCCGGTGCCTTGAACAGGGCATTGTCTAAATGAAGGGTCTGTCCGGTTGTAAGCCCTGGCAATAAGGAAAGACGGGCGGGGCGCAGCATGCCGGGAAAGGATATCTGAATGGCAGCCCCGGCGCGGACCGTTTTTTGAGGCAGCACAACACGAACACGGGCATAGGGAATCAGCTTTTGCCCGCAGCTTGTACAAAAAGAATAGGCTTCGTTCATGTGCTTATGACAGTCAGGACAATACATACTGCTATTATACAGCCATATTTTTGCTTTGCTGCGGTGCGCTTTGCTTTTTCACAACTTCGTTGCAATTTGCAGGGGCTCTTTTACTTGACAGGGAGAGAATGGCTGCCTATAATAGGGACAGTTGTTAGCACTCGGCAAACTTGAGTGCTAACGGTTAGAACGAATAAACATCAGGAGGATATATTATGCAGCTGAGACCTTTGATGGACCGTGTAGTCCTTAAGATGGTTGAAAACGAAGAGACAAGCAAGGGCGGCATTATTCTGACCAGCGCCGCTAAGGAAAAGCCCCAGATGGCGGAAGTCATTGCGGCGGGCCCCGGCGGAATCGTGGACGGGAAAGAGGTTGTTGTTACCGTGAAGGCAGGCGATAAGGTGGTTTACAGCAAGTATGCCGGCACAGAAGTGAAGCTTGACGGTAAAGAATATGTGATTGTAAAGCAGAATGATATTCTGGCTGTAGTGGAATAAGCGGAGGTAAAAAATTATGGCTAAGCAGTTAAAGTACGGCGAAGAAGCGCGCAAGGCTCTCCAGAACGGTTTGAACCAGCTGGCGGATACCGTGAAAATCACTCTCGGACCCAAGGGCCGCAATGTGGTGCTTGAGAAAAAGTTCGGCGCACCCCTCATTACGAATGACGGTGTGACCATCGCGCAGGAGATTGAGCTGGAGGATCCGTTTGAAAACATGGGCGCGCAGCTCGTAAAGCAGGTGGCCACCAAGACCAATGATGTAGCAGGCGACGGCACCACCACCGCAACGCTTCTTGCACAGGCTATCGTCAGCGAAGGCCTCAAGAATGTTGCAGCCGGCGCAAATCCCATGGTCATCCGCCACGGTATCGAGGCGGCTGTGGAAGCGGCTGTAGACGGTCTGAAGGAGCATAGCAAGCCCGTCACCACGAAGAACGAAATTTCTCAGGTTGCAGCCATCTCCGCCGGCGACACCAAGGTCGGCGAAATGATTGCGGACGCTATGGAGAAGGTCGGCAACGATGGCGTCATCACCGTGGAAGAAGGCAAGACCATGAAGACCGAGCTCAATGTGGTCGAAGGTATGCAGTTTGACCGCGGCTACTGCTCCGCTTACATGGTAACCGATACCGACAAGATGGAAGCCGTGCTGGATGACCCGTACATCCTCATCACCGAGAAGAAAATCAGCAACATTCAGGATTTGCTCCCCATTCTCGAGCCCATTGCCCAGAGCGGGAAGAAGCTCCTTATCATTGCTGAGGATGTGGAAGGCGATGCCCTGGCCAATCTCGTTCTCAACAAGCTCCGCGGCATTCTCAACGCCGTTGCGGTAAAGGCTCCCGGCTTTGGTGACCGCCGCAAGGCTATGCTGCAGGATATCGCCATTCTGACCGGCGGTCAGGTGATTTCCGACGAGCTCGGCATGGAGATTAAGGATGCAGACCTGAGCATGATGGGCCGGGCCCGTCAGGTTAAGGTAAATAAGGAGAATACCGTTATCGTGGGCGGCGCAGGCGATGCGCAGGAAATCAAGAACCGTATCAAGTCCATCCGTTCCCAGATTGAAGAGACCACCTCCAGCTATGATAAAGAGAAGCTGCAGGAGCGCCTTGCGAAGCTGGCCGGCGGCGTAGCTCTCATTTCCGTGGGTGCCGCTACCGAGGTTGAGATGAAAGAGCTCAAGATGCGTATGGAGGATGCGCTTGCCGCAACCCGTGCTGCCGTAGAAGAGGGCATCGTCCCCGGCGGCGGCGTGGCTCTGCTGAATGTGGCCAAGAATGTGGAAGCTCTCAAGGCTAAATCCTCCGGTGATGAGAAGACCGGTGTGGACATCATTCTCCGCGCTCTGGAAGCTCCTATCCGTCAGATTGCCAAGAATGCCGGGCAGGAAGGCTCCGTCATCGTTGAGAACATCAAGCGTTCCCGCAAGGTCGGCTACGGCTACGACGCGGCAGACGGCAGCTACGGCATGATGGTGGAAAAGGGCATTATCGACCCGACCAAGGTCACCCGTTCCGCTCTGCAGAACGCTGCTTCCGTGGCGGCCATGGTGCTGACCACCGAGTCCCTTGTCTGCGATATTCCCAAGCCCGAACCCGCAGCGCCCGCACCCGGCATGGGCGGCGAGGGAATGTATTGATTTCCAAAAGCAAAACAATATAAATCTTATGACCCGCGGCAGATGAAATGCCGCGGGTTTCCTGTAATATGCAATGCGCAGCTATCCCGTGAAAAGGCAAGCAGGGAAAGGATAACGGTTTTTATGGATATGGAAGAGAAAAAGCGCAGGGCATTTTTTTACTTACATGCGGTTGCTGAAAACCGGTGCTGTATTATTGAAAATTTTCAAGCAACAGCGGCAGCGGCGGGCTTGACAGCCGGGCAGCTCCGGGCGGCTCTGTATGTGCTTTGCGGGGAAGGCAGCATTCTGCAGGAGGGAAATAAAATTCTTCTTCTGGAATAAAAAAACAGCCGCGCCGGGGCGGCTGGTACTAGCGAGGAATCAGCTCTTAATGTGTACATCCAGCTGGCTGCGGGGGAGCGTAATTTGATTTTCTTCAAAGACATCCTTGATTTTTTTATTGAGAATGGCAAACAAATTCCAGTAAGCTTCATTTTTGCACCAACAACGGAAGGTAATCTTCAAGCCGTTTCCGGTGGCGTAGTCTCCGATAAATGCCTCCGGCGCGGGCTCCTGCAGAACGAGAGGCTCTTCACCGGCTATTTTAAGAAGAAGCCGGCAGACAAGGTCCGGATCGTTGCCGCCGACGCTGAGTGCATAGTCCAGACGCCGGAACTTCTCTGCGGAATAGTTGGTGATGGTTCCCGTGGAAAGAGCACTGTTCGGGAGAAAAATAACCTTATGGTCAGCAGTGACGATTTTTGTGTTGCAGATAAGGATTTCCGCTACGGTACCTTCCATACCCTGCGCCGCAATATAATCCCCCACACTGAACGGACGGGTAATCAGCAGCATTACACCGCCGGCGAGATTTGACAGGGTTCCGTTTACGGCCAGACCCACACAAACGCCGAGCGAGCCGATGACAGCGGAAAGGCCGCTTGTTTCAATCCCTAAATACCCCACAAGCCCCATCACAACGAGCACCTTCAGACCGATAGACACCGCATGATGCAGCGCCCGTGCCAGTGTGACATCGATTTTTTTGGATTTTTCGATGGCAGCGGCTAATTTGCGGCAGAGCAGGTTAATCAGCTTAAAGGCAATAAGCAGAATAATGAGGGAGAGAATTACCTTGCTGACAACCTTCAGCGCGTTTTCGCTGAAAACGGTCATCAGCGTATTTTTTATTCCCGATACGGCCTCATCGACCGCTTCGGCTCCTGTATTGACAATCACATCTGCAGCTCCGGTATCCATTGCAATCATCCTCCTGCGTTTTTTTATATTATAGCCGCAAAGACACGGCATGACAAGAAGCTGATTTAAGGAAGCACTGATTTATTCACTCGTGCTGCATAAACAGCCAATTTTTCCTGCAGCTGTGTCGAAAAATCTTGAAATAGCGCCACTATTACTTCGATTTTTCTCCTTGCTGCAAGAAAAATTTTCATATTTATGCA
>R15__coassemble_1878_pt1 | contig 9686 bp, 5 predicted proteins | sample R15__metabat2_low_PE_046 | metagenome-assembled genome bin R15
GCTGCGGTCGCTGAGCAGCGCAAGGGCGCTTGAGGAGGTGAAGACCACCTTCTGATACTGCCCCTTGGCAGCCTTGAAGGAGGCGGTGACGCTGGACTTATTGCCCCAGGTGATGACCTCGCCCCCATCCGTTATGGCGGCCGTGTACTGGTAGCCCGCGTAAACGGAAACGATGTTGGCCTTTTTCGCCTTGGAAGGGACATCGCACTGCTTGAGCCGGTTGTTGCCCCAGCAGAACACCTCGTTGTTTTCGTTGACGGCCACGGCATGGTCATAGCCCGCCGCAATCAGCTTGACAACGCCCATATTTTCCGGAATATCGGCAATATCCGCCTTCTTGGTAATCTGCGTTTTTCCCCAGGCATAGACCTGCCCGTCCTCGGAAAGGCCGAGGGAGAAGGTGGAGCCCACGCTGATTTGCTTCACATGCCCCTGCAGCGCAGCGGGAACATCCAGCATATTAAGCCCGGGGGAGACATTCTGCTGGGTCATATCCTGATAGTTCACATCGAGGGGACGGAACAGGGGACCTACCAGCACGCCGATGAGAAACAGCAGGAAAACGGCGGCGGCAACGGTGTTGATGGGCTTGGAGAACAGGCGCTTGAGAATGGTGACAAGCTGCCCCTGCATCGCTTCCTCTTCGAGAGGATTAACGGGAGTCTGCCGCTTGCAAAAGAGGCGGGATAATAAAGAATGCTTCATACTGCGCCTCCTATCCGAGCTTGACCCGGGGGTCCACCAGACCGTAGCTTAAATCGATGACCAGGTTGCCGACAAGGCCTATGATGATATAGAACATCTGCAGCGCCAGCACCACCTGATAGTCCTGGTTCTGCAGGCACTGGATATAGACCTTGCCCATGCCGTTGAGGCCGAACATATTTTCGATGATGAGGGAGCCGCCGAAGATGCTGAAGAACCAGCCGATAATCAGCGTAATCACCGGCAGCAGGGCGCTGCGGAAGGCGTGTACATAGATAACGACCCGCTCCGTAAGCCCCTTGGCCCGCGCCGTCCGTACAAAGTCCATGCTCAGGGCATCAATCATGGCGGAGCGGACATATTTTGTCATGCCGCCGAGACCGGAAAAGGTCATAACGAGCAGCGGCAGCGCCATGTATTTGAGCTTGTCGAGCAGCGTTTCCCACGCGGTACCCGAAAAGCCCGCCGTGCCGAAGCCGCTTACGGGGAACCATTGCAGCTTCACGGCGAAGATGAATATAAAGATAAGTCCGGTGATGAATCCCGGCAGACTGTAGCCGATGACGGTAAACACGCGGACGAAATTGTCAAAGAAGGAGCCCCGCCGGACCGCGCACGCAATCCCCAGCGGAATGGTAATCAGCAGTGCCAGCACCATGGAGCAGACATTCAGCACCACGGTGTTTTTCATGGGTGTTACGATTAAATCCTTGACATCCCGGCGGTAATAGGTGGAATAGCCGAACTCGCCCTGCAGCATCTGGCGCATCCAGGAAAAATAGCGGGTCACCATAGGCTTGTCGAGCCCCAGATCCTCCCGCGCCTTTTCATACCGCTGCTGGTACTCCTGCGGGCTTTTCTGCTTGTATTTTTCCACGGCAATACGCGCCGGGTCTCCCGGCACCGCCGAATAAATCACAAACAGCAGAATGGACATGATAAAGAATACGAATACAAGGTACAGCAGGCGTTTGAGAATATACCTTATCATAGAAGATTCCTTTCCGGAAAAAAGTCTCTTTCCTTCCCGAAAAGGAAGGAAAGAGACAGCTCAAACCGGCATCAGCCGGCTACGGTGCAGTAGAGAATGGAGTAATCGGGGTTGGCGAAGGCACTGCCGGCATAGCCCTGAATGCGCTCGTTGATGAAGCAGTAGGTATCACCGGAGTACATGGGGATGGCGGGAAGCACGGAGTTCCAGCGCATGTTGAAGTTATAGAAGTTGGTGAGGTAGGTTTCCTCATCGCCGGGCTCGGTGGTCTCGATGGCGCGGGCGAGGCTGTACAGCTCTTCGTCATAGACATGATAGATGTTGTAGGAATCCATCAGCTCGGGGTCGAGGGTGTAGTCCCAGCTGGGCTGGTAGTCCACGCCGAACCAGCTGCCGCTGACATACATATTGCAGTCGGAGGCGGTGGAATCATACATATACTGCATGAGAAGACCCCAGTCTACCTGGCTGGTCTCAAAGTGTACGCCAATCTGGGGCAGGGCGCTGGAGAGCATCTGGACGCACAGGTCGGAGAACTTGCTGTCGGAGGAGGCGACCATGTGGACATACAGCTCGCTGAGCGTGCCGTCCTCGTTCTGCTTGTAGCGGACATCGTCCGTACCGGCAACGAAGGGATTGCCGTCCTTGTTCAGCGTCCAGCCGTCGGCCTCGAGAAGCTCGGTGGCCTTGTTGAGGTCATAGGAGTAGGGGTTCATATCCTCGTTCAGCTCTTCGCCGATGCCCTGAGCGCCGAAAATCGCATCGGGATAGTAGCCGTTGAGCACGGAGGCAAAGCCGCCTGCCATCTGCTTTACGAACTCCACACGGTCAAAGGAATAGACGATGGCCTGACGCACGGACTGGGAAGAGGTGGCGCCCTTGCCGCAGTCAAAGAAGATGCAGCTGAAGCCGCAGCCGGGGTAATGGATTTCGTAGAAGCCGCCCTCCTCGGTGAGGTCGAGACCGGCGTTGATCTTATCGGCGCTGGTAGCGTTCAGCAGCACATCGATGCTGCCGGTACGCAGCTCGTCCATCTCGGTTTCGGTGGAGGTGTTCTTGTAGATAACGGTCTCCACGGTGGGGGTTTTGCCCTCATAGTTGCCCTTGAAATCGGGGTTGGCCTTGAATACGCCGGTGAGAGTGCCTTCGTCGAAGCTCTCCAGCGTATAGGCGCCGCAGCAGAAGGTGGGATGACGGCGCTCCGCTTCCACGGACTCCGCAATATCCTCCACGGTCATGGCCTTATTGAACTTGGCGCCGCTTTCGGTTTCCACGATTTCATAGCCGGGCGCCCAGGCATCCAGACGGATGGGGTAAACATCGATGTAATAATCCTGATAATAGGAAGGAATATCGTCGGGACTGACCTCTACCGTGAACTCATAGTCGCTGACAAGGTGTACGCCCGCAAAGGCTTCGGTAACGCCGTTGTAGAAATCAAAGTAGCCCGTGAGGTGGTAACCGGCCTCGGCGTAGGCGCCGCAGTCGGCATAGGCCTGGGTGGAGCGGAACAGGTAGGAAGCCACATAATCATAGGCGGTTACGGGCTTGCCGTCGGTCCAGACGAGACCCTCGTTCAGCACGATGTCATACAGCATGCCGCCGTTAGCGGACTCGGTGGCGGTGAGGCTCTTGACGGCCGTCTCGTTTACATGGAAATTGCCTTCCACATCCGTGGGGACGAGCTGATAGCCCGTCATCAGCATAAACATGTTGACATCCGGCTGGGCGATGCCGAAATCATATCCGAAATCACCGGAAATGCCGGAGCCGTCGCCGATGGTGATGGTTCCGCTGAAGGCGGCTTCCTCTGCCGCGGTGAAGGCGGCAAGGGAGAGAACCAGCAGCAGGGTCAGAAGCAAAGCAACTGTCTTCTTCATTTTTTGTTCTCCTTCTATTTTGATATATGGAAACGGAATAAACCGTATCCTCCTGGTAAAAACCGGATTAGTCTTCAAATACGAAAAACCGGCGGGTGTAGGCATCCACAAGGGAGATGCCGGCTTCAAGGTCATCGAGACTGATAACGCTGCTCTGGGAATGGGGATAACGGTCCACAAGGGCAATGTCCGCCACCCGGGTACCGAAGCGCGCCAGATTCATGGAGCTTGCATCCGTGCCGCCCCGGTCCATCACATCCCGCTGATAGGGAATTTTGTTTTCCTCGCAGCAGGCCAGCATCTCGTCCACAAGATACGCATCCAGCATGGCCGAGGGATTGCCCAGCTTCACACCGATGCCTGCCCCCACCTTGTTGCTGCCCTCTAAATCACAGGGATAGAAATGATCCGGCGTTACATCCACGGCAATGCCGATATCGGGGGCAAGGCGTTCCGCCGCCACCACGGCGCCGCGGCAGCCTACCTCCTCCTGCACGGTGAATACATAGTATACATCGTTCGGGCCGGTGCCGTCATTCTTTTTGAGAGCTTCTATCAGCATATAGCAGCCGGCGCGGTCATCAAAGGTCTTGGCCGAAACGCAGCGGTTCTTGAGCTCATAGTACTGCCCGATGAAGCCGCAGTAATCCCCGACCCGGACATATTTTTCCGCTTCCTCCTTCGTGGAGCAGCCGATGTCGATATAGAGCTTGCCGGCGTTGTTCTTCGCTTCCTCTATATCGCCGCAGCAGCCCACCACGCCCACGGTGCCGTTCTGAAAGCGGACCTTGTCGTTATAAGCGGCCGCCGTCCAGATCCAGCCCACGCGGCAGACACGGATACGGCCGTCCGCCTCGATTTTCGTCACCTGCATGCCGATTTCATCCATATGCGCCGTCAGCATGATGCGCTTGCTTTCGGGACAGGGCGTACCTTTTTTCAAACAGATGAGGTTGCCGACGGCATCCGTCATGATTTCGTCCGCATAGGGCGTGACCTCCCTGCGGATAATCTCCCGCACGGCCTTTTCCCGCCCGGATACGCCCCAGGCCTCACAAAGCTCCTGTAATAATTCCATATTTTTCTCCTTCCGCTGCTTCAGCGCCGGATGCCGGAAAGAACCTTCTCGTTCTGCCGCTCCACCCAGCACAGCATTTTTTCTATTGTATTCTTTATATTTTCCTCATAGAAGGGCAGCTTCAGCCCCGCCGCCTGCGCCGCGCCGATATAGCTTTCGGTGCCGCCCAGCTTTACAAAGGAGATGTATCTTTCCCACGCCTTCTCCGGCTCCGTTTCGCTCTGCAGGAACAGCTGCAACGACAGGTTTCTCGCCATGCCGTAATCCACAAGGTAGAAGGGATTGACGAAATACTGCCCCTCCATCAGCCAGTCACCGCCGTCGGAGTAGAGGGGAATATCGTCAAAATCGGCAAAGTGGGGCGTGTAGGTACGGGTCAGCTCCTTCCACAGCGCGTTACGCTCCGCCTTCGTCATCTCCGGATGCTGATATACAACGGTCTGGAACTCGTCTCCCGCGCAGCCGCCGGGCAGATAGGTAAGGGTCCGCTCCATTAAAAACAGGTCGTAGCGGTCTGTATCCTCCCGGAAGAAAAGGCTGTGGTAGGGCATGGAAAGCATCTCCATGGCGGTGGAATGGGTTTCACACACCTCCGCCGAGGCCTCCCTGAGCTCCGGCACGATGCTGTTTTTATAGGCCTCGTAGGCGGCCAGCGCATGGCCGGACTCGTGGATAAGCACATCCACATCCATGGTGGTGCCGTTGAAGTTGGAGAAGATGAACGGCAGCCGCAGCGCATCCACACTGCCGCAGTAGCCGCCCGCCGCCTTGCCGTGGCGGGAGTCAAGGTCGAACATCCCGTTCTTCAGCAGCGCCTCGAACATCTCCCCGGTTTCCTTGCCCAGAGCGTGCATCATGGTATCGCAGGCTTTGAGCATATCCTCCGCCGAGCCGTGGGGTACGGGGTTGTAGTCCGGGAAATACAGCAGGTTATCGTAGCCCTTCAGCGTGTCCAGTCCCAGCCGCTGCCGCTGCAGCTCCTTGATTTTTGCCACCGCCGGCACCCAGTATTTTTTCACGGCGGCGCGGTAGGCGGCAATTTCCTTTAACCCGTAGCCGAGCCGCCCCATGCGCAGCACGCCCAGCTCGGAAAAATCCTTATAGCCGAGAGCCCGGGCCTGGGCGGTGCGGTTCTGCACCAGCCGGTCGAAAATATCCTCCAGCCTGTCCTTATATTGCAAAAAATACCGTCCCTCCGCCTCATAGGCGGCCTTACGAACGGCCCGGTCCTTGTGTCCCTTATAGGGGTACAGCTGCTCCGCCGGAAGATTCTTGCCCATGAAGGGGATGCTGCTCATGGCGCTGATGGAATAAAACTCTGCGCACAGGGCGTTTTCCTCCTGCATAAGCTTTGTGATTCTTCCGTCTGCGCTCAAGGACTGCTGTGTCAGCTTTTCTATAAAGATATCCCCGTATTTACGGGCAAAGTCATCCTTAAACGGGGAAGCCAGCAGCGCCCGGTAAAAGCGCAGGCCGCTCTCCTCGATAAGCGGACGGCTGCCGCCCATAAATTCATTCTCCGCGCTGTAAAACGGGTCCGCCACATTCTGGGAAAAACGGATTTCGGCCACCTGCGCCGCCGTGGAAAAAATCTCCCGCTCCCCGTGAAAGCGTGCCAGCACGGCATCCGCTTCCGCAAAATTCTCTGCGGCGGACAGCGCACGGCAAAGCGCCTCCGTTTTCTGAAGCAGAGTATTTACATCGGGTCTTTCATATTTATATGCGCTGAACTGCATCTAAGGCTGCCTCCTGTCTGCTGCCGCGTTTTTCGGACTTGTTTCCCGCTATTATACTCCGTTCCTTTTTACTTTGAAAGAGAGCAGCGCAAAAAAAGTACTGCTATCATTACCCGGCGTGATTTGCTATAATGGGTATACAACGGTAAAGGACAATAAAGAATGAAAGCGGACAAAACAAAGACAGGCAATTTTTCCGAGGGCAGCATCGCCTCGAATGTGCTGCGCCTCGCGGTACCGATGTTTTTTGCGGAGCTGGTGCATGTGCTCTACAACATCGTGGACAGAATCTACATCGGTCATATGGAGGGCATCGGCACCGCTGCGCTGACGGGCATCGGCGTTACCGTGCCGCTGGTATCGTTTATCGGCGCGTTCGCAAACCTCGGCAGCTACGGCGGGGCGCCGCTCTGCTCCATTGCCCGGGGGGAGGGGAATACAGAAAAGGCTTCCGCCATTCAGGACACGGTGTTTACCGTGCTGCTGATTTTCGGCGTGCTGCTGACGGTGCTGCTCGGCCTCTTCCGCCGTCCGCTGCTGGTGTGGCTCGGCGGGGACGAGCAGTCCATGCCGTACGCCATGGAGTATTTTTCCATCTATGTTCTCGGCACCGTGTTTTCCGTCATCAGCCTCGGCATGAACGCCTTTATCAATATGCAGGGCTTCCCGAAAATCGGCATGGGCACGGTAATTATCGGCGCGGCGGCGAATATCGTGCTGGATCCCGTCTTTATCTTTGTATTCAAGATGAATACGGCGGGCGCGGCGCTGGCCACCGTCCTTTCCCAGGCCATCAGCGCCGGCTGGGCGGTTCTCTTCTTCACCGGCAAAAAGGCGGTGCTGCCGATTCGGCGGCTGCGGATTGAAACGCAGTATCTGGGGCAGATTTTCAAGCTGGGCGTCACGGGCTTCTGCTTCAAGATTACAAACAGTCTGGTGCAGGGCGCCTCCAACATGATGCTCAAGGCCTGGGGCGGCTCCCTCTCTACGCTCTATATCGGCTCCATGTCGGTGATTACCTCCCTCCGTGAGGTTGTCATGCTGCCGATTTCCGCCTTCTCCGGCGGCGCGCAGCCGATACTGGGCTATAACTACGGCGCGGGAAAATACCGGCGGGTGCTGGAGTGCATCCGGTTTGAAACGGGCTGGATCTGCGGCATCAACCTGCTGCTCTATGCCTGCCTTATGCTTTTCCCGAAGCCCCTCGTCTCCCTCTTTACGGATGACCCGGCGCTCATCGAGCTATGCGTACCCTGCCTCAGGATTTTCTTCGGTCTCTATTTCTTCATGGCGCTGCAGCATACCGGCCAGTCCTCCTTTGTGGCGCTGAACCGGCCGAAGCACGCGCTGTTCTTCTCCCTCTTCCGCAAGGCCATTCTCGTTCTGCCGCTGACGCTGCTGCTGCCCCGCTTCGGCCTCGGCGCCGAGGGCGTTTTCTGGGCGGAGGCGATTTCCGATATTATCGGCGGAACGGCCTGCTTTGTTACCTTCCGCCTTACCGTGTGCCGGGAACTGAAGCGGCGCGCGGAGGAAGCCGCAGAGGAAGACAGATAAAAAACAATTGCATCCTACAACAAAAAGATTTATAATAACTAAAGAAAATTTTTTTGGGAAAGCCGGGCTTTCCGCAGAAAAATAAAAGGAGAGTGAACGCTATGGCCAATATAGGAATCAGCGTGCCGCGTGTCGATGCATACGATAAGGTCACGGGGCGCGCCCGGTACACGGACGATTTGTGCGACAAGAGCGCGCTCGTTGCCGTGGTGGTGCATTCCACGGTGGCGCACGGTATCGTGACCGCTGTCGATACCCAAGCGGCAGCCGCAGTGGAGGGCGTGGTGAAGGTATTCACCTGCTTTGATGTGCCGGACACCGCCTTTCCTACGCCGGGGCATCCCTGGTCGCTGGAGGAAAGCCATCAGGATGTGGCAGACAGAAAGCTGCTCAACACCCATGTGCGCTATTACGGGGACGATGTGGCCGTAGTGGTGGCGGAGGATGAGATTGCCGCCAAGCGGGCGGCGCGGCTGGTGAAGGTTTCCTATGAGGAGCTTCCCTTCGTGCTGGAGCCCATCGAGGCGATGGCGGAGGGCGCGCCGGTCATCCACAATGAGATGCGGGAAACGAATGTGCTGGGTCACGGCTCCATAAGAAAGGGCGATTACGCCGCAGCCATCCGGGAGCCCGGCCTTATCTGCGTGGATAAATGGTACAGAACCCAGACCGTGCAGCACTGCCATATCGAGAACTTCATCTGCTATGCCTATGAAGAGGCGGGGATGACGGTGGTCGTCTCCTCCTCACAGATACCGCATATCGTGCGCAGAATCGTGGGTCAGGCCACGGGAAAGCCCTGGGGCAGCATCCGCATCGTAAAGCCCTACATCGGCGGCGGCTTCGGCAACAAGCAGGATGCGCTGTATGAACCGCTCTGCGCGTGGCTCTGTATGCAGCTGGGCGGCAGGCTTGTAAAGATAGATGTACCAAGGGAGGACACCTTCGTTTCCAACCGTGTCCGCCATGCGCTCACCTATCATATCGTTTCCTGGGTACGCCCCAACGGCGATATTGTGGCGCGCAAGTGCGATTCCTACTCCAATCAGGGCGGCTACGCCTCCCACGGCCACGCCATCGCAAACAAGGGCATGAACTCCCTTGCCCAGATGTATCCCTGCCCGAATATGGAGTGCGACTGCTATACGGTCTACACCAATATTTCCACGGCGGGCGCCATGCGTGGCTACGGCATTCCCCAGGCCATGTACGCCTATGAAAGCCATACGGAGGATATCGCAAGGCGGCTCAACATGGACCCGGTGGCCTTCAGGCGCAAGAACCTGATGCCGGTGGGCTTTGTCAACGCCTTCGACCATAACGAAAACTACTACGATACCTATAACCAGTGCATGGATAAGTGTATCGACTATATCGACTATTACAACAAGCGGGCGGAGTACGCAAACCAGACCGGCAACATCCGCCGGGGCGTGGGTCTGGCCTGCTCCTGGTATTCCACGGCGGTCTATCCCATTGCGCTGGAGCATTCCTCCTGCCGCATGGTTCTCAATCAGGACGGCACCATTCAGCTGCAGGTCGGCGAGACGGAAATCGGGCAGGGCGCCGATACGGCCTATTCCCAGATGGCTGCGGAGGTGCTGGGCTTAAAGAGCAACCGGGATGTGCATGTGGTCTCCTGTCAGGACACGGATGTAACGCCCTTCGGTCTTGGCGCCTATGCCTCCCGGCAGACCTATGTGGTGGGCTTCTCCGTTACCCAGACCGGCGCCATATTAAAG
>R15__coassemble_1881_pt1 | contig 9679 bp, 8 predicted proteins | sample R15__metabat2_low_PE_046 | metagenome-assembled genome bin R15
GATATAGGCGGTGTTGCCCACCTCCGTATAGAAGGTTTTCACCTCTCCGTTTTCAGACACTCCGGAGGGGGCCTTGTCCCTGAGGGCGAGCAGCTTTGCATTATAGGAAAGAATTTCAAACCTGGCGCAATAATTCACGCATTCATACAGCTCTGCATCCGCATAGTCAAGCCCTGCATAGGGGCTGTTGCAGTTATATTTGCTGTGTATGTCATCGAGATAGGTGTTGATGAACTTAGACAGTGCATAATCAAACACGGTTGCATCCGTATCCAGCAGCGCTTCCTTCAGCCCCACCATTTGGAAATAGGTATCAAAGCCGGAAATGCCGTGTATATCCTTAAGGCCGTAGTAGAAATCCAGCATCAGGCAAAGCTCGCCATAGTTGTACCGGACCAGATGCTCGCTCCGGACACCGGATTCCACATCATAATACAAATCCTTCATGGTCAGACCATTTTCATCCGCAATGGTTTCATCCGGCGAACCGCTGAAGAGGAACACGCCCTTCCCGTTGTAAATCAGAAAAAGTCCGTCGCTCAGCCAAAGATCATTGAACAAGCCCAGAGGGATATAAATTTCTCCCTCCTGTTCATAAATCCGAATGGCGTAATCCTCCCACAGGGAAGCGAGGATGGCATAGCCGGATACGGCCTGATTTTCGCTTTCCTGACGCTGCACATAGGTGAAATTCTCCCCCGAGCCGCCAATGGTGACCATATCTCCGGGAACAGAGCAATACACATCCATGGCATTCAAATCGGAGATAAACACGGACTGGCTTTCCGTGTCAAAGACGACCGTGCAGCCGTTATCCCGGGTAATCATGGCCTCCCCGTCCTCCGTTACCAGAACAAAATTCTGGGGATTCAGTGCCGATTGATAGGCAGCAAAAACATCCGGCAGGGAATTGAGCAAATCCACTCCGTCCGTCAGGCTGATGTAGGGGATGTCAGGATTGCCCTCCACATAGCCGAGAGTCATGGGAATGGCCATGGCAGAGGAAAGCAGGTAAATGGTGGTTTCCATGGGAAGAAGCTTGCCGTCTGCCGGCAGATAGCCCTCGGGCAGATCCTCAAAATCGGTCGCCGCCAATGTTTCCGCCCCCGGCACGATAATCAGGCTCAGCGCCAGTATCAGAGAGAGAGTCAGGGATAGGATTTTAGACGAGATGGGTTTATTCATGATTTTCCTCCTTTTATTTGATTCTTAAATAAAAATGGCACAGCAGAGAGTGTGCCATAAATTCTTGCGGGAAGCCTTGTCCTTTCACAGATGATGCCCAAGGGAAGTGCTGATTTATTCAGAGAGACAGCATAAATATGCAAATTTTTCTTGCAGCAAGGAGAAAAATCGCAGGAATAGAATTCAGTCCGCCGCTTCGCAGCGAACGGCATTGCGCTATTTCAAGATTTTTCGACACAGCTGCAGGGAAAATTGGCTGTTTATGCAACACGAGTGAATAAATCAGTGCTTCCCTATAAATCAGTCGCTGTAATTGGAGAAATAGTTCTGTACCAGCACGATGGGCGTGCCCTTATCGCCGCTGCCGCTGGTAAGGTCGCAGAGGGAGCCGATAAGGTCGGTCAGCCGCCGGGGCGTGGTGCCCTGAGACTCCATCTTGCCCTTGAGACTGCCGGACTTTTCGCGGATACGCTCCCGGATGGCCTGCCGGAGTGCTTCGCCCTCCAGCCCCGCAAACTCGTTGTCCGCCAGATATTTAAGCTTCAGCTCGTTGGGAAGACCCACAAGTCCCTCGGTATAGCCGGGAGACACCACCGGATCTGCCAGCTCCCAGATTTTGCCGACAGGATCCTTGAAAGCGCCATCGCCGTACACCATAGCTTCCACAAGAATGCCGGTGCGCTCCAGCATCCGCTTCTGAATCCCGTCCGCCACGGCCTGCGCATTTTTCGGGAAGAGCTTAATCTGCTCCTCCGTAGCCTTGTTGGAGCCGAGCAGACCGTAATCGGGCTGGTAGCCGCTGCCGTTGACGGGCGCGCTGAGAATATCGCACAGGGTCAGCACTGTCTTGCCGCCGGCCTTCAAAATACGCTTTTTGGTGCGCTCACGGCCGTGGATATCGGCGCAGAGAACGGAATCCGTATAGGGCAGAATGGCGGCAGGGTCATTGGAGAAAATAATCTCCGCCTCCGCGCCCTCTTCGCGGATAAGCTCCTTATAGTATTCGATATAGTCCACGCCCGTGAAGGGATGCTTCGTTTCGCCGAACAGAGCGCGGAATTTTTCCTCGGAAAGGGTCTCATAGGGATTTACGCCGCTGTCCAGCAGCGCATCCTCATCGATAAGATGGTTGCCCTCCTCGTCCGCCGGGAAGGACAGCTGCACCACAACCTTTTTTGCGCCCCGGGCAATGCCGCGCAGGCAGATAGCGAACCGGTTGCGGCTCATGATGGGGAACACCACACCTACAGTGCCGGGAAGCTTGCTCTTTACATCCGCCGCAATATCGTCTACCGTGCAGTAGTTACCATCGGCGCGGGCCACAACCGCCTCCGTCACTGCAATAACATCCCGCTCGTGCAGGGAAAAGCCTTCGTCCTTCGCCGCCTGCAAGACGGAGTTCACCGTAATTTCCACTATATCATCGCCCTTGCGGATGATGGGAGCTCTGACACCTCTTGATATGGTACCGGGCATTTTTATGTTCCTCCTGTAGAAAAACTGACGCGTGTACTTTACTGCACGGGTAGGTTGTTGTCAAGTATTTTTATCATCCGCCGCCAGCTGCCGCTCCATCCAGTACATAAGAAGGGACACAATCCGTTCCTGCTGCATACCGGTCAGCGGCACGCCCTTCGGCACGCGGTACCATTTATAAAGACAGTCCCGGCAGCAGCAGGCGCAGGCGTGCATGGCCTTGAAGGCGGGATGGCCGCGCATGGGAGTTTGCCTGCCGTCATTTTCCGGGAAGGCAGGCGCAAGCTTCGCTGCCACAAAATCCGCCGTATGGGCGCGGATGCGGTCTGCTCCCTTCTCCTCTATGTATTTTTTATCCTGCGCATCCAGGCAAAACCGGCTCCTGAAGCGGGAGCGGGCCAGCTTTTCAAGCGCTTCGTCCTTTGTCTGCATAGGCTTATTTTACGACTGCATTTTATCGCCGTCAACGAGAAAAGGCACGGCCGAAGCCGTGCCCGAGGATACTGTTGTTTGTTACTGCAGGAGCAGGAGGCTGAACACAAGGGTGAACAGCGCGACGGTTTCGATAATACCGATAACAATGAAGAAGTTCGCGGTGCCCTTGCCGGTATCGCCGAGTGCATCGGCGGAGGCGGCTGCTACCTTGCCCTGGAAGAAAGCGGACATACCGATGGCAAGACCCGCAAAGATGCCGGTGAACATAGCGAGCGTTGCGGAGGCGCCGCCTTCTACGGCGCTCTTGATGAAGTTCATGAGCAGGAAGCCGTAGATGGTCTGGGTCAGCGGCGCGCCGGAGAAGGCGACCATGATGAAGGGAGCGGGCTTACCGGCCGCATAGCACTTTTTCCATGCGCCAACGGAGGACTGGGCGGCAAAGCCGGCGCCAAAGGCGGAGCCAAGCGCGGAAAGACCGAGAGCAGCTGCCATACCGATGTATTGAAGTTCCATAATCATTCTCCTTTTTTAATTGTAGTATAGTTTTTATTTGCGTATCTTATCCAGTTTCCGGAAGGGGTCATACGCCCTGCCGGACCATTCCATACCGAGCTGGCCGGAAAACTCCAGCAGGTTCAGTCTTACGCCGTGCACCACCACGGACAAAAAGCCCATAACGATGTTCAGCGCATGACCGATGATAATAACAATAATGCCGAGCACGCCGATGGACTCACCCATATTATTGAAGCTCTGGGCGATGGCCAGTGAAGCCATGCCGACGGCGAACAGGCGGATGTAGCTCATCACATTGCCGAAGGCGCTGATGGTATCGAGGAAGGTGGTAAACGCGCCGCCTGCACCGGCCTTAAGACCCTGTACAAAGGTCTTGTCCGGTCCCTGTCCGCCAAAGCACACCACCAGCACAAAGCCCGTGGCCACCACCGCTGCCACAATACCGAGGGGCGCATCCTGCCCGAGTACAAGGTAGACCACCATATAGTACAGAGGGCAGATGGAGATAAGCCAGCCAAGGTCCGCCACAAAGCTTAAATCCTTGCTGCCGAGCTTTCTGCGGATATTCATCACGCAGGCAAGCCCCATCTGAATGGTACCGATGCTGAAGCAGAACTTCATAATGTTATTCTGCTGCGCCGTGGTCTCTACGCCGAACAGCTCCGGGTAGTTGGCAAAGCCGGGGATAATCAGCTTCTGTAAAAACGGCAGCTTTTCCAGTATCGCCTTGGAACCGAACCAGGTGCCCGTCAGCGCGCCCCAGATGACCGTCGCTATCGACAGCACATAGAGAAGCAGAATGGCGTTTGACAGCTTCTTCGTTTTCTTATGCAGCACCACACCGGCAATGAGAAACAGCAGTCCGTAGCCCGCATCGCCGATAATCATGGCAAAGAACAGGGTGAAGAAGCACAGGAACCAGAAGGAAACATCGTATTCCCGGTAGCCCGGCACGGTGCCGAGAATATCGAACACCGGCTGCATCAGCCCGGTCAGCTTCGTATACTTCACCTTGGTGGGAACAAGCTCATCGTCCTCCGCCGGATCGCTGAGTGCAAACGCCCAGCTGTTTTTCTTAGCCGCCTCCGTAAAGGCAGGTACCGCAGCTTCGGGAAGATAGCCGGAAAGCCAGACCAGCTCCGCTTCATTTTCTGCGGAGTTGCACGCTGCGGAATATTCCGCCTCGTTCTGCGCCCGCAGCATAGCCTCTGCATAGGCACCCCGGTGCTTGGCCGCATCCTTAAGAACAGCGGTACAGTCCGCAATTTCCTTTTCGCAGGCGGCCGCCTTCTGCTCCAGCGCGCCGATACCCTCTGCGGGAAGCTCAAACTCGTTGGCCGGGAAGTTTTGTGCCAGCTTTCCGAGTACCGCCACGGTTTCCATTTTTTCCACGGAAGCCAAGCGGATAAAGCGGACATCCTTATCCTCTGCAAGAGCCGCCAGCTCCTTCGCTCCCATGCGGTAAAAGTGGAAATCCAGCCCCTGCTGCTGCAGCTCCCGGACGGCCTGCGGGTCAAAGTCACCCCAGGCGCGGATTTTATCCGCCGCTACAAGCGCCTCGGTACGGGTCGCTTCCAGCGCTTTTTTCCGTTCTGCGGCTTGAAGAACCTTTGCGTGCAGGGCATCAAACTCCGCCTCGCTCATAGAAGGCTCCTTCGCCGCTTTTTCGCCGTCCGCATAATCGCCCAGCATCATTTCCGCAGCGGAAAGCTCCTGAAAGCGGGTCAGCGCAGCGGGGGAAGCGTTTTTCTTTTCCGCCAGATGCAGCACGCCGAGCTCCCGCACGGCATCCAGCATCTTTTCCTTGCGTTCGGCGGTGGTGACGATATAAGCAAGCTTCATTCTTTCAATCATGCTTCTGCCGCCTCCATTCTCTTCTTTTTGGCGATTTTGCCGCGCACAACGGCGCTGGTCTGCTGGTCGCCGAGGTAGATGCCGATGACGCGGATATTCTCCTTCGCCTCGGGAATCTTTACCTTTTCAAAGAGGTTGACCCGCTGAGAGGTAGACCGAAGCTCCTTGCCGAGCAGCTCCACCTGCTTGGACAGCACCTTCACGATGGCATCGAGCCGGGCTATCTCACGAAGCTTCACAAGAGCCGTATCCACCCAGAGCGGATAATCCGCCACATCATATACGATTTCCCGGAAGGTAAGCTCACGGAAAACCGGGATGGGAACACCGGCGATATTGTCCTCGCCGCAGACGACCTTATCCGGCTGCACCAGATTCTCGATTTTCTTTTCCTCGGAAAAGAGCCGGTTCTCCGTGAATACCGCAACCCAGTCGTCCAAATCCCCTATCATTTCGACGCGTTCGGCCTCCTTTTTTTCCAGCTGGGCGTTTATCTGCATAATCACCGTCTGCAGCTGCTGCTTTTTCAGCTGCAAGGTGGGCAGATACCGTTCAAACTGCTTGAGGTGGTCCTTCTGCGCCTTCAGTTCATTTTTTGTAAGCTTGACTGCAGCCATGACACCGCCCCTTTACGCCTGCAGCGCGACCGGCCACCGTTCCTTAATCAGGCTGGTCTTGAGGCCTGTCTCGTTCGGGTCAAAGCATTCGGCCAGAATCTTCCAGCCAAGGTCAAGCGCATCCTCCAGGGAGATATTCACACTCAAATCCATGAGCTTGCTTTCAAACAGCCCGCCGTATTTGAGCAGCTTCTCATCCCACTCGGTCATCATAAAGCCCATGGATTTCTTTTCAAGGCTCTCCTTATAGGCGCTGTAGAGCTTAATCATGCCGTCCATCAGGGCGCGGTGATCGTCTCTCGTCTTGCCGTTGACATTCTGCTTCAGACGGGACAGGGAGCCGAAGGGCTCGATGTGGCCGTTCTTCAAGTAGTACTGTCCCTCGGTGATGTAGCCGGTGTTATCGGGTACGGGGTGGGTGACATCGTCGCCCGGCATGGTGGTAACGCCGAGAATGGTCAGCGAGCCTGCGCCCTCAAAGTCAACCGCCTTCTCATACCGGGAGGCAAGGCAGCTGTAGAGGTCGCCGGGGTAACCGCGGTTGGAGGGAACCTGCTCCATGGTGATGGCGGTTTCCTTCTGCGCATCGGCAAAGTTTGTCATATCGGTAAGAAGCACAAGCACCTTCTTGCCGTCCAGAGCAAACCGCTCCGCCACGGCCAGCGCCATATCCGGCACCAGCGTGCATTCCACCGTCGGGTCGGAGGCGGTATGGATGAACATCACCGTACGCCCCATGGCGCCGCCCTTTTCAAGGGTGTCCCGGAAGAACAGATAGTCATCGTATTTTAAGCCCATGCCGCCGAGGACGATAACATCCACCTCTGCCTGCATGGCGATACGGGCCAGAAGCTGGTTGTAGGGCTCGCCGGACACGGAGAAGATGGGCAGCTTCTGGCTTTCCACCAGCGTGTTGAACATATCAATCATGGGGATACCGGTACGAATCATCTTCTTCGGGACGATACGCTTGGCCGGGTTGACGGACGGGCCGCCGATGGGAATCATATTCTCCGTCAGGGCGGGGCCGTTGTCACGCGGTACACCGGAGCCGGTAAACACGCGCCCCAGAAGATGGTCTGTGTAGGAAACCATCATGGGCTTGCCGAGAAAGCGAACCGGGTCCGTGGTGCTGACACCCTGCGCGCCCGCAAAAACCTGCAGGGAGACGAGGTCGTTGTCAAGCTTGATAACGTTTGCGTAGCTTTCGCCCACCAGCGCAAGGTCACCGTTTCTGACGGCGTTGGCCCGGACGGTCACCACGTTGCCTACGATGGATTCAATTTTCGTATAAACCTTCTGCATCGCCTGACCTCCTCAGTTCACAGCCTTCGCTGTATAGTATTCCGTAAGCTTCTTCTCCTGCGCCTTGAACTCAGGCGTATCAAACACGGTGTTGTGCCAGTCGAGGAACAGCTGACGAAGCTCATTGAAGAACGCGCGGATTTCCTTTTTATCGTCGATGGCGTAGGCCTGCTTGAGTACGCGGTAGAGTACCGCAAACTCGTATTTCTGCCGCTCCGGCTCACAGGCCGCGTCGATAGGATCGAAGGAGTTCTGCTGCAGATAGACCGCATCGAGAAGCTCGCCCTTCTGATAAATAATGTAGTCCTCGGAGGATGTACCCTCTTCGCCGACCACCTTCATCATCTGGTTGACCTCACCGCTGCGGCGAAGAATGGAACGGGCATCCTCTACCTCATCCATATTTACAATGCCCTGATACTTGGACCAGGAATCGATAGGATGGATGGCGGGGTATTTACGGGCATCGGAGCGCTCTCTGGAAAGGCCGTGGAAGGCGCCGACCACCTTCAGGGTGGCCTGGGTCACCGGCTCTTCAAAGTTGCCGCCCGCAGGGGAAACCGTACCGCCGACGGTAACGGAGGCAATCCGGCCGTCCCGGAGCTTTACCTTGCCGGCGCGCTCATAGAAGGAGGCGATGACGGACTCAAGGTAGGCAGGGAACGCTTCCTCACCGGGAATCTCTTCCAGTCTTCCGCTCATCTCACGCATGGCCTGCGCCCAGCGGGAGGTGGAGTCGGCCAGCAGCAGTACGCTAAGACCCATCTGCCGATAATACTCTGCCATGGTGATGGCCGTGTACACGGAGGCTTCACGGGCTGCCACAGGCATGGAGGAGGTATTGCAGATGATGACGGTACGCTCCATAAGGCTCCGCCCGGTACGCGGGTCGGTCAGCTCCGGGAACTCCTTCAGAATTTCCACCACCTCACCAGCACGCTCGCCGCAGGCCGCCACGATAACCACATCCACATCCGCGTTCTTTGCTTCCATGTGCTGCAGCACCGTCTTGCCCGCGCCGAAGGGACCCGGCACGCAGAAGGTGCCGCCCTTAGCCACCGGCAGGAAGGTATCGATACAGCGGATTTTCGTCACCAGCGTCTCATCCGGGCGCAGGCGCTTTTCATAGCAGGTGATTGCCTTCTTGACAGGCCAGGAGAAGACCATGGTAAGCTGTTTCTCCTCACCCTTGCCGTCACTTAAAACGGCGATGACGGAGCGGACATTATACCGTCCCGCCTTGACAACGGACTTTACCGTCCACTCGATATCCTTAAAGCCGAAGGGTACCATGATGCAGTGGGTGAACATCCCCTCGGGCACGGTACCGATGGTATCGCCGGGGCGCACCTTATCCCCTGCCTTCACCTTCGGGATGAAATCCCAGTCCTTGTTGGGAATCGGGTCGAGGTACTCGCCTCTTTCGAGGAAGAAGCCGCATTTTTCGGCCAGATCCGGCAGGGGGTTCTGCAGGCCGTCGTATACCTGCGTAAGCAGACCGGGCCCCAGCTCAATGCTCATCAGCTCGCCCGTAAACTCCGCCTTATCGCCTACCTGAATGCCGTTGGTCATTTCATAAATCTGCATACTGGCTATGCCGCCGGTGATACGGATTACCTCACCCTTGAGGCGCTTATCGCCGACAAACACATAGCCGACTTCGTTTTTCCGGATGGAGCCCTCCACCCGGACGGAAACCAAGTTTCCGTTTACGCCGGTTACATATCCGATAGTGTTTTCCATATTTTCTCTCCCGTCAAATACTGAGCACCTGCTGCCGGATGCCGTCAAAGAGGCGTTTGAACTCCTGCTGCCCCGTTTCCTTCTTAAAGGAGCGGAGCCGTTCCAGAAGCTTCAGCTTCATGGCGTACCCGTTCAGCGCATAGTCATCAAAATAATGCATGGACACCAGGGAATCCAGCTTTTCAAACTCCAGCGAAAGCAGCATGTTTTCCGCTTCCAGCGGGTTCTTGGCGTTGAGTGCGGCCGTCACCGTCCGCACGGCATCCGAATCCCTGTCGGCGGGCGCCTCGCAGGGCCGCCCCAGCTTCTGGTTGCGCTGGAAGGCCATTTCCTTCGCCAGCACTCCGTAGAATTTTGCCCACTCCTTTAAAAGCGGACCCTTGCAGGAATTCACATTCAAATCCCTGAGCAGCGCGTACTCCGAGGAGCTGACCGCGCTGCGGCACATTTCAAGGAATGTACCGTAGTCAAAGGGCATATCCTGATCCGTTCTCAGGGAGGGCAGGCTGGAAATAAGATAATAGTAGGCAGCCACCCTGTACCTCCTC
>R15__coassemble_1889_pt1 | contig 9618 bp, 5 predicted proteins | sample R15__metabat2_low_PE_046 | metagenome-assembled genome bin R15
CGGTATAGCTGGCGGGGTTGGAACGGGGGTTCACACCGGCCGGGGACTGGTCCGCTACGATGGCCTCCGGATACCGCTTTAGAAATTCATGCATGATAAGGGAGCTTTTGCCGGAGCCCGCCACACCCGTTACGGCGCAGAGCACGCCGAGGGGAAGACCTACCTCTATATTTTTAAGATTGTTCGTTTTGCAGCCGGACAGAGCCAGAAAACCCCGGGGCATACGGGGGTTAGCCTTTATATTCCGCCGGGCCTGCAGGCATTGCGCCGTCACCGTATCCGCCTTGAGCAGCGCCGGATAGCTTCCCTCAAATACCGCCCGTCCGCCTGCACGACCCGCGCCCGGTCCCATGTCGATAACATGGTCGGCTATGGCAATCACATCCGGGTCATGCTCCACAATCAGAACCGTGTTGCCTTTGTCCCGGAGGCGAAGAAAGATTTCGTTCAGCTTCCGTACATCCGATGCATGCAGACCGATGGACGGCTCGTCAAAGATATAAATCATATCCGTGAGGGAGGAGCCGAGGTGCCGTACCATCTTTATCCGCTGGCTTTCTCCGCCGGAAAGGGTGGTGGTCTGGCGGTTCAGCGTGATATAGGGAAGCCCGATGTCCCGGAGTGCCGTCAGCCCCTTGACAAGCTCCCGTATCAGCGGCGCGGCTGCCTTTTCCTGTATATTTTCCAGCACGGGAATGCGCTCCCGCACCTCCATATCGCACATCTGGGCAATGTTCAGTCCGCCGATACGGCAGGCCAGCGCCTTTTGGTTCAGCCTTGCCCCGTGGCAGCAGGTGCAGGGGGCATAGGTGATGTAGTTTTCAATCTTCTCCCGGGTGGAGGCGGCAATTTCACTGGTGCCCTTCTGCACGAACATCCGGTTGAAACGGCGCAGCACGCCCTCGTATTTTCCTTCCAGAGGAATGCCGCCGCGCACGGTCTTGAACTTCCGCTCGCCCCACAAAAGCAGCTCCCACTCCTCCGGGGCGTATTCGTTCAGCGGCTTGTCACAGTCAAAGTAGCCGGCGCAGGTAAAGCAGGTCCAGTAGTAGGAGCCGACCTTGTAGGTGGGGAAGAGGATGGCGCCGCCGTTGAGAGACTTGGTTTTATCGAACATCTTTTCCTCGTCTACCGTAACCACCATGCCGACACCGCCGCATTCCGGACACATCCCGCTTGGATGGTTAAAGGAAAAGGTGTTGCTGAGCCCCGCATAGGGCTGGCCGAAGCGGGAAAAGAGCAGGCGAAGCGTGGAATAGAGGTCGGTCACCGTGCCCACCGTGGAGCGGGAATTGCCGCCGAGCCGCTTCTGATCCACAATAATGGCGGCGGAAAGATTTTCCACACTGTCCGCATCCGCCCGCCCGGCCGCCGGCATGCGCATACGGGTGAAGGCGGAGAACATCTCCGAAATCTGCCTCCGGGACTCCGCCCCGATGATGTCAAACACCACGGAGCTTTTTCCGGAACCGGAAACCCCGGTGAATACGGTTATCTTCTTTTTCGGTATATCCAGATCGATGCCCTTTAAATTATTGGCGGCTGCGCCGCGGATACGGATAAAATCGCTGTCCATATAACTCCTTCCGTTCGAAAAGAAATCTTCATTTTTTTATAATACCATATCGAAGGGCGGTAGCGGAAGAAAATGCGTACTTTTTATTATCAAATGGTAAAATAATCCTCTTGAAAATCCGCTCATAATATTTTATACTGTTTGTGGCGGATTACCGCCAAAATATTATCAGGAGGCTTTTTATGAGAAAAGCATGTGCTCTGCTGCTGGCCCTCGTCATGGTGCTCGGCATCGTTTCCGTCAGCTCCGCTGATGCGAAGACCTACAAGATTGGTGTTGCCATCTATCAGTTTGATGACAACTTCATGACCCTCTACCGTAATGAGCTCGAGTCCTACTTCAAGTCCCTCGAGACCGATGATGTCAAGTACGAAATCACCATCGTCGATGGTAAGAACGACATGGCTGAGCAGTCCAACCAGATTGATAACTTCATCGTTCAGGGTATGGATGCCGTTATCCTCAACCTGGTCCAGACCTCTTCCGCCGATGCCATCATCGACAAGGTAGTGGATGCCGGTATTCCCTGCGTTCTCATCAACCGTGAGCCCATGGGCGATAACGGCGACGAGAGCTATGAGGGCATCCTCAACAATGCTACCGTCTGCTACGTCGGTGCCGATGCTCGTCAGAGCGGCTCCATGCAGGGCAAGATCGTCTATGAGCTCCCCGCTCACGGCGATATCAACGGCGATGGCAAGGTCAGCTACATCATGATTGAGGGCGACCCCGAGAACATCGATGCACAGTACCGTACCGAGTACTCCATCAAGTACCTCACCGACAACGGTGTTGCCGTTGAGTGTCTGGACGATCAGGTAGGCAACTGGGCACAGGCAAAGGGTCAGGAGCTCTGCGCCAACGCTCTTGCCAAGTTCGGCATGAATGTTGAGGTTGTCTTCTGCAACAATGACGCTATGGCTCTCGGCGCTGCCGCTGCTATCACCGCTGCCGGCCGTACCGTTGGCACCGATATCTACCTCCTCGGTGTAGACGCTCTGGATGAGTGCGTTGAGATGGTTGCTGCAGGCGAAATGACCGGTACCGTTCTGAACGACCATGTCGGTCAGTCCCATGCCGCGGTTGACGTAGCCGTCAAGCTCCTCAATGGCGAAGCCATCGAGAACTACTACTGGGTAGACTACGTAATGGTCACCAAATAAGCCTTTTCAAGGCCCGTAATTATGAGACGGGTGAGCGTAAAAAACTCACCCGCCTTTTTTACAAAGGAACCGCATCTCTCTTTCCGTTTGGGGGACGGGCGGAGAAATACGGTTTAACCGGAAAGTAATCAGATTGGAGGCGAATACATGTCGGAATTTGTGCTGGAAATGCACGGCGTGTGCAAATCCTTCCCCGGTGTAAAGGCACTGGACCATGCGGAGCTTACGCTGCGCCCCGGTGAGGTTCACGCTCTGATGGGGGAAAACGGCGCCGGAAAATCAACGCTGATGAAGTGTATGTTCGGCATCTATAAAATGGATGAAGGGCAGATTTTCATCGACGGAAATCCTGTGGCGATTGCGGACCCGATGGATGCCCTGAAGAAGGGCATAGCCATGGTGCATCAGGAGCTGCAGCCCATTCCCGCCAGAACCATCGGCGAGAACATCTTCCTCGGCCGGTATCCGATGAAGAAGCTGTTCGGCTTTATTCCCATGGTGGACCATGACAAGATGTATGCCGATACGGCGGTGCTGCTAAAAAAGGTTCGCATGAACTTCGACCCGAAGCAGAAGGTGGGCTCTCTGAGTGTTTCCCAGATGCAGTCCGTTGAAATTGCAAAGGCCGTTTCCGCCAACTGCCGGGTGCTGATTCTGGACGAGCCGACCTCCTCTCTGACCCAGAACGAGGTGGATGCCCTCTTCAGAATTGTGGAAGACCTGAAGGCTGAGGGTGTGGCCATCGTCTACATCTCCCATAAGATGGATGAGATTCTGCGCATCAGCGACCGGGTCACCATTATGCGCGACGGTCAGTACATCGGCACCTGGGATGCGGCAGAGCTTACCACGGATATGATTATCACGAAGATGGTCGGCCGCGAGCTTACCAATCTGTATCCGGAAAAGCACAATGTTCCGGGCGAGGTGGTGTTCGGCGTGGAGAACTTCACCTCCATCAATCCGAAGTCCTTCCGCAATATTTCCTTTACGCTAAGGCGCGGGGAAATTCTCGGCGTGGGCGGCCTTGTGGGCGCACAGCGCACGGAGCTGATGGAAGGCCTGTTCGGCACCCGCTCCCACACAACCGGACGCATCACCTATCAGGGCAAGGAGCTGAAAATCCGCCGCCCGAAGGATGCCATCGATCAGGGCATCGCCATGCTGACGGAGGACAGGCGCGGCAGCGGTATCATGGGCGTGCTGCCTGTTTCGGACAACATCTCCATTGCCTCGCTGAACCAGTACCTGGATTACGGCTTCTGCCTGAACCACAAGAAAATCAATGCACTGGTGCAGGAAAATGTAAGGAAGATGAATATCAAGACCCCTTCCGGAAAGACGCTGATTAAATCCCTTTCCGGCGGCAACCAACAGAAGGTGCTGGTGGGGCGGTGGCTGGCCAACAACCCGGATGTGCTTATTCTGGATGAGCCTACCCGCGGTATCGATGTCGGCGCCAAATACGAAATTTACTGCATTATTGAGGAGCTGGCGCGGCAAGGGAAGAGCATCATCATGATTTCCAGCGAGATGGGTGAGCTCATCGGTATGTCCGACAGAATCATGGTCATGTGCGACGGCCGCGTTACCGGGTTCCTGGAGGGTGAAGAAATTTCTCAGGAAGCCATTATGAGTCTTGCAACACAGTTTAATGTAGGGGAGATTAAGGAAAATGAATAAAGAAAAGTCTTTCGGAGAACAGGTCTGGGGATTTGTCAAGGGCAATCCCATTGTTGTGCTGCTGACGGTGGTTTCCATAGTTGTCGGCTGCTGCGTGGAGAACTTCTTCTCCTGGAACAACCTCAGTAACCTTTTGAGCAACCCCGCCATCCGCTTCCTCATCGCGCTGGGCGTTTCCGGCTGCCTGATTACCAAGGGAACCGACCTTTCCGCCGGCCGTCAGGTAGGCCTGGCTGCCTGCGTTGCGGGCGTACTCATTCAGAAGGGGGATTATTCAAACCGCGTTTCTCCCCTGCCAGAGATGAATATGTGGGTGGTGCTGCTGATTGTCTGCGTCATCGGCATCATCATCGGCATTGTGAACGGCTGGATTATTTCCCGGCTGAATGTACCTCCCTTTATTACGACCCTCGGCACCCAGACGATTATTTACGGCATCTGCCTCGTCTTTACGGATGCGCAGCCCATCGGCGGCTACCAGAAGATTTTCACCAAGCTCATTACGGGGCGTGTCGGCAGCGTGGCCGGCTTCAACCTCCCGTATCTCTTCTTCGTAGCATTGGTATTCGGCGTGGCGGTCTGGTTCTTGTATAACATGACCACCCACGGCAAATATATGTACGCCATTGGCGGCAACGAGATTGCAGCGGAGGTTTCCGGTGTAAATACCAAGAACACCATCCTCAAAATCTACGGTCTGGCCGGCTTTATGTATGCCGTAGCGGGCTACCTGCTTGCGGCTAAATCCGGCGGCGCTTCCGCCTCCATGGGCTCCGGCTATGAGCTGGAAGCCATTGCAGGCTGCACCATCGGCGGCGTATCCACCACCGGCGGTATCGGCACCGTGCCCGGCGTTCTGGTCGGCGTGCTTGTGTTCGAGCTGTTGAAGATAGTTCTGCAGTTCCTGGGTGTCAACCCGTATTACAACTACATCGTGCAGGGCGTTGTTATCGTCACCGCCGTTGCCCTCGATATCCGTAAATACATCGCCAAGAAGTAAGAGGCGGTATGGAAGAGGAAAAGACAAAGACGCCGGAGGAGACGGAGCAGAAAAAGAGTCTCTTCCGGCAGAAGAAAGAAGAGTGGTATGATCGTCTTAATGTAACGGTAAAACAGATGGACCGCTTCATCATCGGCTGCTTTATCGTGCTGGGTCTTGTGTTTATACTCATTGCCCTTGAAGCCGCCGGCATCTTCACCCTCTTTCCGGGCAAATAACTATCAAAGGAAATCTCTGAAAATTCTGCCGGCCTGCACCTGTTTTTAAAAAACGGAAAAAATCAAGACTGAAGATATATACTAATCGGTGTTGGCGAATTCGCCGCCCGGTGCGGCAGGATTCGGAAATTTCATATGTGCCTGTAGCTCAGCTGGATAGAGCGTTAGACTCCGACTCTAAAGGCCACACGTTCGAATCGTGCCAGGCACGCTGATTAAAAAAGCCCATCCTTGCGGTGGGCTTTTAATCTGCAACCGGTAAAAAAATATGCAAAAAGCGCGTAAAAAAATTTTTTAAAAAAAGTAAAATTGGGTCTTTACAAACCAAAAATGACGCGCTATAATAAGCATCGTTCTGAGGGGCTTTAGCGAAGTTGGCTATCGCGCTACACTGGCAGTGTAGAGATCACCGGTTCGAATCCGGTAAGCTCCATTCGCGGTAATCTGAGGATTGCCGCTTTTTTTATATCAATCCGGAGGTTATGTTAAGTTGTTTAAGAAAAAGCAGGACAGCAAAATTCAAAAGCAGAGCAACGATGCGGCAGGGAAGGACTTTCTGCTGACAAAACGAAGGAAAAGCCGTTCTTTCTTTTTGGAAACCGTTCTGACCTCTGTTAAGCTGCTCGCTTTTGTTCTCGTCCTTCTTGCCTTCGGTCTGGCCGGTCTTGCGTACGGTGTGCTGAAGACATATGCAGACACCACGCCGTCCATGGATATTTCTCTTCTCACAAAGAGCGACAGAACCTCCTATATTTATGATGCGGCAGGGAATGAGATAACCTCCCTTTCTTCTATGGAATACCGGGAGTGGGTGGATTATGAGCAAATTCCGGACATGCTGAAAAATGCTTTTATCGCAATCGAGGATGTGCGCTTCTATAAGCATAACGGTGTGGATGTGAAGCGGCTGGTTTCAGCGGCACTTGAAATTCTGGGAAATTCAAACTCTTCCGGCGGCAGCACGATAACGCAGCAGCTGATTAAAAACAAAATACTCGGAACCGAAAGAACCTATAAAAGAAAGGTGCAGGAGGCGTATCTGGCGCTGGAGTTGGAAAAATATGTATCCAAGGAGGATATTTTAGAGGCCTATCTTAACGATATTTATCTTGGTGGTTCCGATTACGGTGTTCTCGCGGCGGCAAGAGACTATTTCGGCAAGGAGCTTTCCGAGCTGAGCATACGGGAATGCGCCATACTGGCCGGTATCACGCAAAGCCCCTATTACTATAATCCCCGGCAGAATATGTATTACCGGGAAGCGGATTCCTACCAGCGTACCCGCAGCAGAACGGATACCGTTCTTGACCGTATGTATAAAAACGGATATATCACAAAAGAGCAGTATGAAAGTGCCGTTAAGGAGCAGGATACCATCCTGAAGGAGAGCAGAAGCTCCGAAATGTATGATTACGCTTATTTTGTGGAATATGCGGTATCGGATGTCATCACATATTGGCTGCAGGCTTCCGGCGTGGAGGACACATCCGAAAACCGCACGCTGTTTGAAAACAAGCTGAGAACAGGCGGCTACAGAATCTATACCACACTGGATACGGACATTCAGCAGACGGTGCAAAGCACGCTGTCCACCTTTAACGGCTATCCGGAGCTGGAGGAGAGTGATGCGTATGTCATGACGGAGGAGATTTCCGAGGCCATTACCATTCAGACAGAGGAACCGCAGGCAGCCGCCGTGGTAATGGACCAGACAACCGGGAACCTGCTCGCCATCGTCGGCGGACGAAACGAGCCGCAGATACGAAAGGGTCTGAACCGGGCATCACAGAGCTATACGGAGGTCGGGTCGGCCATCAAACCGCTTGCGGTATACGGTCCGGCGCTGGATACGGGCATGTCCGCAGCCTCGGTGATAGTCAACGCGGAAGGGGAAATAGAAGGCTGGAACTCCGAAAACGGCTATCCGAACGGCGGACTTACCAGTAAAAAATACTATGGCTTTGCCACGCTGAGAACAGGCCTAGCGCAATCGCTGAATGTGGTGGCGGCAAGAACACTCATGGAGCATGTCGGGATAGAGACTTCCCTTAAATATATGGAGCGCCTCGGTATACCGGCAAAGCAGCTGAACCGGAACGGAGCAGGGCTTGCACTCGGCACAAGCGGCATCACACCCATTCAGATGTGCGCTGCCTATGCGGCCATTGCGAATAACGGCTACTATCTGCTGCCGCTTTCCTTTACCAAAATGGAGGACGAGCAGGGAAATGTTATACTGGATGCTTCCGAAATCCGGGGCGGAGCTGTCCGAGTCTATGACCGCGCAAGCACGGCCTATCAGCTGATTGAGCTTATGAAGGAAGCGGTGGAGAGCGGAACGGGAAAGGAAGCACGCATCAGCGGCTATGAGGTTGCGGGGAAAACAGGCACAAATTCCAACTATTCCGGCGTTTACTTTGCGGGCATTACCTGCGACTATACCTCTGTCGTATTCATCGGGCACGACCAGCCTGTACATAAATTAAAAACAGATTCCACGGGCGGGCTGTATGCGGCAACTCTCTGGAAGGCCTATATGGAGAAGCTCATGCAGGGAAAAGCAAGCCGTTCCATTCTTACGGAAACAGCGGAAGGCCTCGGCATGGTGCAGCGAACCGTTTGTCCGGTTTCCGGAAAGCTGGCTACCTCTGCATGCGAACATTACCGGCAGCAGCAGGGGTCGAAATTCAGCCCCGTTACGGAATGGTTCGACTATGATACTGCGCCGCAGGAGTATTGCGATATGCATGCAACGCTGACAATCTGCAGCGAAACGAACTGCCGTGCAGGTGAAAACTGTGACATTGAAAACACGACTGAGACTACGAAGGTATTAATCCGGAAGGATTCAGACTTTTATGCCTTGACGGACACGGTGCTGAATAAAATTTTCGGAGATACTTATGTGCGGACGGATAAATCCGTGGATGCCTTTATTTCAGACTATCCGGTCTGCTCAGAATCAGCCGGCATGGGAAGCATTAAAACAGAAGTTAATGCGTTGAAGCGAAAGGCGAAATCACTGCTGGATACAGAGTGGGACAACCTTGGCTTGGAAGAGACGGAAGCTTTGGAGGAGGCTCTTGCAAGCGCTGAATCCGCCTCGGATAATGCGGAACTGTACGAGGCCTATATTCGCCTGGAAGAGGCGTATGCGGAGGCGCGGCGCTCTCTTGGATATATTGACTGAGAGAAAAGTTTTACGCTTCTGTTGGAAAGCAAAGACGGATTTGCTATACTATAAAATACTTCTGTAAAGTTTGATGACTGCCGCTTCAGAGCGGAGGAAAGGATACTTCATGCGTATAAAAACCCTGTCTGCCCTATTGCTTGTTACTTTATCCGTTTTACTCGGATGCATAACCGCTGCCGGGGAAGAAGCAGCGGAGGATGTTTTCTCCGCTGAGGCCTGTACTTTTACAGGCAAGGGACTTGGCTTAGAGGCACCGGAACGCCTTTCGGACGGCAATGCAAATTCCTATATACAGATAAAAGCCGGCGGCACCGCTTCTTTTTCTTCCGGCCAGCCGCTGCAGGGTGCCTATATCGGCTGGTTTACCCTTCCCGATGAGGCGGAGCTTGTCTGGCAGAGCGCGGACGGGACAGTTTTGTCGAAGGAAAAATACAGCCCCGATTTTGTGAATGAATATAAAGCAGCGCCGGAAAACAGCTTCAGCCTGGTGATTTCCTCAAAACAGGATATTTCTCTGAGCGAGCTTTCTCTATACGGAGCCGGTACGCTGCCGGAAACGGTGCAGCAATGGGAGAAGCCCACATCCTCTCCTGCCATGATGCTTGTTTGCGGATATCCCGGAGATGAGCTTCTCTGGTTTGGCGGTCTTGTTCCGCAGGCGGTTGCGGACGGAACGCCGTTCTCACTCGTTTATATTTCAAATTACAGCCGCGCCCGTCAGGAAGAGTGCCTTGCCATGCTCTGGGATCTCGGTGTGCGCAATTATCCCGTTTTTCTCGGCGCGG
>R15__coassemble_2021_pt1 | contig 9137 bp, 10 predicted proteins | sample R15__metabat2_low_PE_046 | metagenome-assembled genome bin R15
GTATTTCTGTTCCCCACCGGAAGAACACGGCCAATCTCAAGCCCATAGAAATGCCGTCGCCGAAGTATGTCATCATACCGATGGCGATGCACATCGGCCGGCCTTCCGTACCGATTGTAAAGCCCGGTGAAGCCGTACAGGTAGGGCAGCGCATCGCGGATGCGGGCGGCTATGTGGGCGCCCCCATCTTTGCCAGCGTTTCCGGCACTGTAAAGAAGCTGGGCGACTGGCTCGTCAGCGGCGGCAACCGCGTGCAGACCGTTGAAATAGAAAGCGACGGGCAGATGACCCCGTATACGGGACTGCAGGTACCCGAGGTCAGCGACTATGCTTCCTTTATCAACGCCGTAGCCGGAAGCGGCCTCGTAGGACTCGGCGGCGCCGGCTTTCCCACCCATGTGAAGCTGGATATCAAGGACTTAAGCCGGCTGGATTATGTCATCGTCAACGGCGCGGAGTGCGAGCCGTACATCACAAGCGATACACGCACCATGCTGGACCGGGAGGCGGATATCCAAAAGGGTCTTTCCCTCTTAGAGCAGTATCTCGGCGCCAAGAACATCATCATCGGCATAGAGAAGAACAAGCCCGCCTGTATTGAAACCATGCAGCGGCTGGCCGCCAAGGACTCCTGCGTTACCGTAAAGGTGCTGCCCTCCACCTACCCCCAGGGCGGTGAAAAGGTACTCATCTACCACACCGTCGGCCGCATTGTGGGCGAAGGAAAGCTGCCCATCGATGCAGGCTGCATCGTTATCAACTGCACCACGCTGGCGGATTTGGGCGAATACTTCACCACGGGCATGCCGCTGGTGAAGAAGTGCGTGACTGTGGACGGCTCCGCCGTGAAGGAGCCGCGCAATGTCATCGTACCCATCGGTACGCCGATGAAGGATGTTATCGACTTCTGCGGCGGCTGCAAGGAAGCCCCGGCCAAGGTTCTTTACGGCGGCCCGATGATGGGCATTGCGGTGCCGGATCTGGAGCAGCCCATCTTAAAATCCACCAACGCCATCACCCTGTTTGCAGAGAAGGATGCCCATCCGCCCAAGCCCACGCCCTGCATCCGCTGCGGCAAATGCGTGGACCACTGCCCCCTCAACCTCATGCCCGCCGATATCGAGCGCGCGTATGAGAAGAAGGACGGGGAGCTGCTGGAAAAGCTCAAGGTCAACCTCTGTATGGAGTGCGGCTGCTGCGCCTTCGGCTGCCCCGCCGGCCGTCCCGTCGTGCAGGTAAACAAGCTCGCCAAGGCAGAGCTGCGCAGCTTCCAGAACAAGCGCAAGGAGGATGCCGAACGGGAAAAGGCGCGTCTGGAAGCGAAAGAAGCCAAAGAAGCTAAAGAAAAGAAGGAGGCGGAGAAGAAATGAAAAACCTGCTGCTGACCATCTCCCCCCATATCCATACCCCCAATACCACCCGGCGGATTATGCTGGATGTGCTCATTGCGCTCTGTCCCGCCGCCATTGCCTCCGTCATCATCTTCGGCACCGACGCGCTGCTGCGCATTCTTCTTTCCACCGTGGCGTGCGTGCTGTTTGAGTATCTCTGGAACAAAATTATGAAGAAGGAGCAGACCATCAGCGACCTGTCCGCTGCCGTCACGGGCGTGCTGCTCGCGTTCAATGTACCGGCGGGCATGCCCGTATGGGAGCTGCTCATCGGTGACTTCATCGCCATCGTCATCACAAAGATGCTCTTCGGCGGTCTCGGCTGCAACTTCGTAAACCCCGCCCTCGTGGGCCGCGTGGCGCTGTCCGTCTCCTTCCCGGGTGAGATGACAAGCTATGTTACCTCCGTGGCAAAGGTGGATATCCTTTCCGGCGCCACCCCGCTGGCCAAGGCGGCGGAGCTGTCCTGCGACAACTTCATGACCCTGTTTTTGGGGCAGCACGGCGGCGTACTCGGTGAAACCTGCGCGCTGGCGCTGCTTTTGGGCGGCGTATACCTGCTTGTCCGCAAGGTCATCAAGCCCATCATTCCCCTCAGCTTCATGGGTGCCTGTCTGCTGTTCAGCTGGCTCTTCGGCGCGGACGCGCCCCTGCTCTCCCTGTTTGCCGGCGGTCTGATGCTCGGCAGCATCTTCATGGCAACGGATTATGTCACCAGCCCCATCACCGATGCGGGGCGGCTCGTCTTCGGTATCGGCTGCGGCTTCCTCACCGCATGCTTCCGCTGCTTTGCCAGCGCGGCCGAGGGTGTATCCTTTGCCATCCTCCTTATGAACCTGCTCGTTCCCTATATCAACGAGCTGTTCCGTACCAAGCCCTTCGGAGGAGTGAAAGTAAAATGAAAAGCAAGAATTATCAGGAGCTTGTAAAGCCGTTTCTGGTGCTTGTCATCATCTGTATCGTTACGGCGGCGCTGCTCGCCTATACCAACTCCCTCACCGCGCCGATTATCGAGCAGAACGCCATTGCCGCCGCAGAGGCGACCCGGGCCGAAATGCTCCCGGAGGCGACCGGCTTTGAGCAAATCCTGCCCGATGATCCCTCCCTCGATGTGGACAGCATCTATAAGGATGTGGGCGGCAGCGGCTATGTGATTACCGCCTCCGCAAAGGGCTACGGCGGTGATGTGGTTGTGACCATCGGCTTTGACATGGACGGAAACATTCAGCATATGTCGGTGGATGCCTCTACGGAAACTCAGGGCGTAGGCAGCAAGACCGCCAAGCAGGAGAATATCGATAAATACATCGGCCGCTCCGGCAGCGTGAAGGATGATGCGGGTCTGCTCATCACCAGCGCCACCTTCTCCTCCAAAGCGGTGCGTACGGCGGTGCAGAACGCCATGGATGCGTTTGCAGCGGTAAAAGAATAAGGAGGCAAGTATGAAAAAATACCTGAAAATTCTGGTCAACGGCCTCTTCAAGGAGAACCCCGTGCTGATTCTGGTGCTGGGCTGCTGCTCCGTGCTGGCCATCTCCGTCACCGTGGCGGGCAGCCTCGGCATGGGCGGCGCGCTCACCTTCGTGCTCGTAGGCTCCAACATCGTTATCTCCGCCCTGCGGAAAATCATCCCTGACAAGGTGCGTATTCCGTGCTATATCGTGGTTATCGCCACCTTCGTTACGCTGGTACAAATGATCTGCGAGGCGTATATGAAATCCCTGTACGACAGTCTCGGCGTGTTCCTCCCCCTCATCGTGGTCAACTGCATCGTGCTCGGCCGCGCGGAAATGTTCGCCAACAAGCACACGGTGCTGGAAAGCCTGTTTGACGGGCTCGGCATGGGGCTTGGCTACACCATGGTGCTGACCGCCATGGCCGTCATCCGTGAGCTTATCGGCAGCGGCACGCTGCTGGGCTACCGCATCATTCCCGAGGGATATCAGGTGGCCATCGTATCCCAGACGCCCGGCGGCTTCTTCCTCTTTGGCCTGATGATGGCCATCCTTATCGCCGCCCTCGCCAAGCACGGCAAGAAGTTCAAGCCGGACATCGGCTGCGACGGCAGCTGCGGCAACTGCGCCATGGCAAAAACCTGTGAATCCAGGAAGGAGGAGCAATAAGTATGCTGAAGCTGTTAGCTATCTTCTTTACGATGGTGCTGACCGAAAACTATGTTCTCGTACAGTTCATCGCCATCTGCCCGTTCCTCGGTGTGTCCAAGAACTTTGATTCCTGCATCGGCATGAGCGGCGCGGTTATCTTCGTTATGACCCTCGCCAGCGCGGTTACCTGGACAGTGTATACCTACATCATGGTGCCGCTGGGGCTGGAATATATGTCCACCATCATCTTCATTCTCGTCATCGCCGCTCTCGTCCAGTTCGTGGAAATCGTGCTGAAGAAGTACCTGCCGCCGCTCTACAAGGCGCTGGGCATCTACCTCCCCCTCATCACCACCAACTGCGCGGTGCTGGCCGTAACGCTGCTGAATATCGAAAATCAGTACACCTTCCTCCAGAGCTGCGTGGACGGACTCTCCGCAGGCGTGGGCTTCGGTCTTGCGCTGGTGCTCTTCTGCGGCGTACGCAAGGCCATCGCCAACGCAAAGCCTCCCAAGTGCTTTGAAGGGCTGCCCATCACTCTGGTGGCCGCCGCGCTGACGAGCCTTACCTTTATGGGCTTCACCGGCATGGCGGAGCATCTCTTCGGATAAGGAGGCATGAGTATGAATTCCGTATTGACTGCTGTATGCGTTCTGGCAGGTCTCGGCGCTGTAGCCGCGCTGCTGCTGGTCATCGCCGCCAAGTATATGTCCGTAAAGGAGGACGAGCGTTTCCCGGAGGTTCGCGAATGTCTGCCCGGCGCCAACTGCGGCGCCTGCGGCTATGCGGGCTGCGACGGCTATGCCAAGGCTCTCTGTGACGGCACGGAAACCCGGGCCAATCTCTGCGTACCCGGCGCGGATACGGCTGCCAAGGCCATCGCCGCAAAGCTCGGTCTGGAGGCCGGAGATGTCATCGAGCAGGTGGCGTTCGTGCACTGTATGGGCGACTGCCATACCGAGCTGGACAAGTGCGACTATGAGGGAATTGAAACCTGCGCCGCGGCCAAGATGCTCTTCGGCGGCAAGGGTCAGTGTGTGTATAAATGTACCGGCCTCGGTGACTGCGTACGTGCCTGCCCGAACGGCGCCATCCGCATTGCGGACGGCATCGCAAAGATCAACACCCGTCTCTGCTCCGGCTGCGGCCTCTGCTCCCGTACCTGCCCGAACCACCTTATCCGCCTGTTCCCGGATGTGGCCCGCGCGGTTGTGACCTGCTCCAACCACGATAAGGGCGCGCTGGCGAGAAAGGAATGCTCCAATGCCTGTATCGGCTGCAAAAAGTGTGAGAAGAACTGCCCCTCCGGCGCCATTCGCGTGGAAAACAATCTGGCCGCCATCGACTACACCAAGTGCACCAACTGCTATAAGTGCGCCGAGGGCTGCCCCACCGGAGCCATCAAAATCTCCGACTTCAGCGGCATCCACCGCGCGGTTCTGCCCACAACGGCGGAATAAAAAATCTCCCCCCGGGGGGAGATTCGCAAAAGTCCATACAATACCGGCGGCTGCGCTTGCGCGGCCGCCAAACTTTTATTCATCGGAAGAAAATGCCCTTTGTTACCTGTTCGCAAAGAAGCACAGGGTATCGGCGCGGTGGGAATCGGAGGAGGGAAGCAGGGTGCCGCCATGAGAAAGGATATAGGCCTGCATTTCAGGGGCGGGATAGGGCGTTTTCCGGAGGCCGCGGGCTATGGCGCCATGGTTTACCTCAAAGGGAACGCCGAAGGGCAGCAGCCTGTCCACCGCCCTTTGCCACGCCGCCGTATAGCGGGGACTGTCGATGCCCGGCAGAGGAACGGTATCGCGGAACTTTGAAACCAAATCAAAATGGCCGATGATAGTGGCGCCGGTCTTTCGTACCACATCCGCAGCCGTCTCAAAATAGCACTCCGCCAAGGCGCAGAAATCCCCGCCGAAGCAGGTGTTTACGGCATCAAGCAGCGTTTTTGGGTCATCGTCCACGGGCGCATATCCGCCGGGCACCCTGAGATAATGGACGGAGCCGATGACATAGTCAAACCCCTCTGCGCTATCGGCAGCGTAATAATCCTGCTCTATGCCGGTTAAAATTTCGATTTGACCCCGGTATTTTTCCCGCAGCCGCGCAATTTCGGCGCGGTAGGACCCATAGTCCCGCTGCATACAGTACCGCGTATCAAAGGCGGTGAAGCTATGGTCGGAAAAGCCGAGGGTGGTCACGCCCTTCGCTATGGCCGCCAGCGCCACCTCCTCCGGCGTATTCTCCCCGTCGCTGAAGACGGTATGCACGTGCAGCTCCCTTAATCCCATCAGGTCATCTTCTCCTGCTTTACTTTTTTATCGATGACATGGCGCGAAGCAAGCTCCCGGAACACATCCTCCAGAGAAATCCCCGCCTCCACCATCAGCACCATCACATGGTACGCAAGGTCGGCAATTTCATACACGGTTTCCTTTTTATCCTCCGCCTTGGCCGCGATGATAACCTCCGTGCTTTCCTCGCCCACCTTCTTTAAAATCTTGTCCAGCCCCTTTTCAAACAGATAGGTCGTATAGGAGCCCTCCTTCTTTTCCGTCTTCCGCCCCTTGAGCAGTTCAAACAGCTGCTCATAGGAGAACTCGTGCCGGCTTTCGCTCGTAAACACGGGGTTTTCAAAGCAGGAGAAGGTGCCTAAATGGCATGCCGGGCCCTCCGGCTCCACCAGCACCACCAGCGCATCCCCGTCGCAGTCGGCGGTGATGGAAACGATGTGCTGCCTGTTTCCGCTCGTCTCCCCCTTGCGCCAGAGAGTCTGCCGCGAACGGCTGTAAAAGCAGGTCATCTCCTCCTCCAGAGAGATTTTCAGGCTCTCCCGGTTCATATACGCGAGTGTCAGCACCCGCTTGGACACCGCATCCTGCACAATGGCGGGAATAAGACCCTTTTCATCGAATTTCAGCTCTTCCGTATCTAAATACAGCATATTTTTTCTCTCTTTCTACAGTCTCGTGGGAATACCGTTAGCCGACATAGCTTGCTTCAGCTCGTCCACCTTCACCTCGCCGAAATGGAACACCGAGGCGGCCAGCCCCGCGTCCACGCCGGGCAGGGCTCTGAATAAGGTGATAAAATCCTCTATGCAGCCCGCGCCGCCGGAGGCAATCACCGGCACCCGCACCGTGCGGCAGACGGCATCCAGCAGCTCCAGATCGAACCCGCCCTTCACGCCGTCCGTATCGATGGAGTTGACCACAATCTCCCCCGCGCCGTTGTCCACGCCGCGCCGTATCCACTCGATGGCCTCCATGCCGGTATTCTCCCGCCCGCCCTTTTTGAATACGCGGAACACGCCGTCCACCCGCTTGATATCCACGGACAGCACCACGCACTGATCGCCGTAGAGCTTCGCCGCCTCGCCGATGAGGGCGGGGTTTTCTATGGCGCCGGAGTTTACGCTGACCTTGTCCGCGCCGCATTTCAGCACCCGGTCAAAATCCGCCAGGGAGCGGATGCCGCCGCCCACCGTCAGCGGGATAAAGACATTCTTTGCCGTCTCCCGCAGAATATCCGTAAACAGCCGCCGCCCCTCAAAGGAGGCCGTGATGTCGTAAAAAACCAGCTCGTCCGCGCCGCAGCCGCTGTAGTATTTGGCAAGCTCCACCGGGGAAGCCACTTCCCTCAGCCCCGCAAAATTCACGCCCTTAACCACCTGTCCGTCCTTTACATCCAGACAGGGTATGATTCGTTTCGTAATCATCCTGCTTCCTCTATCGCTTTCTTTAAATCGATGGCGCCCGTATAGTAGGCCTTGCCGATAATCGCGCCGTAAAGGTTCAGCGCCCGCAGCGCGGCCACATCCTCTAAAGAGGAAACGCCGCCGGAGGCCGTAATGTTCAGGGAAAACCGCTCCGTCAGCTCCTTATACAGCCCGCGGTTCGTCCCCTGCATGGCGCCGTCCCGGGATATATCCGTACAGATGAGGGTGCCTACACCGCAGCTTTCCATCCTTTCGCAGAAGCGGAAGGCATCCCCCGCCTGCTCCGTCCAGCCGCGGATGGCTACCGCGCCGTCCCGGATGTCCGCACCCACGGCGATTTTCTCTCCGAACGCCGCTACCGCTTCCTTTAAGAAGCCCTCGTCCGTCACCGCCGCCGTGCCGAGAATCACCCGGTCCAGTCCCGCCGAAAGATACTTTTCCGCAGTCTCCATGCTGCGGATGCCGCCGCCGATTTCGGCCAGCAGCCCGGTCCGGGTCTTGATGGCAACGACCGTTTCCAGATTCGGCGTGCCGCCCGTTTTTGCCCCCTCCAGATCCACAACATGCACCCACTGCGCCCCAGCGGCTTTAAAATCCATCGCCACAGCCACGGGGTCACGGCTGTATACGGTCTTTTGGGCATAGTCCCCCCGGAACAGGCGCACCGCCGCGCCCTCATATAAATCTATCGCAGGAAAAATCAGCACAGCATACCCTCCCGCAGTTCAACGAACGCCCGCAGGATATTGAGCCCCACCGTTCCGCTCTTTTCCGGGTGGAACTGGCAGCCGAGCACATTCCCCTTGGCCACGGCGGCGGTCAACGGCACGCCGTATTCCGCTGTGGCAATGAGGCTGTCTTCACAGGCGACACCCGCATAGGAATGAACAAAATACACACAGTCCCCTTCGCGGATATATTGAAACAGCGGATGTACGCCGTTCGCAAACGAAAGGGCGTTCCAACCCATATGGGGTATCTTTTTATCCTTTGTAAGCTCGCCGATAAAGCGCATCTCGCCCCGGATAAGACCAAGCCCCGCATATTCCCCGTACTCATAGCTCTTTTCAAACAGAAGCTGCATACCGAGGCAGATGCCCATCACGGGCTTGCCCCTTTTCACCTCTTCTTTCAGCACGGGCACAAGGCCGGAGGCGTTTAGCTTCGCTATCGCATCCCGGAACGCGCCCACGCCGGGGAGAATAATCCTGTCCGCCCGCCGCACCGTTTCCGCATCCGCCGTGATAACAGCCTCCTCCCCGATTTTTTCCAGCGAGGAGCAGAGGGAAAACAGGTTGCCGATGCCGTAGTCAAGAATGGCCGTCATACCAGCACCCCCTTGGTGGAGGGAATTTCGTCCCGCCGGTCTGCATCTATTTTTACGGCGGCGGCAATGCTTCTGGCCGCAGACTTGAAGATACCCTCTATGATATGGTGGGAGTTTGTCCCCGCCAGCTGCCGTATATGCAGACTGCAGGCGGCCTGCCGCACAAAGGCGGTAAAGAACTCCTCCACCAGCTCCGTATCAAAGGTACCCACCTTCTCCGTGGGGATATGTACATCATAGCCGAGGCAGGCGCGGCCGGAAAAATCCACTGCCGTCAGCACCAGCACCTCATCCATGGGCAGCACCATGTAGCCGTAGCGGAGGATGCCACGCTTTTCGCCGAGAGCCCGGGCAAACGCGGTGCCGAGCGCAATGCCGATATCCTCCGTGCTGTGATGGTCGTCCACACAGGTATCCCCCTTGCAGGTGACGGTAAGGTCAAAGCGGCCGTGAGCGGCAAAAAGGGTGAGCATATGGTCCAGAAATCCGCAGCCCGTATGGATGCTGCTCTGCCCGCTGCCGTCCAGATTCAGCCGCAGCGCAATATCCGTTTCCGCAGTGGTTCTTTTTATCTCTGCCTCTCTCATACCCTG
>R15__coassemble_2108_pt1 | contig 8865 bp, 5 predicted proteins | sample R15__metabat2_low_PE_046 | metagenome-assembled genome bin R15
CGATGGTACCGTCGGAGCGAACAAGAACTCCATCAAGATTATCGGCGACCATACCGATATGTACGCCCAGGGCTATTTCTCCTATGACTCCAAGAAGTCCGGCGGCCTTACCGTCAGCCATCTGCGCTTTGGCAAGACCCCGATTCAGAGCCCCTACCTTATTGACAGCGCTGACTTTGTAGCCTGCCATAACCCGGTGTATGTAACCCGTTATCCCGTGGCCGAGGGCATTAAGGACGGCGGTATTTTCCTCCTCAACTCTCCCTGGACTGCAGAGGAAATGGAGAAGGAGCTGCCCGCTTCCATGAAGAACGCCATTGCGAAGAACCATGTCCGCTTCTTCAACATGGATGCTATCAAGCTGGCCGAGCAGGTAGGCATGGGCGGCAGAATCAATACCATCATGCAGGCCGCCTTCTTCAAGCTTGCCAATGTTATCCCCGCCGAGCAGGCTGTGGATTACATGAAGGCCGCCGCAAAGAAGTCCTATTCCAAGAAGGGCGATGCGGTTGTGCAGAAGAACTACGATGCCATCGATATCGGTGTCAATGCCGTGGAAGAGATTAAATATCCCGCATCCTGGGCCGATACCACCGAGGGCGCTGTGGTGGTACCTGTCACCGATGACCCGTACTTCCATGAGTATATCCAGCCGATAGCCGCCCAGACCGGCGATAAGCTCCCCGTCTCCAAGATGAGCGTAGACGGTACCGTACCCACCGGCACCACCAAGTACGAGAAGCGCGGTATTGCCGTGAAGGTACCCGTATGGGATGCCTCCAAGTGCATTATGTGCAACAAGTGCTCGCTGGTTTGCCCGCACGCCGCCATCCGTCCGTTCCTTCTCGATGCAGAAGAAGAAGCGGCGAAGCCCGAAGGCTTTGTGACCAAGCCCGCCGGCAAGGGTGCCTTTGAGGGATACACCTACCGTATGCAGGTCAGCCCGCTGGATTGCTCCGGCTGCGGCAACTGCGTGGATGTGTGCCTTGCCAAGGAAAAGGCCATTCAGATGGTGCCCATCGCCGAAGCCAAGGCGGATGAGGCCAACTGGGAATATGCCGTAACCTTGAAGGAAAAGAATCTGAAGCTCAACAAGAAGCTTGTCAAGGATTCCCAGTACCTCAAGCCTCTCTTCGAGTTCTCCGGCGCCTGCGCAGGCTGCGGCGAGACTCCGTACATCAAGCTCCTTACGCAGCTCTTCGGCGACAGAATGCTGATTGCCAACGCCACCGGCTGCTCCTCCATCTACGGCGCTGCCTGCCCGACCGTTCCCTACACCAAGAACGACAAGGGTCAGGGTCCTGCCTGGGCGAACTCCCTGTTTGAAGACAACGCCGAGTTCGGCTTCGGCATCAACCTCGGTTCTTCCCACCGCCGCAACATGCTCAAGAATACCGTGGAGAAGCTGCTCAAGGTAGAGTGGTGCTCCAAGGATATCAAGGAAGCCGGCGCTGAGTGGATTGCCAACATGTACGAAGGCGAAGCCTCCCGTATTGCCGGCGAAAAGCTCGTAGCTGCCTGTGAGGACGGCATCGACCTTTCCGGCACGCCGTATGAAGCGGAGTGGATTAAGAACGGCAAGATTTGCGGCTGTGATGCCTGCAAGCTGGCCCGTGAGGTGCTGGAGCAGAAGGATCAGCTCGTCAAGCCCTCCGTGTGGGTATTCGGCGGTGACGGCTGGGCCTACGATATCGGCTACGGCGGACTCGACCATGTACTCGCGATGGACGAGGATGTGAATGTACTGGTTGTGGATACCGAGGTGTATTCCAACACCGGCGGACAGTCCAGCAAGGCAACGCCGACCGGACCTATTGCCAAGTTTGCGGCAGCCGGTAAGCGGACGAAGAAGAAGGATCTCGGTCTGATGGCTATGTCCTATGGCTATGTGTATGTTGCCAAGGTCTGCATGGGTGCCGATCCTGCGCAGCTGCTGAAGGCTGTGAATGAGGCCGAAGCGTACCATGGCCCGTCCCTCATTATTGCCTATGCTCCCTGCATCAACCATACCATTGATATGGGTCATTCCCAGCTGGAAGCCAAGAAGGCCGTTGAAGCCGGTTACTGGCCTCTGTACAGATACAACCCCCTGCTTGCTGAAGAGGGCAAGAATCCCTTCACCCTCGATTCAAAGGCTCCGACGGGCTCCTTCCAGGAGTTCATCCTCGGCGAAGGCCGTTATTCCGCGCTGAAGAAGCAGTTCCCCGATACGGCGGATGAGCTGTTCAAGAGAGCGGAAACGGAAGCTATGGACAAGATTGAATACTATAAGAAGCTGGATACCCTCTAATCTTCAATATTCGCATACAAAAACGGACGGTTCTCGGACTGTCCGTTTTCTGCGTAACAGGGTTGCGTAAAACTCGCAGACAGAGTATAATCATAAATATTATTCAGAAAGGATAAAAATAATTTATGCTGTATACGAATGATATCGGTGTTAAGGTTCCTGAGGTTCTGCTGCCGCCCCGGGGAACGGATATGAAGAAATGGGCTGTTGTGGCCTGCGATCAGTTTACCTCACAGAAGGAATACTGGGAGGATGCACGGCACTTTATCGGCGATGCCCCCTCCACGCTGGATTTGATTCTTCCGGAGGCTTATCTCGGCGCAGACGATGAAGCCGCCCGCATTGCCGTTATCCGGCAGAAAATGCAGGCATATCTGGAGAACGGTACGCTGGTAAAGCAGCCGGAGGGCTTTGTATGGGTGGAGCGCACTGCAGCCGGAAACACGCGCCACGGGCTTATTATGGCTCTGGACCTGGAGAAGTATGATTACAGCAAGGGCTCCGGCACCCTGATTCGGGCCACGGAGGGCACTATCGTCTCCCGTATTCCGCCCCGTCTCCGCATTCGCGAGGGCGCGTCCGTTGAGCTGCCGCATATCCTTGTGCTGATTGATGACCCGGAAGAAACCGTAATCGAACCGCTTACCGAAAAGGCCGCTGAGCTGCCGCTTTTATATGATACGGATTTGATGATGGGCGGCGGACATATCACCGGCCGCCTTGTCTCGGATGAAAACAAGATTAAAGAAGTAATCACCGCGTTGGAAAAGTTGGCCGATCCCGAGGCATTCCGGAAGAAATACGGTGACCACCCGGTACTGCTGTTTGCTATGGGCGACGGAAATCACAGCCTTGCTACAGCCAAGGCCAACTGGGTTAAAATCAAGGAAACACTCTCCCCCGAGGAAGCAGAAAACCATCCGGCGCGGTATGCCCTTGTGGAAATCAATAATGAACACGACAAGGGGATTATTTTTGAGGCCATTCACCGGGTTGTATTCGGTGTGGACAAAGAGCAGTTCCTTTCCATTCTGGGCGAAAAGCTTGCGGAACAGAACAAGAGCGTTTCCGTTGTGCCCGAACAGGAAAGAAAGGGCGGGGAGAAGCATGTTATTCCCTTCTTTACCGGCACAAAATCCGGCGCATTCGTAGTGGAAGGCCCTGCCGCGCAGTTGGCCGTAGGCACTCTGCAGAATGCCATAGACGAAGCTCTGAAGGTCACCGGCGGTGAAGTGGACTATATTCACGGCATCGATGTAGTGAAGGAGCTTTCTAAAAAGGAAGGCGCTGTCGGCTTCCTGCTGCCCGATATGGAGAAGAGCGAGCTGTTTTCCACGGTTGTATTTGACGGCGCCCTGCCGAGAAAGACATTCTCCATGGGGGAAGCTGCGGAAAAACGCTATTATATGGAAGCAAGGCTTTTGACAAAATAATTCGCAATCCATCTTTTTCGGCTCCGGAATCCGGTGTTCCGGAGCCGTTTTATTTTGCCGGCATTACCGATGGACACCACCGCAATTTCAGCCAATAAAAAAGGCTATCCCGAAGGATAGCCTCCTGTGAAACACGGTTTTACTGCATCAGACAATGCCCTGCGCCATCATGGCATCAGCCACCTTGGCGAAACCGGCAATGTTGGCACCCTTGACGAGGTCATAGCCGAGGCCGTTCTTCTCAGCCGCTTCGACAGAGGACACATAGATATTGTGCATGATGGATTTGAGCTGCTTATCGACTTCGGCGCCGTCCCAGGACAGACGCTCGGAGTTCTGGCTCATTTCGAGACCGGAGACGGAAACGCCGCCGGCGTTGACAGCCTTGGAAGGAGCAACAACGAGGCCGGCATCGATGAGGTAATACAGAGCCTCATTGGTGGTGGGCATGTTGGCAACTTCGATATAGTAGTGGCAGCCGCTCTCAACGATCTTCTTGGCTTCGTCCATCTTAATCTCGTTCTGATATGCAGCAGGCATGCACAAATCAACCTTGACATTGCCCCAGGGCTTCTGGCCGGGGAAGAACTCTACGCCAAACTTGTCGGCATAGTCCTTAACCTTGTTGCGGTTGCTGGAACGCATCTCAAGCAGATAAGCAATCTTCTCCTCGGTGACAACGCCATCGGGATCGTAGATAAAGCCATCGGGACCTGCGAGGGTGACAACCTTGGCGCCCAGCTGAGCGGCCTTGGTGCAGATGCCCCAGGTCACATTGCCGAAACCGGAGCAGGCAATGGTCTTGCCGGCGATTTCCAGACCGTCATGCTTGAGAACATCCACCGCATAATACACAGCGCCGAAACCGGTCGCTTCGGGACGGAATGCGCTGCCGCCGAAGGAACGGCCCTTGCCGGTGAGAACACCGTTCTCATAGGCATCCTTAATACGCTTATACTGGCCGAACAGATAACCAATTTCACGACCGCCTACGCCGATATCACCGGCGGGAACGTCTACATTGGGCCCGATATGGCGATAGAGCTCGGTCATAAAGCTCTGGCAGAAACGCATAATCTCACCGTCGGACTTGCCGGTAGGATCGAAATCGGAACCGCCCTTGCCGCCGCCCATGGGGAGAGAGGTAAGGCTGTTCTTGAAAATCTGCTCAAAGCCCAGGAACTTCATAACGGAAAGATTTACATGAGAAGCGAAGCGGAGACCTCCCTTGTAGGGTCCGATTGCGCTGTTGAACTGTACGCGGTAACCGCGGTTTACTTTTACTTCGCCATTATCAGCTACCCAGGGAACACGGAAGGAGATAACTCTTTCCGGCTCAACGAGACGCTCCAGCAGAGAAGCCTTCTCGTACTCGGGATGGTTTTCAACAACGGGCTCCAGAGAACGAAGAACCTCTTCTACGGTCTGGATGAATTCTTTCTGATCCGGATCACGGCGCTTTACATCTTCAATGACTCTCTCAATATAAGCGTTCATAATTTCCTCCTAAACAAATGTTTACTTCTCTTTTCACAGGTTTCCCTGCTTCAGCTATCATATCACAATAAGAATTTAAGTCAACGCCCAAAAACATTATTTCAGTCAACATTAATTATATTTTTCCACATTTTTTCACATTTTTCGAATTTTCGGGAGAGGCTGAATTACTGCTGCGGCGGCCGCAGCCTGCGCAGCTCTGCAAGCGTAACAAATTCATATCCGTTTTCCCGGAGCAGGCAAATCAGCTTCCGGATACGGCGCAGCAGGGTTTTCCGTCCGATACGGGAACGGAGGTACTTATTGAGGGAGATATGCTTCACCTTTGGAATTTGCTGCCCGGAAAGATCAATCGGATGGATATACATAACATAAGGCTGCCCGGTGGCAAGGTACTTTTTAGTCATGAATTTCATAAAAAACCAGGGAAGCATGCGCAGGTAACCGCCGCCGAGAAGCATATGCATGGGACCCAGACGGACGGTGCTCGTTTCCATTTCGGTAAAGCCCCCCGATTCATAAACGCAGGGGGAAGTCTGCCGGAAGCCTTCCAATGACAATGAGCCGTATTTTTTACTTATCTGCGGCTTGATGTAGCTGGCATCATAACCAAAGCCCGCATCCCGCACCAGCGCAAGACGGGCATCGTCAAGGGAAAAATAAGGCGCACGGTAGCCGTCCACGGAATGCCTGAGAATAGCTTCCAGCTCACGCTTAGCTGTCTGCAATTCTTTTTTGTATTCGTCCGGAGAGAGAGAAAGAGGCGGCGTATGCGTTTGTCCGTGGCAGGCAATTTCATGCCCGGCGGCATCCATGCTGCGCAGCTTTTGCGCAAGAGATTCGGCAAGCTCGCCAAGGACAAAGAAGGAACCGTGAATGCCTTCCTCCTCCATAACAGCCAGCATTTTATCCAGCCCGTCCATAAGAGAAACGGATTTGTCCAAATCGGGATAACCCGAAAAATACCCGTGATACCAGTCCTCTACATCCATGGAGAGAACGGCATATCTATTTCCTGTGTTAGTTGCGCTTGTCATAGCTGTCATCGTGTATTTCGGCGGATTTTTCCGCGGTAAAGCCCTCGGTACTCTCTTTCTGGAAAAGAATCCGCAAGGTATTGACTATAATCTCAAAGTCAAGCCGCAGGCTGTAATTCATGATATAGTAGCAATCCATCTTCAGCTTATCGAGCGGAGCGGTATTATATTTGCCGTACACCTGAGCATAGCCTGTAAGGCCGGCTTTCATTTTACAGCGGAAGCTGAACTCCGGTATTTGCTCCGTATAATGCAGCACATGCTCTATCCGCTCCGGCCTCGGCCCGACAATGCTCATCTCGCCCCTGAGAATATTGAACAGCTGCGGAAGCTCGTCTATTCTGGAGGGACGGATGATTCTTCCCACTCTTGTAATTCGGTCATCCTTTTCCCCGGCAGGGTGCGGCCGGCCGTCCTTCTCGGCATCGGGTATCATGGAGCGGAATTTGTATATAATAAACTCCTTACCGCCGACGGTACAGCGCTTCTGGCGGTAAATGACGGGGCCTCCGTCCTCCAGCCGGATGGTGGCCGCTGTAAGCAGGAGCAGCGGTGACAGTATCAGAATAGCCAGCGCGCTGAAAAAAACATCAAAAAACCGTTTTAAAATGCGGTTTTCCAGCGTGAGACCGCTATTGCTGCAGAAGCTGAGAGGCGTATCGAAAAGGTTCAGCTTACCGGAGGTTCCGATAAGAATATCCGAAAGCGTCGGCACATAGTAAACCGCTTTATTCAGCCGGAAGCATTCCTTAAGGAGACCGTTTTTTGCTTCCGGCGGGATATCATTGATTAAAACAGCATTGTGCGCCGAAAGCAGCTTTTCCGTAACCGGTTCGGAAAAATGCAGCCTTGTCCGGACGGAAAAAATTCCCGGAATAGATATAATTTTAGCATCAAGCGCATTGCTGTGATCTCCGTATACCTCCAGCAGCCTCAGCGGAGGAAAAACTGTACGGTATAGCTTTACCTCGAGAATCAGAAGCCCGCTTAGCAGGAGGGACTGGAACAGAAACAGCAGTGCATATCGCCAGGCAAAATCCGGCAGGAAACGAAACTGCCCCGTAATGGCTATAGATGCGAATATTTCGATGACATCCGTCAGCAGTAAAGCGACAATTTGCCCCGAAACATTGGAGGATGCGCGCAAATCGCCTATTTTAAAGGCATCAAAGCGGCAGCTGAAGAATATGAACAGGGCGGCATATACCCCGGTGACCATAATCCGGTTGCCTAAGCCGAGAAGATGCCTGGTCTGGTTGTGAGTGCGGGCGAAGGGAAGCCAGACAGAATAAAAAGAACCTGCTGCAAGAATAATCAGCAGAAGGATACAGATGAAGCGAAAACGCCTTTTCGAGAACACATGTTTGTTCATAGCAGCAGTTGAAAAGCAACCTTATTTCAATATAAATTAAAAGCAAAAGGGCAGCAGAATGCCCGTTTCGGCGTATGTGCGATACATTTGCTTTTATCGAAAGTTTAAACAAACACCCGGTTTATGTCAACCGAAAAAATGGATAAAGCACCGTCTTTCTTGACAAAATCCCTTCGTTTTGCTTAATATGTTAGAAAAGAAGCGAGGCTATCGGAGCCGGCAGTCTTCTGCCCGCTTTCAAAGGCTTTCAACTGCCCGTGATTCAGGAGACACCGCGCGAATCCCTGCCCGGATATACAGAAGAAATACTGCTGCGAAAAATACGATGGAGAGAGAATTACAGTTAAAACCCTACATTACCGTATCGACCCCGGCCAGAAGCGAGATAACCGTTCAGAAATCCCGTTTTATTGCGGACTGCCTTCCTGTACATTCGGAACAGGAGGTTGGGGAGAAGCTGGCGGAAATCCGGAGCGCATTCTGGGATGCGTCCCACCATTGCTATGCCTATTCTATAGGCCCCGGCGGCGAATTTTCCCGTTTCAGCGATGACGGAGAGCCCTCCTCTACGGCGGGAATGCCCATGATGGAAGCTATTCGCTATGCCGGCGTTACAGATGTGCTGTGTGTGGTTACGAGATATTTCGGAGGAATACTGCTGGGCACCGGCGGTCTGGTAAAGGCCTATTCCCAGGCCTGCCGGAGCGCGCTGGAGGCTGCCGCTAAAATCCGCATGGCGCCTGCGGCAGTATACGCCTATTCCGTTCCGTATCCCCTCTACGGTACTTTTTCCCGCATTTCGGAGCAGTATGCCGAAACGGACGAAACATCCTTCGGGGAAAACGTCTTTTGCCGGATTCATATCAGCACGGAAAAGGAGCAGCGTTTTTTGAACGAATTGCGGGAAAGAACCAACGGAAAGCTGACAGGCAAAAGAGAAAAGGAGTGCTTTTTTCCGTTTTCGGTATGAAAAAATATGGAAAGCCTGCCATAGCAGTTATCTGCGCCCTATTGCTGTTTCTGCCGCTGCTTCCGCTTAAAGCGGATACAGGGGAGGTCAGTCTGCAGCTTTTTGTATCGATGACAGAACAGGATACCGCGAACGGCCTTGTGCGGCTGCTGTTTCAGATACGGAATGATTCCGATGTGCCGATTTCGGATGCATATATTGCAGAACCCGGGAAAACGGATACGCCTATAATGTCTTTTACTTCATTACAGAAGGGAATGACCTCG
>R15__coassemble_2148_pt1 | contig 8757 bp, 6 predicted proteins | sample R15__metabat2_low_PE_046 | metagenome-assembled genome bin R15
CGCGGCACCTTTATATCAAAGGTAAGGGTGGAGAACGGGCACTGGAAGCCCACGCGGGTAGGCACATTCAGGTTGAAGATGAACTCCTGCAGGCACTGCTCCACCTGCTCAAAGCTCATCTTATCATAGTAAATAAACGGCGCACAGTAGGTATCAAAGGAGGACCAGGCCTGCGCACCGGCGGTTTCGCCCTGGGTGGTGAAGGTGGAGTTGACAATCTGCCCCAAAAAAGAGCGCAGATGCCTTGCGGGACTGCTTTCTACCTTTCCCGCCACACCGCCGAAGCCGTCGCTTAAAAGCTGCCGTAAATCCCAGCCTGCGCAATAGGGGCCGAAAAAGCCCAGGTCATGGATATGCGCATCTCCGCTCTCGTGGGCAGTACGGACATCCTCCGGGTAGATTTCATACAGCCAGTATTTGCGCGTAAAGGACTCCCGTACATAGTTGTTGAGGCCGTTCACGCTCTTTTGCATATTCGCGTTTTCCTTGATGCCCCAGTCCTTATCGTCAAGATAATCCGTGAACATATCGATGGTGGCACCGATGAGGGCGTTGATTTCCCGTGTGCCGCGCCGTTTTTCTCTGTATAAAATAAAAGCCTTGGCCGTGCGGGCGTGACCGTTTTCGATAAGCACCTTCTCCACCGTATCCTGAATATCCTCCACGGACGGAATCGAAGCTGTAAAGGCAACCTCCAGCCGGTCAATAACCTCATCGGTCAGCGCATCCGCTGTCCCGGCATCGGAACCGTTGACGGCCTGCGCCGCCTTGAAAATAGCCGCTTTAATCTTTTCGCGGTCAAAGGTTTCTATATTACCATTGCGCTTGCGAATCTGATAAATCATTTTGTTTCCCCCTGTTTCCTCCGGTGGACACAGTATAGCATTTTCAAAATGTAGAGTCAATTTATCAATATATGCACAACATCTTGTGTTTTGCATAAAAAAGCACCCGCTTTTTCCGGCAGCCCTGCTGAAAATGCCGTCAAATCGGCTTTTCTCCTGCTGCCGGCAAACGAAAAGCGGGTGTATAGGCTTGCATACGGCGGAAAAATATGCACATTGTTTAAGGTTTGTTCATATTTTCCGTACAAAAAATTACAATATATTGTAATTTAAATCATGATAAATACTATATCTTGTGGTTTTTAATATCGTTTTCTTTACCGGCAAAATACGGGGACTTCAACATGGCAAAGAGCAGCGGCAGCCCCAGGGCATAGACGGAAATGGCCTCGCCGCCGCCCACCTGCAGCATAGCCACGGGGTAGCTGAGTCCGTATTGATAGACAAAGCAGAGGATGGCGCCCACACAGACTGCATTCAGCACTACCGCCGGGAGCGGCGCAAGGTACGGCGGAAGCTTCTTCTTCCCCATCCACGCCGTCACCGCAGCGGCCAGAAGCGTGGTAAGGCTGCCGAAAATGATGTCAAGCACATCCGCGCCGGAAAGCAGGTTTCCGAGCAGACAGCCGCAGAACAACCCCCAGACGGATTCCGGCATACAATAGGGCAGCACGCACAGTGCCTCGGACAGGCGGCATTGCAGCGGTCCGATGGAAAAGGGCCAGACGACAGTCAGCAGGGCATACGCCGCTGCAATCACCGCAGCGCGGGCAAGCTTTTTTAAGGAAAAACGGTTCATGCGCCCAGCAGTCTCCCGATTTCCTTCTGCGAATCCGCATACAGCCTTTCCTCGTCGAGGCCGAGAATTTCGCCGTTCTGCACCCGCAGCCGACCGTTCACGAACACCATATCGCAGGGCCTGTGATAGCCCACATGGCCAAAGAGGGTCTTGGGGTCAAGGGAAGCGCAGAGCAGCTCCGGTCGGTCCTTTCTTATCAGGAAGCAGTCTGCCCGATAGCCCTCTTTCAGCATACCCAGCTCCTTTTCCCGTCCCAGCAGCGAAGCGCTGCCTGTGGTGGCAAGCTTTAAGAGGGCATAGCCGTCCGGAGCCTCCGCGCCGCAGGTGTTGCGGTGCAGCTGATACGCCACGCGGATTTCATCCATCATATTGCTGCCGTCATTGCTTGCGGAGCCGTCCACCGCCAGTCCGATTTTTCCGCCGCGCCGCAGAATATCGGGGACACGGCAAACGCCGCTGTGCAGCTTCATATTGGAGTTCGGACAATGGGCTATACCCGTTCCGGTGGCCGCCAGCAGATCCAGCTCCGCATCGTTCATATGAATGCCGTGGGCGTACCACACATCGTTTCCGACCCAGCCCAGGGATTCCATATACGCCACAGGCCGCATGCCAAAGTGCGAAAGCGTGTAGTTTTCCTCGTCCTTCGTTTCTCCGGCATGGGTATGAAGCCGCACGCCGTAGGAACGGGCCAGAACGGCGCTCTCCCGCATCAAATCGGAGGAAACGGAGAAGGGCGAGCAGGGCGCAAGAGCAATATCCCGCATACCGTCTTTCGTGTCCCGGTGGTATTTTTCTATCAGGTTACGGCTGTCCCGCAGAATTTCATCCACGGATTGCACCACGGAATCCGGCGGCAGTCCCCCGTCCTTTTCGGAAAGGTCCATGCTGCCCCGTGAAGCAAAGAAACGGATGCCGAGGCTTTCCGCCGCCTCCATCTGCGCGCCGATTAAATCCCCCGCGCCGTTCGGGAATACATAGTGGTGGTCAAAGCAGGTGGTGCAGCCGTATTTAAGCAGCTCCGCCATAGCCGCCGTGGAGGAAAGGCGCACCGTATCCTCGTTCAGCCCCTTCCAGATGTTGTACAGCGTTTTCAGCCAGTCAAACAGCTCCATGCGCTGCACAGCGGGCAGGTTCCGCGTAAAATACTGGTACAGATGATGGTGCGTGTTCACAAAGCCCGGATATACCAGCATGTTTTTGCCGTCATACTCGGCATCGGGCGCTGCATCGAGGCTGCCGATTTTTATTATCCTTCCGTCCCGGAACCAAAGGTCGGTAGCATGCAGAACGGAATCCCGTTCATCACAGGTAATAACGGTATCTGCCTGTTTTATTCTGGTCAGCATAGTTCTCCCTCCTTACTTATCCGTAGTCTGCCGCAGGTACGGCGCGGTAGTTGATGTATCAGAGCAAAGCATCTGCTCCGGCGTTCCGGTAAAGAGCAGGTAACCGCCGCTTTCCCCTCCCTCCGGGCCCAGCTCAATGAGATAATCGGAGCCTGCAATGGCCTCCATGCTGTGGTCCGCCAGAATAACGGAGCTGCCTTCGTCTACCAGCCTGTTGAGAAGCGCCAGCAGCTTCCGCTTATCGATGGGGTGCAGGCCGTTCATAGGCTCATCCAAAATAAACACCGCCCCGGCATCGTTAAGGTGAGAAGCCAGCTTCAGCCGCTGCAGCTCTCCGCCGGAGAGCGTGGAAAGGGCCTGATTCAGGTGAATATAACCGAGTCCCACATCGATGAGCGGCTGCAGCAGCTTTTCCACCGCCGTCCCGTGATACAGCTCCACCGCCTTTTCCGCAGGAAGATCCATTACCTTGGCAATATTGAGCCCGTCCACCGTATAGCGGAGCGCCTCCGGGGAATACCGCAGCCCGCCGCAGGCCTCGCAGACCGTTTCAATGGAGTCCATAAACGCCATATCGGAAACCACCGTTCCCTTGCCGCCGCAGACCGGGCACCGCCCCTCGCTGTTGAAGGAAAACAGGGCTGCCCTTGCGCCGCAGCGTTTGGCGAAGGTGGTACGGATTTCATCCAGTACGCCGAGATAGGTGGCGGGTGTGGAGCGGATGCTGGCGCCGATGCTCTTCTGGTCGATATACACGGCAGGCAGGTCGGCGGATTGCAGAAAGCATTCCAGCAGGGAGCTTTTCCCTGCTCCCGCCACGCCGCAGACGGTACAAAGAACGCCAAGAGGTACATCCACCGTAATGTTTTTCAGATTATGGTGCGTAAGATTCCGTAAAGCTACCTGCCCATGGGGTGTCCGCACCTCCGTTTTCAGCAGCACCTTCTCCCGCAGGGACTGCCCCGTCGGGCAGGCGGCGCAGCAAAGCCCGGAAAATGTGCCTTCAAACATAATGTTGCCGCCCTTTTCGCCGCAGCCGGGGCCGATGTCCACAATATAATCCGCCGCCTCCATCATCCGCCGGTTATGCTCCACAATCAGCACCGTGTTGCCCTTATCCCGCAGGGAAAGAATGGCCGCCACCAGCCGGTCCATATCCCTGCCGTGCAGACCCGCGCTCGGCTCATCCAAGATATAGACCATGTCACTTAAGGAGGAGGTAAGGTACTTTGCGATTTTGCACCGCTGAATCTCTCCGCCCGACACCGTACCGAGGCCCCGGCTCAGGGTGAGGTAGCCGAGACCGAGGTCAATCAGGGCTCTGAGGCGGGCGGCCAAGGCGTTTTTTATATCTCCCGCCAGCGGAGAATCTATTGAATTTACAAAGGCAAGCAGCTTATCGAGCGGCATATCCACCGCTTCGGCTATGTTCACGCCGTGGATGCGGCAGGTCAGCACCGTTTTATTGAGCCGCGCCCCGTGGCATTCCGGGCAGACGGAGTGGGAGGAAATCTGCGCCACCTGATCCGCATGCAGCTTTCCCTCCTCGGAATGGATTACGCTGCGGTACATCCGCGTCACCAGCCCCTCGTATTTGGCGCTTTTCGGCCACAGCGGCGGCGGATTTTTCAGCCGGATTTGGGGAGAATAGAGAAACAGCTCCAGCTCCTCCGGGGTATAGTCCTTTATTTTTTTATCGAGGTCAAACAGGCCGCTTCTTGCGTAGCGAATCCAGCGCCACTGCCCGGGTTCAAAAGCGCCGTAATGAATAACCCCCGCATCGTTCAGGCACTTGTCAAAATCCACCAGCTTGTGGATATCCAAATCGGTTACCTCCCCGAGGCCGTTGCAGCGCGGACAGCTTCCCGCCGGGTGGTTGAAGGAAAAGGTATCCGAATAGCCAACAAAGGGGGTTCCCACACGGGAAAACAGCAGCCGCAGCAGGGAATAGGTGTCCGTATAGGTGCCGAGGGTGGAACGGAGGTTCGGCGCGGGCTTTTTCTGATCTACAACGATGGCCACGGGCAGATTTTCCACCCGCTCCACATGGGGCCGGCCGTACTTTGGCAGATACTGCTGCACAAAGCTCGGAAAGGTATCGTTTAAATCCCGCCGGGAGGAAGCCGCCACGGTATCTAAAACCAGCGAGGACTTTCCCGAGCCGGACACCCCCGTAAACACCGTAAGCTTATACTTCGGAATCCGGAGTGAAATATGCTTCAGATTGTTTTCATACGCGTTGGTGATTACAATTTCTTCCTGTTTCAAAGCTTTCGGCCTCTTAATTTATAAAAAGTATGGTATACTGATACGGTATCTGAAAGGAGATATTTCCATGCCCGAGGTATTGTTAAAAAAGCTGAAGCCCGGCGCCCGCATCCCCTCTAAGGGCTCTCCGGATGCCGCCGGATACGATTTATACGCCTGCCTCGATGCCCCGGTTATCATTCAGCCGGGGGAAACCGCCGCCATCGGTACGGGCATCAGCTGCGCGCTGCCCAAAGGCTATTTCGGCGGCTGCTTTGCCCGCAGCGGGCTTGCGCTCCGGGAAGGACTGCGCCCGGCCAACTGCGTGGGCGTGGTGGACAGCGACTACCGGGGAGAGTATATCGTGGCGCTGCATAACGATTCCGCCGAAAGCAGAACCGTGCAGAACGGGGACAGGATTGCCCAGCTCGTCATCCTTCCCTGCCTCTCCGTTATCTTCACGGAAGCGGAGGCTCTGCCCGAAACAGACCGCGGCGCAGGCGGCTTCGGCTCCACCGGAAAATAATCCGCTCTTTCTTCTATTTTACGGCATCCTGCCGTTCCTGTCAAACACGCAAAAAGCCCGGAAATCCGGGCTTTTTTGTATTGAACTAAATGTTTTTTATCTATTATAAAAAACAGTCAGCTTACGGGGCTCGTCCTTCTTTTCTTCGGGCTTGGGCTGGGGCTCCTCACGAATACCGTCGCGCCAGTCGAAATACTTCATGGAAACCTGGGGGAAGAGTGCGTAGCTGAGGACATCCTCCTCCTGCTTGGCGCGCTCACCCAGCTCCTCCTTGTATTTCTCCAGCTCCGGTGTAAGGTTATCCGCCGGACGGCAGGTGATGACTTCCGCATCGCCGATGGCCAGCTTACGAACCTCTTCGTTCACCTCGCCGGGCAGCTTGCCGTACTCGCCGCGGAGAAGCGCCTTGCTCTCCTTGGGGAAGGTCTTGTAGCGACCCATAAGCACATTGAAGACCGCCTGTGTGCCTACAATCTGGCTGGTGGGCGTGACAAGGGGCGGGTAGCCGAAGTCCTTACGGACCACGGGAACCTCGGCCAGCACTGCATCGTACTTATCCTCTGCGCCGGCATCCTTGAGCTGCTTGACAAGGTTGCTGAGCATGCCGCCGGGCACCTGATAGAGGAGGGTATTCGTATCCACCATCATGGACTTGGTGGTGTAAACGCCGTCCTGCATCATCTTGTCCTGCACCTTGCGGAAATGCTTCGCCACATCGCTCAAAGCGGTGAGGTTGAGACCGGTATCCCGCTCCGTGCCCTGCAGCGCCGCCACAAGAGGCTCCGTCGCAGGCTGGGAGGTGCCGTTGCCAAAGGGAGAGAGCGCAGTATCCACAATATCCACGCCGGCATCCGCCGCCCGCAGCAGCGTCATATCGCCGGTACCCGTTGTGTTGTGGGTATGCAGATGAATGGGTACCTTTACCTCTTCCTTGAGCTTCTTCACCAGAGAATAGGCATCCTTCGGGAGAAGGAGGTTGGCCATATCCTTGATGCAGATGGAATCGGCGCCCATCTCCACAAGCTCCTTGGCCAGCTTTACGAAATACTCCTCGCTGAGCACGGGGGAAATCGTGTAGCTGAGCGCAGGCTCACACCAGCCGCAGTACTTTTTCGTATAGCGGTGGGCCGCTTCGAGGTTGCGGGTATCGTTCAGCGCATCGAAGATACGGATAATGTCGATACCGTTTTCAATGGCCTTGCGGCAGAAGGCTTCCACCACATCGTCCGCATAGTGCTTGTAGCCGAGGATGTTCTGTCCGCGGAAAAGCATCTGCAGCTTCGTGTTGGGCAGCGCCTTCCTAAGCTTGCGGAGCCGTTCCCAGGGATCCTCGTGCAGATAACGGAGGCAGGAATCGAAGGTTGCGCCGCCCCATACCTCCAGCGACCAGTAGCCGATAGCATCCAGCGCCTCACAGGCGGGAAGCATATCCTCTAAAGTCATGCGGGTGGCCGCCTTGGACTGGTGACCATCCCGCAATACTGTATCGGTAATATACAGTTTTTCTGCCATACTTTCTCCTATTCAGTCTTAGTGACCGAGCATGGAAAGGAATACGCCCGCAGCAATTGCGGAGCCGATAACGCCGGCTACGTTCGGACCCATGGCGTTCATGAGCAGGAAGTTGCCGGGCTTCGCCTTCTGAGCTTCCACCTGAGATACACGCGCAGCCATAGGCACAGCGGAAACGCCCGCGGAGCCGATAAGAGGATTGATCTTCTTATTGGGATCCTTGATGAAGACGTTCATAAGCTTTGCCAGCAGTACACCGCCCGCGGTGCCGCCCATAAAGGCCATCACGCCGAGGACGAGGATGAACAGGGTACGGGCCGTCAGGAAGTTCGCGGCCGTGGCGGTAGCGCCGACGGAGATGCCGAGGAAGATCGTGACGATGTTGCAGAGCTCATTCTGGGCGGTCTTGTTGAGACGATCCACAACCTGGCTCTCACGGAACAGATTGCCCAGCATCAGGGAGCCTACGAGGGGCGCCGCATCGGGAAGCAGGAAGCTTACGAAGATGGTGCAGATGATGGGGAAGAGAATCTTTTCACGCTGAGAAACAGGGCGGAGCTGCTTCATAACAATCTCGCGCTCTTCTTTCGTAGTCAGGGCCCGCATGATGGGCGGCTGAATGACGGGGACGAGAGCCATGTAGGAATAGGCCGCTACGGCAATAGCGCCCAGCAGATGCGGCGCCAGCTTCGTGGCTACGAGGATGGCGGTGGGGCCGTCCGCGCCGCCAATGATGCCGATAGCACCGGCCTCAGCGGAGGTGAAGCCAAAGATGCCGGTTGCAAGAGCAAAGGCAATGTAGATGCCCAGCTGTGCGGCAGCGCCGAGAATCATGGACATGGGGTTTGCGATGAGGGGACCGAAATCGGTCATGGCACCGACGCCCATGAAGATGAGGCAGGGATAGATACCGAGCTTAACACCGAGGTAGAGATAGTCGATAAGACCGCTTACCTTGGGATTGCCGAGGGCTTCCCAGTCGATAACATAGGAAAGGTTGCCGGCGGCATCCGTCACCTGCTTGAAGAAATACTCGGAATGATACAGACCCGCGCCGGGCAGGTTCGTCAGCAGCATACCGAAGGCGATGGGCAGCAGGAGCAACGGCTCGAACTTCTTTACAATAGCAAGATACAGCAGGACGCAGGCGACAGCCAGCATCACCAGCTGGAGAGGATTCTCACCGAGCAGATAAAAGCCGGTGGTTTTCAAAAAAGCAACAATCGCTTGTCCCATAGGAGCTTCCTCCTATCAGCCGACTACGCAGAGCAGAGAACCGGAAGAAACTGTGGAACCCTTCTGAACGGAAAGAGAGGATACGGTGCCCGCGCAGGGAGCCATAATTTCGTTCTCCATCTTCATAGCCTCAAGAATGAAAAGGACATCGCCGGCGTTCACGGTCTGACCGTCGGCAACCTTGACATCGAGAATGTTCCCGGGCATGGGGGCTTTCACTTCTTCACCGGCACCGGATTTCGG
>R15__coassemble_2177_pt1 | contig 8708 bp, 8 predicted proteins | sample R15__metabat2_low_PE_046 | metagenome-assembled genome bin R15
GGCTTTACCTACGCGGTGCTGGACAGATACATCCGCACCGGCGAAATCGATGACCCGGACATTAAAGCGCGCATCGACAGAAAGCACGCAGCCAACCTCTTTAAGCTGCAGCTGATGCCCGTATTTCATCCGGACCTTGAGGGCGCATATGGAAAATAAGCCCTTCTCTCTCGGCATACTGGTGGGCCGGTTCCAGACCCTGCACCGCGGGCATGAGACCATGATAGATACCGCCCTCTGCCTGTGCAAGCGGGTGGCGGTCTTTATCGGCTCCTCCCAGGAAAGCGGAACGGAAAAGAACCCGTACCCCTACCTGCTCCGGGAGCAGATGCTCCGCTGCCTGTATAAAGACAGCATCGGCATCCACCCCCTGCCGGACATCGGCGTGGGCAACAATGCGCGCTGGGGCGAGTATGTATTAAGCTGCGTGCAGCAGGCGGAAGGGCGTTTGCCGGATTTGCTTGTCAGCGGCAAGGAGGAACGGCGTGTCAGCTGGTTTGACGGGGTCAGCGGCTGCCGGATTGCGGAGCTCTATATTCCCAAAACCGTCCCCGTGTCCGCCTAACAGCTTCGGGCGGCGCTCGCCAAAAACGACCGCGCCGCTTGGGAAGCCTTTGTTTCCCCGCCGCTGTATCCCTTATATGAGCAGCTGCGGGCGCAGTATATCGCTGCCATGCCCCATATTGAAACGGAGAGTATGTAGGTGATTTTTTATGAAGTTTGACCCCATCGTTTTATCCCTGCTGGATACCGACCTGTATAAGTTCAATATGAATCAGGTCATCTTCCATAGGCATACCGACCTGAACGGCGAATATTTTTTCAAATGCCGCAACGAGAATGTGGTGTTTACTCCGGAGATGCTGGAGGAAATCGACGCGCAGATTGACCACCTGTGCACGCTGAGCTTCACAAAGTCGGAGCTGGACTATCTGCGCTCCATCCGCTTCATCAAAAACGACTATGTGGAGTTTCTGCGGCTGTGGCATCCCATCCGGGAATATGTCAGCACAGGACTCAACGAAAGCGGCGAGCTGACGGTGGATATCAAGGGGCCGCTGTTTTCCGCCATGCAGTTTGAAATATACCTGCTTGAGATTATCAACGAGGTATATTTCCGTATGCAATACGACTACGATACGCTCATTGCCCAGGCGCGGCGCCGGCTGGATAAAAAGATTGCGGATTTCAACAGCGGCAAATACACCTTCCCCTTTGCGGAGTTCGGCGCCCGCCGCCGCCTCTCCCGGGAGTGGGAGGGCGAGGTCATCCGCCGCTTTGCCCGTGAAACAGGCTGCTGCGTGGGCACCTCCAATGTCTATTTTGCCAAGATGTATTCTCTCAAGCCCATCGGCACCTATGCGCATGAATACGTGCAGATGTATCAGGGCATCGACTCCATCCCGCTGGCCTACACCAACCATTACGCCATGCAGGACTGGTACGATGAATATAAGGGCGATAACGGCACCGCGCTTTCGGATACCATCACAACGGATTTGTTTTTGCTGGACTTTGACCGCAGCATGGTGAATAACTATACCGGCGTCCGGCATGACAGCGGCGACCCCTATGTCTGGGGCGAAAAGATTATCCGCCACTATGAAAGCTACGGTGTGGACCCGAAGACCAAGCAGCTTCTCTTCAGCGACAGCCTCAACTTTGACAAGGCGCAGAAGCTGTACGATTATTTCCGGGACCGCATCAAGGTCTCCTTCGGCATCGGCACCTTCTGCGCTAACGATACCGATGTGGATCCGCTCAATATCGTCATCAAGCTCCAGTATGTCAACGGACGGCCCGTAGCCAAGCTCTCCGATACGCCTTCCAAAGCCATGTGCCGCGATGAGGACTATCTTACCTACCTGAAGGCCTCCGTTGATTTCCGGCTGAAGCGGGAACGGTAGACAGCTGGGGTGAATAAATCCGTGCATTATCGGGGAGAGGAATATGACACGAATTGTGATAGCAGATGACGAGCCCATCACCCGCATGGACATCAGGGGCATGCTGACGGAGCTCGGCTATGCTGTGGTGGGAGAAGCGGCAGACGGCTTTGATGCGGTGGAAATATGCAAGCGCGAGCATCCCGATGTTGTTCTGATGGATGTCAAAATGCCGGTCTTTGACGGTTTATCCGCGGCGGGACTGATTGTGCAGAAAGGTCTTGCCGGCTGCGTGGTGCTACTGACTGCTTTTAACGATGATACAATCATTACCGGTGCGGCAGAGGCAGGTGTCACGGGATATCTGGTCAAGCCCGTAAATCAGCGGCTGCTGCGGCCGACCATCGAGATGGCTGTTGCCCAGAGCGAACGGCTTGCCAGAAGCCGCAAGGAAACGGAAAAAGCCGAAAAGCAGCTGAGCGATTCCCGTGCCATTGCGTGCGCGCAGGCCGTGCTTGCAAAAAAGCAGGGTATCTCCGAATCGGAGGCGTATGCTACCCTGCGCCGGATGTCTATGGAAAAGCGCATCTCCATGGCAACGCTGGCGCTGGCGGTGCTTCGTCAGGAAGGAAAGGCGGAAGGATGACGGGGCTGCGGGAATTATGCGCAAAGCATACGGGCTTCACGGAGGCTGAAATAACGGAGCTGGAGGAGCTGTCGCTCAGACTGCAGCTGATGGCAGATGTTTCCGGTGCCGATTTGTTTATCGATATTCCCGTGCGCCATGATTCCATGCTGGTAGTGGCTCAGGCCGGGCCAAAGACAGTGAAAAGCGCCTACAACCGCAACATCGTCGGTGAAATGGCTCTTCGGGAAAATGAGCCCGCTGTTTTCCGCGCTTTTGAAACGGGTGTGCCCTTCTGCGATATCCGGGCTTTAACGCAGGAGGGGCGGACGGTCAGGCAGAACACCGCGCCTATCACGAATAAAAGCGGGGATATTATCGGTGTCCTTGTCCGCGAAAAAGATATCAGCGACATTCTTCTGCAGGAAAAGAAATACGAAGAGCTTGCCCGCAGCCGCGATGAAGCAGGTCCCGTTCAGGGTATCGGCGAAAGTCCCGATGCTCTGGCCCTCCGTGAAATGCATCACAGAATCAAGAACAGCCTTCAGCTTATTGCCAGCATACTGAATATGCAGGCAAGAAAAACAACCGATGCCGAAGCAAAAATGCTCCTTCGAAAAGATGTGGAAAGGGTCTTGTCAATCGCTTCCATCCATGATATACTGACGCATAATCCAAAGAATAAAGAGGCATCCTTAATCTCCTCCCGCTCCCTGCTGGAAAAGCTCGGGCAGCATCTTTCGGAGCTGACACCGCCGGGAAAGAATATCTCGTTTCAGGTCAGCGCGGATGAAGCAAAGTGGAGACCCGATACGGCGGAATCCGTAGCGCTCATTGTCAATGAGCTTGTTACAAATGCTTTTATACATGCATTTGAAGGGCTGGAAAGCGGAAGTGTCACGGTTTCCTATCAAAAAGGTATACTGTTTCACACCGTTACCGTGAGTGATTCGGGTACGGGCTTTGAAGTAAATACCGTCCCCGGCGACAGCATCGGCTTGAATATCGCAAGGGCAACGGTGCACGATAAGCTGCATGGCAGGCTTCGCATCCTTTCGGGAAGCGAAGGCACAAAAATCTCCTTCGATTTTAAGGAAGAGATGCAAGGGTAGTTTCCGGTGCGGATACAACAGCGTATCCGTTAAATAACGATAATGACAATAAAGTCATGACAACGTTCTGTTGCCGTGGCTTTTTTTACTTTATTTTTAGGAGGTGTCAAAAACGGCGTCCATCTTAAGCGTCGGCATCGATATAGGCACCTCAACAACGCAGGTGATTTTCAGCCGCATCGATATTGACAACACCGCCGGATACTTCTCGGCGCCGCGCATTGCCATCATCGGCAAGGAGCTGCTGTACAAGAGCAGTATCTATTTTACGCCGCTGCTCTCAAATGATCTGATTGATGCGGCCGCCGTCCGGTCCATTGTCAGCAGGGAGTATGCGCAGGCGGGATACGCGCCCGAGGATGTCAGCACCGGCGCGGTCATCATAACGGGCGAATCGGCAAGAAAGGAGAACGCTGCGCTCGTGCTTCAGGAGCTGCGCGGGGTTGCCGGAGAGTTTGTAGTCTCCACCGCCGGTCCCGATCTGGAAGCCGGTGTAGCGGCAAAGGGAAGCGGCGCTTTTGAAAAAAGTCTCAGGGACGAATGCACGGTCATCAACCTCGATATCGGCGGCGGCACCACCAATATTGCGGTATTTGATTCCGGTGTGGAGAAAGGAAAGACCTGTTATGATATCGGCGGGCGGCTGATTCGGCTTGATAAGAACAGACGCATCTCCTATATCAGTCCTGCCGCCGAAAAAATCGCCCGTGCACAGGGGATTGCCCTCCAGACAGGGGAACAGGCAAACGAGGCCGTTCTCATGGGGATTGCCGAAAAAATGGCATCCCTTCTGGCCGAGGCTGCCGGACTTCTGCCCTCTTCCCCGCTGCTGGACAGTCTGCGCACCGTCAACAGCTCCCGGCTGGTTCCTCCTAAGGGAAAGGCCTATATCTGCTTTTCCGGGGGTGTCGGCGAATGCTTCCGAAAGGATATGGCGGGGGATCCCTTTTGTTACGGAGACATCGGCGTGCTGCTCGGAAGGGCAATGCGAAAGCACCCTGCTATCCAATCCGCGAGAATCGCCGAAACGGCGGAGACCATCCGTGCTACGGTTGTCGGCGCAGGCACCTATACAACATCTCTTTCGGGAAGTACGATTTCCTATTCTCCGGGCGTGTTTCCGGTAAAGAACCTGCCCGTTTTAAGGCTTTCCCGTGAGGAGCAGGCGCGTTGTGTAAAGGGAGATGCCGCGTTTCTTGCGGAGAAGATGCTCTGGTTTCTGAAGCAGAGCGATTCCGACAAAATGCTTGTTTCGCTTTGCGGCTTGCGCGACCCTTCCTATGAGGATGTGCAGTCACTCGCAGCATGTTTTATACGCGCGGCGGACCGGTCGCTTTTACCGGAGACGCCCCTTTTCACGGCAGTGGAGGAGGATATGGCAAAGGCGCTCGGAAACGGCATGAAAGCAATGACCGACCGCAGGATTGCGGTCATCGACAGTATAAGCGCCGAGGCAGGAGATTTCGTTGATATCGGCAGACCTATGATGGACGGCCTTGTGGTTCCGGTAATTGTAAAGACACTGCTATTCGGATAACAGGAGGAAACAATGAGATTATCGACTGTACTGGCAGGAAAAAACTTTCAGTTTAAATCTGTCAAGGAGGTTCTCTCCAAAGCAAACGAGGAAAAGTCCGGCGACCTGCTGGCCGGTGTGGCGGCAGGTTCCGCGCTGGAGCGTGTAGCCGCCAAGGAGGTTCTTTCTAATCTCCTCGTGAAGGATGTCCGGGAAAATCCGGCGGTTCCCTATGAGGATGACGAGGTTACCCGCCTGAATCAGGACTCCCTCGATACCGGAGTATATGAGCGCGTGAAGAACTGGACCATGGCCGAGCTGCGTGAGTATATTCTTGCCTATGAAACAAGTGAAGAGGATCTCAAGCGCCTCGGGCGCGGTCTTACCGCAGAGGTGGTGGCCGGCACCGCAAAGCTGATGGGAAACCTTGACCTAATCTATGCGGCCGGAAAAATCCGCAACGCGGCTACCTGCAATACGACCATCGGCCGCCGGGGCTGCTTTTCCACACGGCTGCAGCCCAACCATTCCACCGACAATCCGGACGGCATCACCGCCTCCCTGTTTGAGGGGCTGAGCTACGGCTGCGGCGATGCCCTTATCGGTCTGAATCCCGTCAACGATACCGTTTCCAGCCTTTCCGAGGTACTGAAGCGGTTCGATGAAATCAAGCGCCGGTTTGAAATTCCCACACAGATATGTGTTCTCGGGCATATCACCACCCAGATTGAGGCCGTAAAGCGCGGCGCTCCCTGCGATATGATTTTCCAGTCCATTGCCGGCAGCCAGAAGGGCAACACGGCGTTCGGCTTCTCGGCAGATACTGTGCGCGAGGCGCAGGCGTTGCTGAAGCAGCGGGGCACGGCCAAGGGTCCGAATGTCCTCTACTTTGAAACAGGGCAGGGCAGTGAGCTTTCCTCCGATGCCCACTACGGCGCAGATCAGGTTACCATGGAGGCCAGATGCTATGCCTTCGCGCGGGAATTCCAGCCGTTCATGGTCAACACCGTTGTGGGCTTCATCGGTCCGGAATACCTGTATGACAGTAAGCAGGTCATCCGGGCGGGTCTCGAAGACCATTTCATGGGCAAGCTTTCCGGCCTTCCCATGGGATGCGACTGCTGCTATACAAACCACATGATGGCCGACCAGAACGATATTGAAAATCTTGCCGTTCTCCTCGGTACATGCGGTGTCAACTATGTCATCGGTGTGCCGACCAGTGACGATGTTATGCTGAATTATCAGACAAATGCCTATCATGATGCCTGCGCCATCCGCGAGCTGCTCGGGCTGCGGCCGATTGACGAATTCGAGCGCTGGCTGGAAAAGATGGGCATCATGGAGAACGGCCGCCTGACAAAGCGTGCCGGTGACCCGACACTGTTTTCTTTAAGGAGGTAAGCCATGCTGGATGAAAAACTGATTTCCGTCATTGCAGAAGAGGTTGTCCGTCAGCTGCGTGAAACAGGAAAGCTTTTCCTGCCCGAAGAAGGAATACTGCCCCAGGAATCCTCCGGAGACGGTCTTGCCGAAGAAGACATTGCCTCCGCCGCAGCAAAAGCAAAGCCCCTCCTTGAAAGCCCGGAGGATAGGGAGGCGCTCATGCGCATGAAAAAGCGCACATCGGCGCGGATAGGCGTAGGCAGGGCCGGCAGCCGTCTGAATACAAGAACCATGCTGACGCTCCGTGCCGACCATGCCAAGGCGCGGGACGCTGTTTTCAAGGATGTGGACGAAGCTTTCCTGAACTCTCTCGGGCTGTTCACGGCCAAAACCTGCTGCGATAGCAAGGATATGTTTGTGACACGGCCGGATCTTGGCAGAAAGCTGAGCTCCGAATCCGTGGAATTGCTGCGGCAGAAGTGTATTCCTTCCCCGGATGTGCAGATATTTGCGGCAGACGGTCTCAGCTCTACCGCGGTTGAAACAAATGCGGGAAAAATCCTCCCCGTCATTCTGGACGGGCTGAAAGCAAAGGGGTTGAAGACCGGTACGCCCTTTTTCCTTAAATACGGGCGTGTCGGATCGGAAGACCATGTGGCCGAAATTCTCGGTGCCAAGGTTGTTTGCGTTCTCATCGGTGAGCGTCCCGGCCTGGCCACAGCCGAGAGCATGAGCGCCTATATCGTCTACAATTCCCATGTGGGCATCCCGGAATCCAAGCGCACAGTCGTTTCCAATATCCATAAGGACGGTCTCTCCGCTGTGGAGGCCGGCGCCTACATTGCCGAGGTAATCGGACAGGTGCTGGAGCAAAAAGCGAGCGGCGTGGATCTTGTCAAGTAAGGAGGCGGTATGCGCGGAGACAGAATAAAAACAACCGTGCTGAGCGTGCAGATGATACCGAATGCGGATCCGCTTCTGCTGAACCGCTTCACGCTTCCCGAAGGATACAGGAGCCTCGGCCTCATCACTACCGACTGCGATGATGTTTCATATGCTGCGCTTGACGAGGCGACCAAGAAGGCGAATGTATCCGTTGCCTATGCAAGAAGCATGTATGCCGGAGCGGGAAATGCCAGCACAAAGCTTGCGGGTGAATTTATCGGCATTCTGGCAGGCGAGGACCCTGCCGAGGTCCGGAGCGGTCTGGAGGCGGCGGTGCGGTTCATCGAAAACGATGCGGCGTTTGTAAGCGCAAACGATGACGGTTCTATTGTCTACTTCGCCCACTGCATCTCAAGAACAGGCTCGTATCTGTCCGGACAGGCGGAGGTGCCGCCGGGAACCGCTATGGCATACCTTATTGCGCCGCCGATGGAGGCCATGGTGGGGCTCGATGCCGCTTTAAAGATGGCTGAGGTGGAAATGCGCGTATTCTACGGGCCGCCCTCGGAAACAAACTTTGCCGGCGGGCTTCTTACGGGAGACCAGGCCGCCTGCAAGGCAGCCTGCGAGGCGTTTGCGGATACCGTGAAAAAAATAGCGGATAATCCTATTTTATATCAATAATAGAAATAAAATCCGGTTTTATATTAATGGTAGGAGGAAAAAAAGTGGAATTCGACAGAGACCTTTATTCTATTCAGGAAGTCAGAAATCTGGTGGCCGGCGCAAAGAAGGCGCAGGCGGAATATGCTTCCTTTACACAGGAGCAGGTGGATTCCGTCTGCCGGTCTGTGGCTGAGGCCTGCGCGGCAGAAGCGGAGCGCCTGGCAAAGCTGGCGGTGGAAGAAACCGGCTTCGGTGTCTGGCAGGACAAGGTGCTTAAGAACAAGCTCGGCAGCACAATTACCTTTGACTATATCAAAAACATGAAAACCGTGGGGGTATTGAGAGAGGATTCCGTCAACGGCATCACCGAAATCGGCGTTCCGATGGGCGTTGTAGCCGCGCTGATTCCGTCCACAAACCCGACCTCGACGGTTATGTATAAAAGTCTTATTTCGCTCAAGGCCGGCAACGCAATCGTCATCAGTCCCCATCCGAATGCCAAGAACTGCATTATCGAAACCTATAAGGTGGTAGCCCGCGCGGCAAAGGCAGCCGGTGCGCCGGATGGAATTGTCCAGTGCATCACAACGCCTACCATGGAAGCGACAGATGCCCTTCTCAAGCATAAGGAC
>R15__coassemble_2290_pt1 | contig 8402 bp, 5 predicted proteins | sample R15__metabat2_low_PE_046 | metagenome-assembled genome bin R15
GACAAGCAGTGCAGACAAAAACGCCGCCGCACACCGCCGCGCCGTTACGGGCGCAGGGGCAAACTCGCCGCCGCCAAAGCTTTTTTTCAGACACAGAAAGATAAACGCCGCAGGCAGCAGGATAAGAAGCACCAGCTGCAGCGTTCTTTCCGAGGTGCCAAGAGCGATTTTCGCACCTGCTGTTGCACCGAAGAACGCGCCGGCCGCCGCAAGCAAAGCGGTAGTCCACACGATTCGGCCGTTTTTGCCGTAGGTTACGGTGCTGGTCAGCGTTCCCACGCACATGACCATCTTGTTCGTAGCCAGCGCCGTGTGTGACGGAAGACCGATGAGCAGCAGGGAAGGTACGCTGACGGTACCGCCGCCGCCCGCAATGGAATCGGCAAAGCCCGCGAAAAAGAGCAGCGGGCAGACAATCAGAAGCTGTAGAGGATAGGACACAGAGACACCTCCCGGAAGATAAATCGATGCTTCCAAAAGGAAATAGTAAGCGGTAACCGGTCAGAATGCAAGATGCTTTTTAAAACTTTTCACATTGCCGGTCTTGTCATGGCTGTCCTTCTTTCGTTACAATATGTTTATGGCTTTTATTGAATTCACAAAAGTAAGCAAAATATACCAAATGGGCGAAACTCTGATTCCCGCCCTGCACGATGCCTCCTTTACGGTGGAGAAGGGGGAAATCTGCGTGATTGTCGGTCCCTCCGGCGCGGGAAAAACCACGCTGCTCAATATTATGGGCGGTATGGATACCCTTACCGAGGGGCGGGTGATTCTGGACGGTGAGGAAATCTCCGGTTATAACGCAAGAAAGCTTACGGAATACCGGCGCAGGGATATCGGCTTTGTGTTCCAGTTTTATAACCTTGTGCAAAACCTGACGGCGCTGGAAAATGTGGAGCTGGCAGGGCAGATTTGCCGCCATCCGCTGCCGGCGGAAGAAGTTCTGCGTGATGTGGGACTTGGTGAAAGGATGAAAAACTTCCCCTCACAGCTTTCCGGCGGCGAGCAGCAGCGGGTGGCGATTGCCCGGGCGCTGGCCAAGCAGCCGAAGCTGCTCCTTTGCGATGAGCCCACCGGAGCGCTTGACTACCAGACGGGCAAGGCGGTGCTGAAGCTTCTGCAGGATACCGCGCGGCGGAAGGGGATGACGGTTATCATCATTACCCACAACTTAGCCATTACGCCCATGGCGGACAGAGTTATCCGTGTCCGGAACGGAACGGTGGATACGATTACGCTGCAGAGCACCCCGGTTCCGGTGGAAAATATCGAGTGGTAAAAACTTCGTTTTATGGGAAGAGCGTTCCGAAAAAACCTTTTCCGGGATATCCGCTCCGGCTTTGGCCGATATCTGGCTATCGTGGCCATTATTGCGCTTGGTGCGGGCTTTTTTACCGGACTGAAGGTTACCAATACGGATATGATGGAAACAGGAGATGCGTATTTTAAGCGCACCTCTCTGTTTGATTTCCGCGCTCTTTCCACGCTCGGCTATGAAGAAGCAAGTGTAAAAACCATGGAAGCGGCGGAGGGCGTGGAAAAAGCGGAGGGCCTTGTAACCAAGGATGTGCTTGTTGCTGTTGACGGCTCCGAACGCGCCTTGAAGTGCATGATGCTGACGGAAGAGGTGAATAAAGCGGAGCTTGTATCCGGGCGCTGGCCGGAACGGGAGGATGAATGCCTGCTGGACAGCTACAATCTGCGAGGCATATCCCTCGGGACAACCGTCACCGTTTCCGAAAGAAACGATGCGGACACGCTGGATACATTCAAAATTAAAGTCTTTACCGTAGTCGGCTTTGCCCGAACACCCCTGTATGTAAATTTTGAACGCGGTACCACGAGCATAGGCGGCGGGTCCCTGGACGGCTTCTTTCTTGTGCCCGCTGCGGCTCTTGATACGGAAGTATATACGGAAATTGCGCTGACCCTGTCCAATCCCGGTACGGCCTATTCCGATGCATACAAGGCCTCACTGGAGGCTGCGGAGGACTCCGTTTTATCCGCAGCGGAGCTGGCGGCAGATGAACGCTATAACAGGCTGCTCCGTGAGGCGGAGGAGGAGCTTACGGACGGTCTGAAGGAATATGCGGACGGCGTAGCGGAGTACCTTGACGGCATAGAGGAATATGAGGACGGATGTATCGACTATGCAACGGGTGTAAAAGAATACAAGAGCGGCATATATGCCTATGAAGAGGGCCTGTCGGAATGGGAAACCTCGCAGGAGGCAGCCCGCCTGGCCGGTATACGGCTGCACAGGTCAAAGAAAAAAGCAAAGAGTCAAATCAAAAAGAGCAAGGAGGCGCTGGACAAGACACAGGAGGCTCTGGAGCAGCAGAAGCAGGCGGTGGAGAACGCGCCTCTGCCGGCGGAACAGAAGCAGGCGGCACTGCGGGAAATTGAACAGGGTATGCAGCAGGTGGAAGCGGGACGGCAGACCGTAGCGGAAAGTGAAACAGAGCTTGACCGGCAGACTTCCAGCGCGTATTCGAGTCTTGGCTATGCAAGGGAGGAGCTTTCCGATGCCGAGCTAGAGCTGCTGGATGCGAAGCTTACACTGCTGGATGCAGAGCAGGAGCTTCTGGACGCCGCTTCGGATTTGGCGGAGGCAGAGGAAGAATTGCTGGAGGCCCGCATAGAGCTAAGGGATGCCCGGTACGAAATCACCCGCGGGCGGCAGAAGCTGTATTCCGTCCGGAAGCCGGATGTATATGTGCTCAACCGGGAAACCAATGTAGGCTATGTGTGCTATGAAAACGATGCCGATATTGTCAGCGGCATTGCCACGGTCTTTCCCTTTTTCTTCTTTGCCGTGGCCGCACTCGTCTGTGTAACCACGACCAACCGCCTTGTGGACGAGCAGCGCGGCCAGATTGGCATATTCAAGGCACTTGGGTATCGGGACGGCGTGATTATCAGCAGGTACCTTTTCTATACCGGAAGCGCGTCCCTTATCGGGGTGCTTGTGGGCGTAATCGGGGGCAGCCTTGTATTTCCGCCCATCATTTTTATGGCCTATCAGATGATGTACAGCATGCCGGACATTGTGCTGGTTTATGATACAACCCTCATGCTTTATGCGGGAGGAAGCTATCTTGCGCTGGCGCTGCTGGTGACCTATTTCAGCTGCCGGAAGGAGCTTGTTTCCCCCGCTGCGGAGCTGATTCGTCCGAAGAGTCCGCCGGCCGGCAAGCGGATTTTGCTGGAGCATATCGGTTTCATATGGAAAAAACTGAAATTTCTGCATAAGGTATCCCTCAGAAATGTGTTCCGCTACAAAAAGCGGTTTCTTATGATGGTGCTCGGCATCGGCGGCTGTACGGCGCTGCTTTTGACGGGTCTCGGCCTGAACGATTCCATCACGCGCCTCGCCGACAGGCAGTACGGGGAAATTTCTCTGTACGATGCGCTGGTTACCTACTCAGAGGATAAAGCCGGGCGGGAGCAAAAGACGGTTTCCGCAATCGGAGCGGAGACGGTACGGGCGGCCTTCCTTTACAGTACCAATGCCGACTGCCGCACAGAAGCGGCTTCCGGTACCGTAAACCTTATGGGTGTGGGGGATTTCAGCTCCCTTACCGGCCTTATGGATTTTCATACGAAGGCGGGTGAGCCGCTGCAGGCACCGAAGACAGGAGGCTGTCTTATCAGCCGCAACATGGCGGATAAGTACGGACTGGCTGCAGGAAACACCTTTACGCTGACTGTGGACGATACCCAAACGGTTCCGCTTACCGTAGAGGGTGTATATGACAATGTCATTTATCATTATGTATATACCTCTCTCGACTCACTGCGCCCGTATATCGGGGAGCTGCCGCTGAAAACGGCGTATCTCGGCTGTGCGGAGGGAACGGATGTGCATGCGTGGGGCGCAAAAATAGCGGAAGGAGAGGATGCCGCTGCGGTACAGCTTACCACGGATATGCTTACACGGGTCAATAATACCCTGCAGAGTATGCAATATGTGGTGCTGCTGGTGATTGCCTGCGCCGGAGCTCTGTCCTTTATCGTGCTGTTCAACCTTACGAATATCAATATCCAGGAGCGGATACGGGAGATTGCCACTATCAAGGTGCTTGGCTTTTATAACGGGGAGAGCGCAAGATACATTTTCCGCGAAAACTACATTCTCACCTTCTGCGGCTGCGCGGCGGGCATTCCAATGGGTATCTGGCTCCATAACTATGTAATCGGTCAGATAAAAATAGATATGATGGCGTTTGAAGCCGTGCGCAGTACCCAAAGCTATGTCGGTGCGGCGTTGCTTACCTTCCTGTTTACAATAGCGGTGAATTTGATTATGCGCCCGCGGCTTGACCGGATTAAGATGGCGGAATCGTTGAAAAGTATAGAATAAGAGGTGATAAAGAAAATGTACATTAAAATTCTTATGGGAATACTTCTTGCAGGTCTGCTGCTTACGGCTCTTGCCTGCGGTGCGGAAACGGTGGAGCTGAAGGTTACGCTGCCGGAAGAAACGGCGGCTCCGGCAGAAACAGCGCCGGCGCAGGGGATGTTAATCCGGACGAAAAAACAGGAGCATTCTGACGGTGAAGACACAATAGAAACGGTTTTGCTGACGGCAGACGGGGAAGACTCGGGAGAATTTATTTCTCTTTCGCTGCCGCTGCCGGATGATTTTCCCTTGAAAACAGGAGATATTTTCAGCGGAAACGATGCGGCTCTTGTGTTGGGCGTAACGGACGGACATGCAAAAAACGGAACCATCGAAGGTATCCTCATAAAAAGAGAGAACGGTTCGGTTTGTGCGGAACCGGTATTGACCATCATGTACTGTGAGGACAGAATCGCTCTGATGGAGCTTGATGCAAGCGTGGCACAGTACTGGTGGTACAATGAAGAAAACGGCCTTTACATGGCGGCTCTGACGGAGGACGCCATTGTTACCGCAGAAGAGGCCGCTATGCTGTTAAACGGAATCATCGAGAAATACAGTATGACTCTTTGCGGGCAGCTGTAAAGCCCGCCCAAAAAATACGAACGGCGCCTCTTGGGGGCAGGCGCCGTTCCTGGGGAAGGAAACATAAGGGATGAATATCCCGCGGAGCCGCTGTTTAACTCCGCAATTCAAAGTATACCGATGAAGCTTTAAACCGTCTTGAAAAATGAAATTTTGATTTTCCGGAGAAACGATACCGGAATTTTGAATCGCCGGAGATTCTCTTATCATTTGCACAACATTTGCAGAATATTCCGACTGTAAATTTCCGTCAGCCTTTCTTCCGTCAGTCCAAGCGGCTTTAATACAAAAGGCTTGCGGTTCACAAGATATTCTCCGTCACTTTCAATCCGCGTTTCAAAAGCATCCTCTAAAAAGGCGCGTACAATCTGCGGGCGGCGCAGGTTTTCCCGTTCGTTGAAGGGATAGCCTTCGTTCGTGAGGATACAGCGGCCGCCGATGTCCGTGCCGTAGCAGATGCGGTCATGATAACGGGCAAAGAAAGCAGCTGCTTTATCCGGCTGCCCGGAAAAATTCTCATACATCTCAATGCCCGGGGTCAAATCCACGGCTATATTCTTATAGGCATCCAGCAAGGCGGAAAGCCTTGTAAGCTGTCCGCTCATAAAATAAAAATGCGCCAGAATAAGCTTCAGCTTCGGATGGCGGTTAAGCACCCGCTCTATTTCCGCATACTGCTCTTCGTTGTTGATATAGCTTGCATCATATTGCCAGCCCTGCTTTACAAGCCACGGATCCGGTACATTGCTCCAGAAGGTTTCCGGGTCATTGACATGGAATGTAATGGGGACGGCGTTTTGCTCCATATAATCCCAGAACGGTTCCCAGCATTCCGCATCAAAAGCAGGGATGGGATGAACCTTGCGCATATACGGCTTGCCTTCCAAAAGCTTGACGCCGTCCATGCCGCTGTCTAAGAGCGGTTCAAGATAGGCAAGCTGCGCCTTACCGATGGCGGAAGCGGCGGAATGGTATAGGGAAGCATCCGGGGCGCCGAAAACAAAGAACCGCCCGGGGAACTGCTTTTTCAGCTGCATTGCAAGGGGTGCGAGCGAACCGAGTCGGCTGTGCCATACGGCCTGCAGCACGGCACCGTCGGTTTGGGTTCTGTCCAGAAAACACACAAGCGCATCCGGGGAAATTTCCGGAGAAACATGCACATGGCAGTCAATTCTTTTCATAGGCCGCTATTTTACGCTGTCACTGTGTAAAAAACCAATCATATCGGAAAGATTGCGCGTTCCTTTTTTACTGTAATAAGTACGGTTTACGCGCTTTCCCATAAAGGTCATCCATACAGAACGCCCGCCGTCAAGGTTATACGCAATATCGCAGCCGTAATCCATAAAGAGCTGTGTCAGCTCCGCCAGTGTGGCGCTTCCGCAGGAAACGGCGATATGATGGTAACCGCATACGGAGCCGATAGCGCTTCTGAGAGTGATATCGTTGTAGGAGAGGGGACTGTAGCTGATATCCTGTACTTCTCCGTTTAAAATCAGCGTAGGACCGAAGACCCAGGAATCCCGGATGCCGAGACTGAGCAGCATATCTGCATCCGTTTCCATCGGATTGACCAAGCGCATGGTATTGTCCGGCCAGAAAGCAAATCCAACGGAGCTTTTTTTGTCGGAGATTTCATTTTTAAAGACCTTGCCGCGGCGAATCTGCACGCCGTCCGGATTATAGCCGAAGTTAAAGTAATCCCCGTTGATAGCAAAGACGGCATGATTTTGCTTGGCGAGCGTTGTACCCTGCTCGGTGGAGCGGGGGCTGTCTCCGCCGCCGGACAGAATTCCCTCGGGTACGGAAACAGAGGTACAGTATAAATCCGCACGGGTGGCAACAAGCTCATAGGTATCCTCCCAGGAGATGCTGACAGCTCCGTCGCCTGCATAATACAGCCATGGACCGGTTCGCTCATCGCCGATATAGACATATTCCTGCGCATTTCCTTTCACGGTAGCGGGAAGTGCTGTGATATCCTCTCCCGCAAAGGCACGCATATTTTCCGTATCGCACTGGCCACGGTCGTTAGCACCGCAGCAGATTATGTGCCCGTCCTCCAGCAGAGCTGCGGAATGAAAGCTTCCTGCGGCAATGGTAAGCACATGGGACCAACCGTCCACAGAACACTGCAGGGCGCTGTTATCTCCGGCTGCGACCACGGTGCCGTCACTTTTTAGCCCCAGCGTGTGGCAGCCGCCGCAGGCAACAGCCACGATATCCGACCAGCCGCCGACATTACACTGACCAAGGCTGTTGTCCCCGCAGGCAACTACGGTGCCGTCGGCCTTCAGACCTACGGTATGACGGAATCCGGCTGCGACGGAGATGATATTTTCCCAGCTTTTGGTATCACACTGACCGTCCAGATTCAGCCCGGCAGTGGTGACATGTCCGTCTGAAGTCAGACCGATACTGTGATTGGCTCCCGCTGCTACAGCGGCAATGCCTACCCAATTTTCCACGGCGCCCTTATCAAACTGCTTTGCGCCGAGGCAGACTACGGTACCGTCATCCTTTACAAGCAGAGCATGGTTCATGCCAACCGCTCCGGTAACAATGCCGCTGAGAGCAGAAGCCTCCGCCGCAGCGCCAAGCGTATCCCCATAGAAGGAAGGGACACCGTTATTTAAAAGGAGTATGCCGAAATCACCGCAGAAAACAGCCTCAGCGGCGGGAAGAGAGGTCTCATAGCGGCTGTCTCCCGCAAGCGAAACAGTCTCCCCCTGCAAGAGCGTATACCAGGTTCCGGCTCCCAGCCGTCCGGTCCATTGCTGCTGCAGCGAAGACAACGCCGTTTCTTTCATCTCCACGATGCGGGCAAGAAGCTTCTCACGCTCCGCATCAAAGGGCATTTCATCGGCAAGCTGCATTGCTTTGCCGTACAGCCCGGCATTGGCCGCCGCCATAGCTTCCGATTCAACCTGTTCTGCTTTTACTTTTTCCGGGTCAGGTGTCGGCTCAGGTGTGGGAGCAGGGGTAGGGACAGGTGTGGGTGTGGCCGTGAGTATATCCACGGCGGCTTCGGCACGGGAATGCAATGCTTCGCTGTCTGTCAGAGAAATCGCATTTTCAAGGAGGCCGGCAGAGAAGGAAACGGAGGAGCCGTCTGCTTTTTCCGATGCGGCGCCTTCGAGAGCATAGACAAGGCCGGCTTCGGCTTTTTCTGAGAAGAACGGCGTCATGGCTCCTGCTGCAAGTACGCTTTCATAAGCCTCCGCAGCCTGCACATAAGCGCCTGCCTTCAGACTGGCTCCGGCAGTTCCGAGCAGAGACAGCTGCGGATAGAGAAAGTAAGCGGCTAAACAGAGTAGTACCGGGAGAGGCAGCAGACGGAGAAGCTTTTTCATAGAGCGGAACACTTTCTACAGAGAATTTTCAGAGGTTTCCGATATAATAACTTTATTCG
>R15__coassemble_2311_pt1 | contig 8368 bp, 8 predicted proteins | sample R15__metabat2_low_PE_046 | metagenome-assembled genome bin R15
GCAAGAAAAATTTGCATATTTATGCTGTCACTCTGAATAAATCAGCACTTCCATAAAAAATCCGGCAGGGAGGTACATCTATGGGCAAGCTATTCCGGCAGGGCGGTTTTCTGTTCCGCCTTCTGAACACGCTGACGGATGTGCTGTTTCTGAGCCTGCTGTTTCTGTTCTGCTCCATGCCGCTTGTCACCGTCGGCGCTTCGCTCACCGCCCTGTACGACAGCACCGTCCGCTGTGTCCGCTATAAGTACCCGGCCCCCTACCGCCGCTTTTTTACCGTATTTAAGCGGGAGTGGAAGCAGAGCATCCCCACAGCCCTGCTCTGGGGCGTTATCATCGGGCTGTGCCTTATCTTTCGCGCCATGCTCAGCGACCTTGCCTCCTCCGGTGCCATTCCCGCAGTGGTGCCGGAAGCGTACCGGGTGCTGCTGGTGCTGCCTGTCGGCGCCGCCTGCTGGGTTTTTCCGATAGAATCCCGCTTCACCCAGCGCTTCCGGGAGTTGAACGGGAAGGCCTTCCGCTTTTCGCTGACCTTTCTGCCCCGTACCGTGGTGCTGGCGCTGCTTTCGATAGAATGCGTACAGCTGTGTCTCGACTATTTCTTCCCCGTCTTCTTTATGCCCGTATGCCTTGCGCTGCTCTTCTCCCTCTTTACCGAGCCGGTGTTCAAAAAGCTGGGCGGCGGGCTGACGAAATATAAGGAGGAGGCGCCGGAGGAGCAGTCGGCCGATACAAACAGCGCAGAAGAAAAGCCGGAGGCATAACCTATGGAATGGCTTGATATCGTGGATGAAAACGGCGAGCCCACGGGAAAAACCGTGGAGCGGAGCGAGGCGCATGCCAAGGGTATCCGCCACAGAACGGCGCATGTGTGGCTGCTGCGGCGGCGGGAGAACGGATGGGAAATTCTTCTGCAGCGGCGCAGCCTTCAGAAGGCCTCCTTTCCCGGCTGCTATGATATATCCAGTGCCGGCCATATTCCCGCAGGCCGCGGTTACCGGGAATCCGCCGTACGGGAGCTTTATGAGGAGCTCGGCGTTACGGCAAGGGAGGAGGAGCTGCTCTTCTGCGGAGACCGGGAGGTGGTTCACGATGCGGTCTTTTTCGGAAAGCCCTTCTGTGACCGGCAGCATTCCCGGGTCTTCTGCCTGCCGCTTGACAGGGAGGAAAGCGATTTCACCCTGCAGACGGAAGAGGTGGACAGCGTTTTGTGGATGCCGCTTTCCGCCTGCCGGGCAGCGGTGCAGGGCAATACCCTTCCGCACTGTATTGCCTTAAGCGAGCTTGCCATGGTGGAGCAGGCGGTTATTCGTTACCATTTATGAATAAATTTATGAATAAATTGTATCCTGTCCACATTATCCACAGACTTATCCACACTTTTTGGCTATAAAATGCCTGCCTTCAGGGGAGTTATCCACATTTCTCCGTCCACAGGGTTTATACATTTTGTGGATAGACAGAGCTTTCAGGAGCTTACACAAAACCAACCACGGAGGTACAACCGATGCGAACAATCAATATAGGCGGTCAGGACTTTGCCGCGATACGGGAAAATAACTGCTTTTATGTGGACAAAACGGATTTCATCCGGGAATGGTGGGAGGCGCAGGATACCGTTACCCTGATTACCCGGCCAATGCGCTTTGGAAAGACTCTCAACATGAGCATGCTGGAATGCTTCTTCTCCGACAAATACACAGACCGGGGAGATTTATTTGCGGGACTGCAAATCTGGCAGTATCCTGCCTACCGGGCCCTGCAAGGGACACAGCCGGTTATTTTTCTTACCTTTGCCGATATCAAGTCTTCCAATTATGAGGATGCGCTTGCGGCTGTTAAGCGAAGCATCTCAAAGCTCTACAGCAGCAGACGGTATTTGCTGGATTCCGGAAAGCTTACGGAGGACGAAAAAGCACAGTTCCGGAAAGCCATGGAGCCGCAGATGCCCGGCATCCCCGTGGAGACAGCTATCCGGGATCTGATGGAGTTTATGAGCCGGGCAAGGGACGGAGAAAAGGTCATCGTTCTTCTGGATGAATACGATACCCCGATGCAGGAAGCCTATGTTTCCGGCTACTGGGAAAAGATTGTAGCCCTGTTCCGGGGTTTGTTCAACGCAACCTTCAAAACCAACCCCTTCCTGTCACGGGCGCTTATGACGGGCATCACAAGGGTCAGCAAGGAGTCCATATTTTCGGATTTGAATAATCTGCGTGTTGTAACAACAACCACCGCCGAATATGCCACCGCATTCGGCTTTACCGAGGGAGAGACCTTTGCGGCACTGGACGAGATGGCGCTGTCCGGCTGCAAAGACGATGTGAAAAGCTGGTATGACGGCTTTACCTTCGGAAAAACGCCGGATATTTACAACCCCTGGTCCATCATTAACTTTCTGAATGAAAGAAAACTAGGGCCGTACTGGGCCAATTCCAGCTCCAACGGCCTTGTCGGAAAGCTGATTCGGGAAGGAGATCCCGGCATAAAGACCACCATGGAGGACCTTCTTGCCGGAAAGCCCCTTGTCACCTATATCGATGAACAGATTGTGTTCAGTCAGCTGGATGACAATGAAAATGCCATCTGGAGCCTTCTGCTTGCAAGCGGATATTTGAAAATCGTTACGGCAAGGGAGTATTACAGCGGTGACGGAAACGAGAAGCCGGAATATACGCTCGCCCTCACGAACACGGAGGTAAGAATCCTGTTTGAGGGATTGATAGAAGGCTGGTTCAAGCGGCGGAATTCCCGTTATAACGATTTTATAAAGGCCCTTATGCTGGATGATTTGGACTATATGAACGAATACATGGCGGACATCGTTTCCGAAACGGTCAGCAGCTTTGATGTGGCGACCCGGCCTTCCGGAAAAACAGAGCCGGAGCGGTTTTATCACGGGCTTGTGCTCGGTATGATGGTGGATTTAAAGGACAGGTACCGGATAACCTCCAACCGGGAAAGCGGTCTCGGCCGTTACGATGTAATGCTGGAGCCCGTAAGCGAAAAGGACCCCGCCTTCGTTTTTGAATTCAAGGTAAGAAGAAAATCACGGGAAAAAGACCTTTCGGACACGGTAGCCGCCGCCTTACAGCAGATTGAGGAAAAGAATTATGATGCCGTCCTCATCTCCCGGGGCATCGCAAAGGAACGCATCCGCCACTACGGGTTTGCCTTTGAAGGGAAGAGCGTGCGCATCGGCTGAATCCGGACAGTCTGCGGTGGAGGGTCACTTCAGCAGGGAAATGATAATCTCCGTGGTTTCCCGGACCATGCGGCTTACGGCTTCGTTCAGCCTTTTCTCATCAAAGCCTATATTCTCCTTCAGCGAGAATTTTTCCATCTTCTCCGCGGTGGAAAAAATCACCTTCCGCGCGGCTTCCTCCAGATATTTTCGGTTGCTGTCGGCGGACTCGGCCACGGCATCAAAGAACCGGAGCCGGAATTCCATGTCGTTCTCCAGCCGTTCCGTAAAGGTGGAGGCCTTGCGGACCTGCGCGGAATTTACGGGAAAGGTAAAATAGGTGTCCGGATAGGGCTCGTTTTCCAGCGTAAAATGCCACCATTCCTCCGCCAGCGGCTTAAAGCCGTGAGAAAGCATGAGATTGCGGAGAAGCTTCCGGTTTTCAACCTGCTTTTCCGTAATTTCCTCGGTAAAGTCGGCCCAGGACAGGTATCCGAAGTAGTCAAAGGTTCCGCCCATGTCCAGATCCTTCTGCGTGTCCATTTCAAACAGCGTAAGGTCCACGGTGGAGCCTCTCGAATGCCCGGATTTCTTCGCAACGAAGCCCTCGTCAAACAGCCTGGCCTTATCCACCTCGGGATAAAAATACCCCTTCATGGCAATCTCCCTGTGCTCTTCGGCCCACCTTACAAAGTGATCCACCGCCGCCTGCGGCCGGTAGCAGTCGAATATCTTGAGGCGGTAACCCATTTTTACCGCATCGTCGCTGACCTTTTTCAGGGCGTCCGCCGCCTCCCGGGTCAGTATCGCCACAGGCTCCTCATATCCGTCCACCCTTTCCCCGAGAAAGTTGTAGGTGGAATAATACCGTATATCCAGCATGGCATCCGGTATAATGTCGGATACAAGGACAAAGCCCTCCGAATCGGTGGTTTCTTTTAGCATGGCTGTTTTCTCCGTCCGTTTTTATCGTTCTGCATATTTTGTTTTCAGATATAGTGAAACATCATTTACAAAGGTTGTCACAAGCTCTATTACTTCTTTTGTTTCGGTTTTATCCGGTTCATAGAAATCTTCATAATCGGATTTTTCGCGAAGCATGGAAGCCTTGCGTATGATTTTAGATGTGTTTACACTAAAAAGATTGGTTTTTACATAGTTCTGATTAAAGTAGGCAATGATTCCGCTGTGCTTGCTGCTGTCAAAGCCGTCTAAGGCCGTAATGGAGCGCATGGCATCGAAAATGCATAATAGGCTCTGTTTTGCGCATATCCGAATTCACCCTGTCCGTACAGCATACCGGCTATTTCCAGACTGTGCACCGCCTTTTCAAACCTGTATCTTGATAGCTCCTTTATGCTGCCTTCCATAGAACAATTCCATCCTTTTCTATATTTTTATAAAAAGGCAGCGCGTTTTTCCACATGTCGAACTTGGGTTGTTCAATGTCAATAACCGAAAGCACCTTCCCGGTTTCCAGTTCATAGCCGGAAACGCACTCTATCATTTTTTCATTTAAAGAAATACTTGACTCCTTCACGAATAAAGCTATGTCTACATCGGATTCGTCATCTGCTTCTCCCCGCGCATACGAACCATAGAGCACAACAGCTTCGAGAACATTCCCGTAAATGTTCCTTAAATCTTTTATCATCCTTCGAAGCGGCAGGAAGAGCTCCCTGCTTTGGTAGAAATCCGTCCTTTTTCTTTGCTGAACATATTTTCCGGTAACAATCCTTTGATCGGCGGGATAGACTGCGGATGCAGGAATAATCCACTGCTTTCCCACTTTTTCCCCTTCCATTCTGCCGGAAGACAGCATTCTGCGAATGTTTCCGGTATCTTTATGGTGGATTCTTGCATATTCACTTACGGATAAATATTTTTCCATTTCACCGCCTCCGTTATTATAATGACACGGAATCGTGTAAATGTCAATTTTTGCATTTTTTGTGTCACATCCAGATAACCCAGATGAGAAGATACCCGGTTATCACGGCGGCAAGGGTAAAGGGCACGCCGAACTTCATAAAGGTGCCGGAGCTGACCTCGTAGCCCTCCTTGCGGAGGATGCCGATGCCCGCGATATTCGCGCTGGCGCCGATGGGCGTCAGGTTGCCGCCGAGGGTGGCGCCCACCAGCAGGCCGAAATACAGCAGGTTCGGGTGGAGATTCTCAAGTCCCGCGGCGGCGATGCGCTCCGTAATGACCGCCACCACGGGCAGCATGGTGGCCGTATAGGGAATGTTATCGATAAAGGCGGAAAGCAGCACGGACATCCACACGATGACGGTATAGATAAGGAAAACCGAGCCCCGGGTGCCGCTGCCCCCCAGCTTTGCAATCGTCCGGCCGATAAAATCGATGATGCCCGCCCGGGTAATACCGCCGATAACCACGAACAGACCGCACAGCAGGGCGAGGGTGTAATAGTCCATCTCTCCGGAAACCGCCTTCACCGGTGCAAGGCTCTTCTCCTTGATGCACTGCCGGACAAGACCGATGAGGAAATAGAAGCAGCAGATAAGCCCGTTGGTAATCTCCGGCTTGTACCACTGCCCCGGCGCCGCGTTGCTCTCATAGGGAATAAAGGAGGCGGCAATCAGGGAAACGATGGTAAGCACCAGCAGCAGGGCGGGCACCTTATCCTCTACCGCGGTACGGTCGTTTATATCGATGCGCGCCTTCTCCCTGCGGAACATGAACAGAATGATGAGGGCGGAAACGAGCGCCCCCGCCTCGGTGACAAAGAACATGCCCACCCGGCCCTCGGTAAAGAAGAAATCCATAAAATCGAGGTTTGCGGCCTTGGCCAGCAGAATGGAGGTAGTATCCCCCACCAGCGTGGCCGCGCCCTGCAGATTGGAGGAAACCGCCACGCAGATGATGGCGGACACGGGGGAAATCTTCAGCTTTTTGCAGATGGCCAGCGCCACGGGCGCAATCATAAGAACGGTCGCCACATTGTCCACAAAGGCGGAGATAACGCCCGCAAACAGGGACAGCACCGCAATGAGCCACTTGACGGAATGTACCCGGCTGATGAGAATATCGCTTAACAGCTGGGGCATCTTGCTCTCGATAAACAGATACACCGTGCCCATGGTGCCGGCTATCATCATGATAACATTCCAGTCTATCTCCGAAAGGGCATCCGAAAAAGAATAGGAAAACTCCGGGAAAATGCCCAGTGAGCCGATGATGACAAATATCAGCGCGCTTCCGACGGCCACATACGGGCGGATTTTCTGAAACGCGAACATAAGCACATAGGTAACGGCAAACAGAATCAGGGAAAAGGTCATCAGACCGGACATATATACCTCACAAAAGCATAGAATCACAAGCGGCGCAGAGCCGCCCGCGACCATTATATACTGTCCGGCCGCAAAATGTAAACTCCCGGCCGGAGTCCGTCCTTGTGCTTTTGCCTGAGACGGGAGCGGCTCTTCTTTTTCATATCGGCTAAAATGCGATTGTATCGAATATCAGCCGAAAATCAACGGGTGAATATGCCTTTTTTAGAGATTCCCTTTATTCTTATTGACCCAAAGGTAAAAATCGGCTAAAATGCGATTACATCGAATATTAGCCGGAATCGAGGTGCAGTATGCAATACATACACAGAGATTTGGAGAATAAAATCAGGGAGCTCGGAGAGGACTATGCCTGCATACTGATTACGGGGCCGAGGCAGGTAGGAAAGACTACCCTTTTCAAAAAAATGATGGATACAGCAAGAACAGCTGTGACATTGGATAATCTGGAAGAAAGAAAGCTGGCGCAGACGGACCCGGCCATGTTTCTTGAAATGCATACCCCGCCGATACTGATAGATGAGGTGCAGTACGCGCCGCAGCTGTTCTCTTATATTAAGATTGCCATTGACAACGGCGCTCCTCCTTCCTCCTTCTGGCTGACGGGTTCGCAGGCCTTCCGCATGATGGAGCTTGCCCGGGAATCCCTTGCGGGAAGAACCGCCGTAATTCACCTGTCTACACTTTCTCAGCATGAAATCTACGGCAGCGGAAAGTGTATTCCGTTTCAATTGAACCTGCCTTCCCTGAAAGAAAGATGCAGCACGGGTACACCTGCCGGTCTTTCCGGAATATATGAAAGAATCTGGCGGGGCGGGATGCCCGGCCATGTCAGCGGCAAGTTCAAAAACAGAAACGCCTTTTATTCCGGTTATCTGCAAACCTATATAGACCGGGATGTGGGCGAGCTTATTGAAGGTGTGGATAAGCTGCAGTTTCTGGATTTTATCCGCTCTGCCGCCTGTCGGTGCGCGCAGCTTCTCAACCTGCACGGTATGGCCATGGATGCCGGCGTTGCAGACAGCACGGCCAAGCGCTGGCTTCAGGTGTTGGAAAAATCCGATATTCTTTTCTATTTGCGGCCATACTCCAATAATCTGCTTACCAGAACCGTAAAAACTCCGAAGCTGTATTTTTTCGATACAGGCCTCGTTGCCTATCTTACAAAATATTCCTCTCCGGAAATCCTTCAGAACGGCGCCCTTGCCGGAGCCATATTTGAAAACTATGTTGTAGCCGAAATCCGGAAAACCTATCTGAATACTCTGGACGAGCCGCTGCTCTGGTATTACCGGGACAAGGACTGTAATGAGATAGACATCGTGATTGAAAATGACGGTGAACTGCATCCCGTTGAAATTAAACGCTCTGTTCATCCGGGGAGCGAGCTGGTAAGCGCATTTAAAGTTCTGGACAAAAGTCCTGTTCCCCGGGGAAAAGGCGCTGTTTTATGCATGCACCCGGAGCTGACGGCTGTCAATGCGAATAATTTCATTGTTCCCGCCTGGTCTCTCTGAAAAAGTGCTCGGAGGCTATTTCACCTTCACCGTGCATTCCGCCTTCACGGCGGGGTTGCTTTTAAGATAGACCGTAATTGTGCAGGTGCCCCGGCCCGTGGCCTTCACCTTGCCGTTCTTATCCACCTTCGCAACGGCAGTGTCCGAGCTTCGCCACAGAACCGTTTCCTTAAAGGCCGTTTTCGGGCCGAGGGTGGCCTTCAGCTTCACGGTCTTGCCGATTTTCTTCAGTGTTACGGTCTTTTTGCTGAGCTTTATGCTTGTAGGCGCCTTATTCTGCACCTTGACCTTGCAGGAAAAGGATTTGCCTGCCTTTGTTGTGACGGTAATCGTACAGCTGCCGGCCTTTT
>R15__coassemble_2330_pt1 | contig 8323 bp, 7 predicted proteins | sample R15__metabat2_low_PE_046 | metagenome-assembled genome bin R15
GGTTAAATTCTATGCAATTTCTGGATAAAGTAAAGATTGTCATCAAATCCGGCAGCGGCGGCGACGGCTGTGCGGCGTTTCACAGGGAAAAATTCGTGCAGAAGGGCGGCCCCTCCGGCGGCGACGGCGGCAACGGCGGCAACCTTGTTTTTGAAGCCGACCCCCGCAAAAACACGCTGCTCGAAATCCGCTATCAGCACTTCTACCGTGCGCCGGACGGGGAAAAAGGCCGGCCGGAGCTGTGCCGCGGCAAGGACGGAGAGGATTTAATCATCCGTGTTCCCGTGGGCACCGTTGTGCGGGATGTAAAGACCGGCGCCATCGCCGCGGATCTGAGCGAACCCGGGCGGCAGAAAATCGTGCTGGCCGGCGGACGGGGCGGCAAGGGCAACGCGCGCTTTGCCACCGCCACCAAGCAGGCGCCGGAGTTTGCCCAGAACGGCATCAAAACCGAGGAGCGCGAGGTGGAGCTGGAGCTGAAAACCATTGCGGATGTGGGGCTTATCGGTATGCCCAGTGTAGGAAAATCCTCCCTTCTGGCCGCTCTTACGGCGGCAAGACCCAAGATTGCCGCCTACCACTTCACCACCCTGACGCCGAACTTAGGCGTGGCGGAGCATAAGGGGCAGAGCTTTGTCCTTGCGGATGTGCCCGGCCTTATCGAGGGCGCGGCGGAAGGCGCCGGTATGGGGCACGATTTCCTCCGGCACATCGAAAGAACGCGGATGCTGGTGCATGTCATCGATATTTCCGGCTCGGAGCTGCGGGACCCGCTGGAGGATTTTGAAAAAATCAATCTGGAGCTGGAAAAATTCTCTCCTGCTCTCAGCCGTCTGCCGCAGCTTGTGGCTGCCAATAAGACGGACCTCACCGGGGCGGAGGAAAATCTTGCCCGCATTGCGCCCGTTCTTAAGGAGCGCGGCTACCGCGTGTTTCCGGTTTCCGCCGCTACAGGCAGCGGCTTTACCGAAATGCTGGATGCCGTGATAGAAGGTCTCGGCACCCTGCCCCCCGTGCTGGTGTTTCCGGAGGAGGATCTGCCTGCCTATACACGGGAGGAAGGCTTTACCATCCACAGGGATGACAGCGGCGCCTATGTGGTGGAGGGCGGCGATGTGGACCGTCTCTTGAACACCACCGACCCGGACAGCGAAGAGAGCATGCGCCGCTTCCAGCAGATGCTGATTAAAACCGGTATGACCGGCGCGCTGCGGGAAATGGGCATCCGGGAGGGCGACACCATCCGCCTCGGCGAATGGGAATTTGATTGGGTAAATTAAAATTTAAAGGTGGAAATACAATATGACAGGAAAAGAAAGAGCAGAATTCAGAAAGCAGGCCAACACCCTGCCCGCCATCTTTCAGATTGGCAAGGAGGGTCTCACGGTGCCCCTGCTGCAGGCCATCGACAAAGCCCTCACGAAGCGGGAGCTTGTGAAGATGACGGTTTTGGAAAATTGTGAGGAGGAGCCGAAGAGCTGCGCCTCCCGCATAGCCGAGGGGCTGGAGGCGGAGGTTATCCAGTGCATCGGCCGGAAAATCGTCCTCTACCGCCCCGCGCCCGAGGAGGAAAAGTGAAGGAGGAGCTCCGTTCCCTGTGGCAGCTTGTCCGCGCGGGAAAATGGCGGGCGCTGCTGCTCTCTCCTACCGAAAGTACGCTTTTGCAGTTCCTGCGGTATCTCATCGTCGGCGGTGTTTCCTTTATTACGGATGCGCTGATGCTCCGGCTTTGCGAGCGTGTTTTCGGCCTGCACTATCTCTGCTCTGCCGCCGTCGGCTTTCTTTTCGGGGTGACTGTCAACTACATCCTCTCGGGACTGCTGGCCTTTGCCGGGCAGAAGGCCAGAGTGGGAAAGACGGCGGAGCTGTTTATTTTTCTTATCATTTCCGTTCTCGGACTTGCATGGACGGAGCTTCTGATGTGGCTTTTTACCGAAAAGGCCGGCTTTCATTACATGCTGAGCAAGGTCATCGCCGCGGCGCTGGTCCTTCTCTGGAACTATTTTGCAAAACGGTTGCTGTACAGAAAAAAGGAGGCCTGAGCATTGAGCTTTGAACAGATTTTCAACGCGCTGAAAAGCGGCATAAGCCAGTTCGGCTGGAACGACCTGGCCGATATCCTGCTTGTTTCCTTCCTCATCTATAAGCTGCTTTCCTGGACGAAGGGCTCCCGCGCGTTTGAGGTTTTAAAGGGTGTCGGCATACTGCTGCTGTGCTCTGCCGTAAGTCAGCTGCTCAGCTTCTATACCATCAGCTGGGTTCTGGATAGCTTTCTGCAGTCCGGCTCCATTATCATCGTCCTGTGTATCCTCTTTACCTCGGAAATACGCCGCGCCCTTGAAAAGCTGGGTGCCAGCGGCAAAAGCCTCGGAAAGCTGTTTTCCGCGCCCGGGCAGCAGAATCTCAGTGCCATGGTGGAGGACCTCACCGCCACCTTTCTCCGTCTCGGCCGCCGCCGTGTCGGCGCGCTGGTTGTGTTTGAAAGAAAGACGGGGCTGGAGGACATCATGGCCACCGGCACAAGAATCGACGGTACCGTCTCCGGCGCGCTGCTGGAAAACATCTTTGAGCCGAACACCCCGCTGCATGACGGCGCAGTCATCTGCCGCGGGCCGGTCATCACCGCTGCCGCCTGCTTTTTGCCCCTCTCCGAGGAAACGGATGTGGAAAGAACGCTCGGCACCCGGCACCGCGCCGCGCTGGGCGTGTCCGCCGTGTCCGACTGTATTGTCATCGTTGTCAGCGAGGAGACGGGCACGATTTCCATCGCGCAGGAGGGGCGGCTGACCCGGTATATTTCCGAAGCCGCGCTCAAGGATGTGCTTTCCTCGATTCTGCTGAAAAAAGAAAGCAGCTCTGCCTTCACCCATAAGCTGAAGAAGGGAGGTGCAAAATAATGGCATCTAAACGTATGATGGACAGAATCAAGGCTGTCTTTGTTAAGAATCTCTTTCTGAAAATCATCGCCATCGTATTCGGCGTTCTTCTGTGGGCCTATACGCTCGTAGTGCTCAATCCCGTGCGCACCATGCTCATTGAGGATGTGGTCATTTCGCTGGAGGGTGATACCGACCTGCTCTCCCGTAACCTGATTCTGGTCAGCTCCGACCTTGGGCTTGCCACCGTCAATGTCAGTGCGGAAATCACCAACCAGGCGGCCATTGATAATACCCGTATTGACTGCACCGGATCGCTGAGCACCATCACCATGGCCGGCACCTATACCCTGCCCCTTTCCGTCTCCGTACAGTCCAACCTCGGCACGGTGCTGGATGTGTCTCCGCAGCGGGTCACGGTGGAGGTGGATAAGCTCATATCCAAATCCGTACCCGTCTCCCTGGTGCTGCAGGGCGAGCTGCCGGAAGGCTATGAGGTTCTCAGTAAAACCTCCGCCACCTCCGTTCTCCTTACCGGAGCCAGCCGGTATATCCTGCCCGCCGTCCGGGCCGAAGCCCGGGTGGATTTGAGCAACCGCACCGCCTCCGTGGAGGAAGCCGTCACCCTCGTTTTCCTCGATAAGGAGGGCAATGAAATTACCGTTATCACCCGTTCCGGAGAGTCCCCGAGCGCCAGCGTGGTTGTGGATATTTCCGCCGTCAAGGAGGTGCCCGTAGAGGCGCGGACTGAGCTCCCCCACCCCGATTATTACGATGCTTCCGTGATTCTCAGCCGCGAAACGGTGAAGCTGAGCGGAGATGCCGATGTGCTGGGTGAAATCACTTCCGTTAAAACGGAGCCCATCATTCCGGAGGAAACCGTCGGTACGCAGGAAATGGAGATACCCCTTGTACTGCCGGACGGAACGGCTCTGACCTCCGGCCAGTCCGGCAAGCTTACGGCCACCGTAACCGTTACGGAGGCCACGGGCTTTGTGCTGGATCTGAATGTTCCCATTATCTACGAAGGACTGGACAGCGACCTTACGCTTTCTTCGGATAAGCCCGCCACCGCGCTTGTGGATGTGTACGGCCCCGTAAAGCTGCTGGAAACGATTTCCGCCGAAAGCCTTGTGGTGAAGGTGGACCTTTCCGGACTTTCCGAGGGCAGCTATGAGGTCTCCCCCGTGCTGGTCCGGAATGATGAGCTGACCGGGCTTTCCTACACGCTGCAGGAGCCTTCCTTCCAGCTGAACATACACAAAAAGACAGAGGGCTGACGCTGCCCCTGTACGATGCTTTCGGGGATGCCGCCGGTGTCCCCGTTTTTTGAAATTTAAAGAATTGCCTATGATTGAACTGCTTGTACCTGCGCTTCGTCTCTCCCTCGTGGAAACCGAAAGTCATTTCTTCTCCTCCGCCGCAAGGCAGCTGCATATAAAGCCGGAGGATATTAAGAAGCTTAAAATCGTGCGCCGTTCTCTGGATGCCCGCAAAAAGGAGGATGTTTTCTTCTCCGTCCACTGCCTCCTTACCGTAACGGAAAAAACCGCCGCCCGGCTTCTCAAAGCGGATAATCTGCATATAAAAGAAGCGCCGCCGCCCGCGGAGCTTGCTCCCGTGCACGGAAATGCCGAGAAAAAGGGCGAGATTATCGTCTGCGGCTTCGGCCCTGCGGGGATTTTTGCCGCCTGGCTGCTGGCAAGGGAGGGCTATAAGCCCATTGTGCTGGAACGGGGACAGGCTATGGAGCAGCGCACACGGGATGTGGAGAGCTACTGGCAGAGCGGCCGCGTTCTGCCGGAAAGCAATCCCATGTTCGGCGAGGGCGGCGCCGGGGCTTTTTCGGACGGGAAGCTTACCTCCCGCAGCAAGGACCCCCTCGGGCAGCTGGTGCTGGAGCGGTTTGTTGCCGCCGGTGCGCCGGAGGAAATTCTCTATGCCGCAAAGCCCCACCTCGGCACCGATACGCTGCGGATTGTCATTGCGGCTCTCCGCAGGGAAATTCTGTCTCTTGGCGGTGAGGTGCGCTTCGGTACAAGGCTGAAAGCCATCCGTACGGATAACGGCGCCGTTACCGCCGTCACGGCGGAGCAGAACGGCATACCGAAAACCATTCCCTGCTGCGCGCTCGTGCTGGCCATCGGACAGGGCGCACGGGATACCTATCAATACCTGTTTGAAAACGGCTTTGCCCTTGCGCCGAAGCCCTTTGCCGTAGGCGTTCGCGCGGAGCACCCGCAAAGCCTTATCAACGAAAGCCAGTATAAGAGCTTTGCCGGGCATCCGGCTTTGGGCGCGGCGGAATATCGCCTTACGGCACAGGATAACGGGCGCGGGGTATATACCTTCTGTATGTGCCCGGGCGGCTTTGTGGTCGGCGCCGCCTCCGCCCCGGGGGAAGGGGTTGTCAACGGCATGAGCTATTTCAAACGGGACGGCGAGAATGCAAACGCCGCCGTGGTGGTGCAGGTTTCGCCGGAGGATTTCGGAACGGGCGCGCTGGACGGTATGCGTTTTCAGCAAAAGATAGAGCAGGCCGCTTTCCGTCTCGGCGGCGGTGAGGGACTTGCCCCCGCCCAGCGGGTCGGTGATTTTCTGCGTGATGAAAAAACCGTTTCCTTCGGCGGCATCCGCCCCACCTTCCGCCCGGGTGTCACGGGAAGCAGTCTTTCCCTGTGCCTGCCCGGTTTTATCACCCATGGCATAAAAACAGGGCTCGTTTCCTTCGGAAGGCAGCTGAAAGGCTATGCTTGCGAGGATGCCGTGCTGACCGCTGCCGAAACACGCACCAGCGCGCCGCTGCGTATCCTCCGGGATGAAAACGGCGAAGCGCTCCTAAACAAAGGTGTCTATCCCGTGGGCGAGGGTGCGGGGTATGCGGGCGGCATTGTTTCCGCCGCCATAGACGGGCTGCGTGCCGCCGAACGGATTATAAAAAAATACCGCGAGCGGTAAAATACGCACGCGGCTGCTATATTTTCGGGCGGAGTTTTTTGACATATAGCAGCGCAAGTCGCGCCAGCACCATGTCGTAAAGCAGCATAACAAAAGCGAGGATTACCAGAAAAGCAACGGTCATGGCCCCGGAAAAATCCGCAAAGTCCGATACAACTGCATTCAGAGTAAATACACTAAGCAGCAGGTAATACATAAGGCCGATGCTCAGCAAAAATACCGTCAGCTTCACGGGCAGCCGCAGCGGACGGTGCAGCGCATCCAGCCGGGGCTTTAACACCGGATACCAGCCTAAAAAGATATAGAAAAAGGCGGCTTCCTTGTCCGCGCCGATAGCAAGCGCCAGAATCGCGGTAGCCAGCCACACCAGCAGCGCGGGCTTTTTTCCGTATTCCAACAGCACAGGCAGCAGCAGCGCCGCCGCCGCAAGGGGTGAGCAGTAGGTAAGCACCGGAATAAGACCGCCCGTCAGCATGACGAGAGTGCCAAGCCCTGCCATCAGTCCGCAAAAAGCGAGCTGCTTCGTCATTTTTCTTGTATATCTCTGCTCCAAAATCTGCCTCCGTTATGACCCCTATATCAGTCCCCAATGTTGCAGCGCCTTCTCTATGCCGCCGTCATGCACACCGGCCGTGATATATTCCGCCTTTTCCAGAAGCTCCGTGTCACTTTCCCGCATGGCCGCCGTATGGGCTGCCGCCGCAAACATGGGCAAATCATTTACGCTGTCGCCGATAGCGTAGGTGTTTTCCGGCGCAATGCCGCATAAAGCGCAGAAGGTCTCCACGGCGTTTTTCTTGGTATGCCCGTTCAGCACATATTCCTTCAGCCGCCCCTCCGCCCCCGTAGAAGTATAGTAGGGACAAACGGTTTCTTCAAAGGCTGCAAAGAGGCTGTCCTCATACAATAGTATACAGAATTTATCGAAGAAAAAGTCCGTGCCCCGGTTTTCGTGTACGGGTACGCCGAGGGCGCGGAACCGCTCCATCTCATCGGTAAAATAGCCCCGTTCTCCCTTATAAAAAAGGACATGTACGCCCTCCTCGCTTTCGCAGAAGAGGTCGATACGGCAGCGCGCCGCCGCATCGGCAATCCGGGCGGACAGCTCCCGGGAAGCGGCATGGCGGAACACCGTCTTTCCCTGAAAGAGCAGATGCTGCCCGCAGGAACAGGCATAGCCGTCAAACCCCGTTTCCTTGATGACCGGCACCACATGCCTGAAGGGACGGCCAGTGTTGATGATGCACAGCACTCCGTTTTTCTGCGCGGCGTGAACCGCTTCCCGGGCCGAGTCGGGCATTACGCTCTTTATATCCACCAGCGTTCCGTCAATATCAAAAAAAACAGCTTTTTGTTCGTTCTTCATGCAAATCAGTATACCAAATTCCGGTGCGCATGGCAACTGCTGTGCAGGAAATATGGAAATGCAGCCGGAAACCGTGTATAATGCAGCGAGAACCCAAAAAAGCTTCGGGAGGCAGCTATGGCAAGAGAAACCAATATAACGCTGAGAAATAAAATCATCTATTCCGTCTATGTGCGTTGTCATACAGAGGAAGGCACCTTCCGCGCCGTGGAGAAGGATCTCGACCGCATCCGCTCCCTCGGCACGGATATCATCTGGTTTATGCCCATCCATCCCATCGGCATAAAGGGCAAGAAGGGAAGTCTCGGCTGCCCGTATGCCAACCGGGATTACCGCACCGTCAACCCGTTTTACGGCACGGAGGCGGATTTTGCCGCACTTGTGCAGGCCATCCATGCCCGGGGCATGCAGGTTATGATAGATGTTGTCTATAACCACACCTCGCCGGATGCCACCCTCGTTACGGAGCATCCGGAATTCTACTATAAAAAACCGGACGGCAGCTTCGGCGGGCGGACGGCGGAATGGTCGGATGTCATCGACCTCGATTACCGGAACCGGGGTCTGTGGGACTATCAGATAGAGAGCCTCAGGCAGTGGGCTGCCCTTGTAGACGGCTTCCGCTGCGATGTGGCCAGTCTCGTGCCCGTGGACTTCTGGTGCGCCGCAAGGCAGGCGGTTAAGGAAGTAAATCCGGACTGCCTGTGGCTGGCCGAAAGCATCCACCTGAAAAATGTGCTCGACTACCGCCGCGCCGGTGTCAGCGCAGCCGGCGATGCGGAGCTGTTTACCGCCTTCGATATGGAATACGATTACGATATCCGCGATGTATTTGAAGCATATCTTGCCGGAAAGCTGCCCCTCTCCCGCTACCTTACGGCGCTGAACCTGCAAGAGGGCATCTACCCCGAAAATTATATCAAGATGCGCTGCCTGGAGAACCACGACCGCCCGCGTATCGCCTCATTGCGTACAGGTAAAGCGCTGGAAAATCTCACTGCGCTGCTGTATTTTCTCAAAGGCTCCACCCTTCTCTATGCCGGGCAGGAGTTTGCCTGCACCCATACGCCGAGCCTGTTTGACAAGGAGCCGTTCCCCCGGGATACAGGGACAGATTTTACCG
>R15__coassemble_2495_pt1 | contig 7879 bp, 4 predicted proteins | sample R15__metabat2_low_PE_046 | metagenome-assembled genome bin R15
ATGTGTATTAGAGACTGCTACTATACGCAAAAATCCCTGACGGTGCATTTACGGAAGAAGTACGGGCAGGGCTCGGTCCCCTATCCGTTCTGGGAGGAGGGCGGCTGGGAAGAATGCTCGGCGCTGGTTTTACGCAGCGGCAGTCAGGACAGGGACTGCGCCCGTCTGCGGGATTCCTTTGCCAACCGGGCGGCGGCAGGGCTGCACCTGGACACGGTGATGACGCGCCCCGTGATTCTCTATATCAACGGGGACTATTACGGCATACACGATTTAAACGAGTGTATGAACAAGGACTACTTTGCCGCGCGCTACGGCATCGATGCGGATGCTGTGAACATCGTTTTCGGCAACGATACGGTGCGTACCGGCAGCGGGGAGACCCTTGCGAAGATACGAAAATATGCCCGCAGCGGAAATTTCAAAAAGGACAGTACGCTTCAGGAGCTTTCCCAATGGGTGGATATAGAAAGTGTCACGGACTATCTCATCGCCCAGACCTTCTTCGGCAACTATGATTTAAGCAACCAGCTGTACTTCGGCACGGCGGACTGCTCCGTAAAGTGGCGCCCCTGCCTTTATGATGTTGACCGCTGCTTTGTTACGGGGCGTGCGGAGCAGGATCTGTTCAAATCCTACTTTAATAAAAAGGGCATCACCATCGGCGCGCATAATGTGTATATCAATATGGACATCATCAGCGCGCTGAAGGACAACGAGGCGTGGTGCGAGGTGTTTTTACAGCGCTATGCGGAGCTTCTGCGCACGGATTTTTCCGCCGAACGGCTCAAAACGCTGCTGTACGAGATGGCCGATGCCCTCCGTCCGGAGATGGAACGGCATATTCAAAGATGGAAGCTGCCGGCCTCCGTGGAAAAATGGGAGGGCTATATAGAGGATATGGCGCAGGAAATCGATAAGAAGCACAGCGCCATCGGCAAAATGCTCACGGAAACCTTCTCCCTTTCCGGGGCGGAGTGGAATGCGCTGTCGGAGAGCGGTGACTGAGGCTCTCAAAAAATAAAGATATATGCTTGCATATTGCTTTAAAAAATGCTATCATCAAGTTACTTGAAGTAAGGGGCGTGATTTTATGGCACAGGCTGTTTTGGTTAATTTCCGATTGGATGAGAAGGACAAACGGGGCATGGAAGCGGTGTGCAACGAAATAGGCATTTCCATGTCTGCCGCATTTACGGTATTTGCAAAAAAAGTCGCCAGAGAAAAGAGAATTCCTTTTGAACTGTCTGCAGATCCCTTTTACAGCGAGGAAAATATGCTCCGTCTGCAAAATGCCGTTATCGATGCAAATGCCGGAAAGCATATGGCAGAGCATGAGCTGATAGGGGCCGAGTAATGGTTAAAATTTGGCACGATACAGCATGGGAAGACTATCTTTACTGGCAAACGCAGGATAAACGAACAGTAAAAAAGATTAACGCTCTTATAAAAGATATAGGGAAGCACTGATTTATTCACTCGTGTTGCATAAACAGCCAATTTTCCCCGCAGCTGTGTCGAAAAATCTTGAAATAGCGCCACTATTACTTCGATTTTTCTCCTTGCTGCAAGAAAAATTTGCATATTTATGCTGTCACTCTGAATAAATCAGCACTTCCATAGAAAGAAACGGTTATCAATGCATTGGCCGCCCGGAAGCGTTATCCGGAAATCTTGCCGGCTTTTGGAGCGTCAAGATAGATGAAAAGAACCGCATTGTGTTCCGGATTGTTCGGGAAACATGGGAGATTGTTCAATGCGGTTCGCATTACAGGGATAAATAATTTTTAAAGCTCCTTACAGCACCGCCGTCACCCTATGGGCGGTGCCTTCTTTTTGCGCGGGGACGATGTTCCCCTCTATGGGGCAGCCGTCCAGCGCCAGCCCTTTCTTTTCTCCCCGTTTTACGGTGATTTCATAGACTGCGCCCCGGAACACCCGCCGGCAGGTAAAGCCGGGCAGGCTTGCGGGCAGGCACGGCCGTATCTCCAGCCCGTCATAGGCGGGGCGGATGCCTAAAATACCCTGACTGACCGCCGTAAAGGTCCAGGCCGCCGTGCCGGTAAGGAAGCTGTTCTTCGCCTCGCCGTAGTTCTGCGCCGCCCGCCCCGCAATGGTCTGGCTGTAGACATAGGGCTCGGTGCGGTGGATTTCACTCTTATCCTCGATAAAGGCGGGGGCGTTGCGGGTATAGGCCTTATAGGCATGCTCTCCGTCCCCGAGCTCTGCATAGGCCAGCACAATCCAGGGATTGTTGTGGCAGAACACGGAGCCGTTTTCCTTATAGCCCGGGGGATAGCTGGAAATTTCGCCGAGGTAATCGTGATATTCCGTATAGCACGGGTAGAGCAGCTCTACGCCGTACTCGTTCGTCAGGTATTTTTCCACGGAGGCAAGGGCCTTCTCCCCGTATTCCTTTCCGCCGATGCCCGCCATCACGCAGAAGCCCTGGGGCTCGATGTAGATTTTGCCCTCCTTGTTCTGCGCGGAGCCGATGGGTCGCTCAAAGGCATCGAAGGCGCGGCGGAACCATTCTCCGTCCCAGCCGTCCTTCTTTACCGCCGCCTCGGTCTTTTCCACCTCTTTAAGGATGTCCGCCGCCTCATCCGTCAGTCCCTCGCGGCGGCAGAGCTCGGCATATTCCCGTCCGTATTTTACAAACATGCCCGCAATGAACACACTTTCCGCCTTGCCGCTTTCAAAGTTGGAGCAGGTCTGGAAGCTCTCACCCGGCGTAAGGCTGAAGCAGTTCAGATTGAGACAGTCGTTCCAGTCGGCGCGGCCGATGAGCGGCAGGCCGTGGGGACCCTTATGCTCTACGGTGTAGCGGACACTCCGCCGCAGATGCTCCATAAGCGGCGCCTCGGTGCCTTCCTCGTTATTGAACGGGGTGGGTACATCCAGTATGGAGCGGTCCCCCGTTTCCTTGATATAGGCCGCCGTGCACGCCACAAGCCACAGGGGGTCATCGTTAAAGCCGGAGCCCACATCCGCGTTGCCCCGCTTGGTCAGCGGCTGGTACTGGTGGTAGGTGCTGCCGTCTGCAAACTGGATGGAGGCGATATCGATAATCCGCTCCCGCGCCCGCTCCGGCACAAGATGCACAAAGCCCAGCAGATCCTGGCAGCTGTCCCGAAAGCCCATGCCGCGCCCCGTGCCGCTTTCAAAGTAGCTTGCGCTGCGGCTCATATTGAAGGTGACCATGCACTGGTACTGGTTCCAGATGTTCACCATCCGGTCCAGCTTTTCTTCTTCACTCTTTATGCTGAAGCGCCGCAGCAGGCCGTCCCAGTAGGAGGCCAGTGTCTGCAGAGCCGCCTCCGCCTTGTCCGCCGTATCGAACTGCCGCTGCAGGGCGTAGGCCTTTTTCTTGTTGATAATACCCTTGGAGGAGAATTTCTCCTCCCGGGCGTTTTCTATATAGCCGAGGGTATAGACCAGCGTCTTTTCCTCCCCCGGGGAAAGGGTGAAATCGTGCCGGAACACCGCCACAGGCGACCAGCCGGAGGCTACGCTTGCAAAGGAGGTGCCCGCCTCCACGGCTGCCGGGCTGTCCCAGCCGTGAAACCGCCCTAAGAAGGTATCCCGGTCCGTATCAAAGCCCTCCGGCGGGGTATTTACATAATAAAAGGCATAGTGGTTCCGCCGCTCCCGGTACTCCGTCTTGTGGTAGACACAGCCTGCTTCCAGCTCCACCTCGCCGATGCTGTAGTTGCGCTGGAAGTTGGCGGCATCGTCCACGGTATTGTAGAGACACCACTCCACCGCGCTGTAGAGCTGCGGCTTCTTTATCTTGGCGGACAGGTTTTTCAGCTTCAGCAGCCGCACCTCGCAATCCGCGCCCACGGGCACAAAGCAGGTAAGCTCCGCCCGAAGGCCGTTCTTTTCTCCCGTAAATACGGAATAGCCGAGTCCGTGCCGGCAGGTATAGCCATCGAGAGGCGTTTTTGCCGGCAGAAATGCAGGACTCCATACCGTGCCGCCCTCTTTTATATAGAAGCATCGCCCGCCGCTGTCCCGGGGTACATCGTTATAGCGGAAACGGGTCAGCCGCCGCAGCTTCGCATCCATGTAAAAGGAATAGCCGCCGCAGGTATTGGAAATCAGCGAGAAAAACCGCTCGCTCCCGAGATAATTAATCCAGGGCAGCGGCGTATCCGGCCTCGTTATCACATATTCGCGTTTCGCATCGTCAAAATATCCGTACTGCATGCAGTGAGCCTCCTAAAGCCTTGCAATTATATTTTGTATGCTTTGCACATCCTCAATCCATGAAATCGCAAAGCATTTTTTTCCTGCATCCTTTATCGATGCTCCGATATGATACCCTGTGATATGATCCAAAATCAAAAACCGGTCATGAAAGGTGTTTGTATATTTTACCTGCAGAGAGGGATACTGCTTGTTAAAGGCGGTAATGTCTGATTTTGTCAACATGCTCCCGCTTTGACTTGTATAAACCATAGCGGACACACCCTTCTGTTTTTTGGAAAGCAGATCCAGTGTTTTAGTATCCACATATCCGTCAATCAAAATGATATCGGCGGTTGCTTTTTGAATCAGCCCGCAAATCAGGCTGAAGGCATCGTAAATTTGTCCGTCAAAGAAAATTTTTTGCTCAGATTCTGCGTGGTCAGCGATATATGCGAAAACCTGATTGAATTTTTCATTGGCTGTTTTTTGAAATTCAAGCTGGCGAAGCTCTAAAGCACTGATACGCTCGAACATAAGGGCATTGTTAGCAATAAAATGGCGCATTTCAACGAAAACAGTCATGATTTTTATGCTGACATCAATGGCCTTTTCGCTGTGAAGTACTGCAGACAACATCGCAATCCCCTGTTCGGTAAAAGCATACGGTACATAACGCCTGCCGCCGGCACCGCTATTTGAGGTCGCAATTTGCGACCTCAAATCAGACATTTCATCCGGCGTGAGATGAAAGCAAAAGCTTTCCGGGAATCTTCTGATATTCCTTTTGACACTTTCATTCAGCCGCTTCGTTTCGACTCCGTATAGCATAGCTAAATCGGAATCCAGCATGACCTGTTGCCCCGTATAACATAAATCAAACGGCGAATATCCGCGGATTCTGCTGAAATCAATGCTGTTTCGGCTGCGTTTTCCGTAATGGAAGTGCTCTTTTCTATTGCCATATATGATTTTCTACTCCTTAGGCGTGGCGGCTTAAGAGAAATTATAGACCGAAAAGGCGGTCTTTGTAAATGCCTTTTCTTTTTTTGCTTGACGGCGAAAAAAAATACCGCTAATATCAGCATAACGAAAACGATTAAGCGGCCCTGCCGCAAGAAGGAGCAGCCATGAAAAAGAAGGACGGAGCACAGGCCTTTGCCGAAGCGCTGGTAGCGCAGATGACCTTAGAGGAAGCCGCCTCCCAGCTTTACTATATTTCTCCCGCCATAGAACGCCTTCACATTCCCGCCTACAACTGGTGGAACGAGGGGCTGCACGGCGTAGCCCGGGCGGGTACGGCCACCATGTTCCCGCAGGCCATCGGCATGGCCGCCATGTTCGATGCCGACAGGCTGCAGGGCGCCGCCGAGGTCATCGCCACCGAGGCGCGGGCCAAGTTCAACGAAAACGCCCGCCACGGCGACCGGGATATCTATAAGGGCGTTACGCTCTGGTCCCCGAACATCAATATTTTCCGCGACCCGCGCTGGGGGCGGGGACAGGAGACCTACGGCGAGGATCCGTACCTTACCTCCGTACTCGGCACCGCCTTTGTAAAGGGACTGCAGGGGGACGGCGAGTATGAGCTGGCCGCCGGCTGCGCAAAGCATTTTGCCGTACACAGCGGACCGGAAAATATCCGCCACAGCTTCAACGCCGCCTGCTCTAAAAAGGATATGACCGAAACCTATCTCCCCGCCTTTGAAGCGCTTGTAAAGGAAGCGAAGGTGGAGGGCGTGATGGGTGCCTACAACCGGGTCAACGGCGAGGGCGCCTGCGCTTCCTCTTTCCTGCAGGAGAAGCTGCAAGAGTGGGGCTTTGAGGGCTACTTTACCTCCGATGCCTGGGCGCTCCGGGATTTTTATACCGGCCACGGCCTTTGTGAGGATGCGGAGCATGCCGCCGCGCTGGCTCTTTCCCATGGCTGCGATACCAACTGCGGCAGCACCTATCCTTCCCTGATGGCTGCCTACGAAAAGGGGCTGGTCACGGAGGAGGAAATCCGCACCGCCTGTGTACACCTTATGCGTACCCGTTACCGTCTCGGTCTGTTCGATGAAAACAACGGCTTTGCCCGTCTCGGTGTGGCGGATGTGGCCACGGCGGAAAGCCGGGAAAAGGCGCTCAACTGCGCGCGGCGCAGCATAGTGCTCCTGAAGAACAACGGCATTCTGCCGCTGGATAAGGAGAAGCTCCGTTCCGTGGCCGTTATCGGTCCGAATGCCGATTCCATCGATGCGCTGCGGGGCAACTACTACGGCACCGCGCAGGAGTTCGTCACCTTCCTTTCCGGCATCCGCAGGGAGCTCGGCGGCAAGGCGCGCCTTCTGTATTCCGAGGGCGCGGATTTGTTCCGCGACCGGGTGGAATTTCTTGCGCAGCCGGACGACAGAATTGCCGAGGCCGTTTCCATGGCCGAATATGCCGATGTCACAATCCTCTGCCTCGGCCTCAACGCCACCGTGGAGGGGGAGGAGGGGGATACCGGCAACGCCTTTGCGGGCGGCGACAAAACCTCTCTGGAGCTTCCGGAGGGGCAGAAGCGCCTTATGGAGGCAGTGCTTGCTACGGGCAAGCCCGTCATCCTCGTGCTGGCGGCGGGCAGCGCCCTCAACCCCCATGCCGAAAAGGCGGCCGCCGTTCTGCAGGCCTGGTATCCGGGCGAAACGGGCGGCACGGCCCTGGCCGATATCCTGTTCGGCAAAGTTTCCCCCTCCGGAAAGCTGCCGGTTACCTTCTATGAAACTGCGGACACGCTGCCGGACTTTACCGATTATTCCATGGCGGAGCGCACCTACCGGAACGCTCGGGGCAACATTCTCTATCCCTTCGGCTACGGGCTGACCTATTCAAACACCCGGGCGCTGTCCCTGTCCCTTGACGGGAACGAGGCCGCCGTCACCGTGGAAAACGCGGGCAAAACGGATACGGAGGATGTGCTGGAAATCTATGTCCGGGATACGGAATCGAAGGACGAGGTAAGGAATTTCCGCCTCTGCGCCTTTGCGCGCCTGTCCCTTGCCGCAGGGGAAAAGCGGACGGTTACGCTGCCCCTCGATAAAAACGCCTTTACCGTGGTGGGTGAGGACGGCATTCGCCGCCCCGGCTCCGGGCACTATACCCTCTTTGCCGGCTTCTCCGCTCCCGATGCCCGCAGCGAAGCGCTCACGGGGGAAAAGTGCGTGCGGCTGGAAATATAGGCGTGATTATTTGCCAAAACAGTACTTACGGAATTTCTTTGGGAAAGCGCTGATTCGCTCAGCGCTTCCTTATCAATGGAATCTGTATTTCCCCTTCCCGCGGCCATCTACCGGAGCAGCCACTTTAAGGTCGGTACTTAATCTCTTAATATACGCCGTGGCTGTACTCTCGGAGCATTTTAAAATTTCCGCTATACGCTTATTTCCAAATACTTCCGCCCCTATTTCTTTATAAAGAAGCATCAGGTTTCCTTTTATTTTCTGTGAATACCCGGAAGCACTTATTTTTTGTTTAAAAGCAAGGGTTTCACCCTCAATCCCTTGTTTTTTCGAGGGATTCAACCTTTTTTGTCAACTAATCCCTTATTTTCCGCCGGATAAGCCGTAAGAATCCCCCGGAAATGCTATCCGTTATGTATTTCCACCATAATTTTTGGTTACAGTTCACGGGTAGGATATGCCGCATTTGCTTGCAGCAGATGATT